>ENA-OBIO01000157-OBIO01000157.1-metagenomes-genome-assembly--contig:-NODE-157-length-41962-cov-61.757_pt1 | contig 41962 bp, 31 predicted proteins | sample MGYA00153383_OBIO01 | MGnify analysis MGYA00153383 | reverse complement strand
AGAGGAATTTCTGGCTGTTGGGTATAGCGATACAACAGAATAGTAAAAGCACTTAATGCGAGCAATTTCAAGGGAATCTTGTCAATGTAACCCTCCAGATTGGACCAGTCCAGCCCAGGGACATCAAACCGATAAAGAGCACTGCTTCTGACTCCATTAGGGGTTCGAGCAAAATCTGTGGGTAACTGTAGGCGCACGGGCGACACTGCCTTGAGGCTAATCCATCGACATTAATGGTTGGACAGAATTGTGATCGCAATAAAATCACTGAGTCACTGGTTGTAAATCATACCATAAATTCATATACTGAGATAGATACATAAAGATTCGTTGGAGTCCTTGGTAATTCTCTATTAAAACCCAACACACTAAAACCTAATATGTAGTGACACACATGAATTATAGAATTTAATTTTAATTTTTTCGATAGAACCTTATTGGACTCCTTTAAATTATACGATTGATTTAGATTTGAAATATATAGGTTTTCACTTGTGTTTTAGGTTGTTATAGATGTTATCGGAACGAATATTATCAATCTACATCACCTAAGAAACTAGATGATGGGATAGTGGGATATTTTACGTATTATTTTGTTTCTTACGGGGACTATTTGTGGCTGACATTTTCTCAATTAAAAGAGTGGATCATCTAGAATTTTATGTTGGCAATGCGAAGCAAGCTGCTTCATTTTATGCTGAGTGTTTTGGATTTAGGATTACGGCTTACTGTGGCTTAGAAACTGGAGAACGCAAGACAACTTCCTACGTGCTAGAGCAAGGTGACATCCGGTTTGTGCTGAGTTCGGCCATGATTGCTGACCATCCCATTGCCCAAAGCGTGCTCAACCACGGTGATACGATCGCAACTCTTGCATTAGAAGTGTCTGATGTAAATCATGTTTATCAACATGCCATCCAGAACGGAGCAATTGGAGCGATTTTGCCGACGGATCGAGAAGATACTGAGGGTGTCTTTCGTTATGCTGCGATCCATGCCTATGGGGATACATGCATTAAGTTTATTCAGCGCGATTGCTATAGAGGAGCTTTTGCACCGGGCTTTGTCGCTCGTTCGGTAAAGACAAATGGAAACAACACGACTAGTCCGAAATTAGGACACCTTTCTCACATTGATCATATTGTTGGGAATGTGGAACAAGGGAAAATGGATGAATGGGTCAATTTTTTTGTGAAAACCATGGGTTTTGATCTCAAATTATCGTTTGATGATCAATCTATTTCTACAGAATACTCAGCTTTGATGTCAAAAGTATTACAAAATGGGGGTAAAACGAGTATCAATATCAATGAACCTGCAATCGGTCGGCGAAAATCCCAAATTCAGGAATATTTGGATTTTCACAATGGTCCCGGTATCCAGCACATTGGTTTAGCGACCAGTAATATTGTCGAAACTGTCCAGCAGCTTAAACAATCAGGGGTTGAGTTTTTACCTATTCCCAAGACTTACTATCAAGAACTTGAGACTTGGGTTAACGAAATTGATATTCCGGTTACGCACCTAGCTGAGTTAGGAATTCTGATCGATCGGGATGAGCATGGTTATTTGCTGCAACTCTTTACAAAGCCCCTAGGCGATCGCCCGACCCTATTCTTTGAGATTATTGAGCGACACGGATGTAACGGATTTGGGGCTGGTAATTTTAAGGCTCTGTTTGTAGCCCTAGAGCGGGAGCAGGAAAAACGCGGCAACTTATAGGTAAATTAGTCCCAGGGTTCTTTTTGAAATGAGCGAATTGACCGTAAAATAAGCTCAGTCAAATTCTAAAACCCTGATGACCAAAATCATCGCATTTTTCAACCAGTCCGGCGGTGTGGGCAAAAGCACCCTCACCATGAATTTGGGGTATCACCTTGCAGAAGCCAATCATCGTGTGCTTCTCGTCGATATGGATCCCCAAGCGTCCCTCACCACCTTCATGGGACTCGAACCCTACGATCTCGAACACACGATCGCTGATTCTCTTCTCAAAGACCTTCCCCTCCCCATCGTCAAAGACCTTCATAAACTTGATCTCCTCCCGGCAAATATTACCCTCAGTGCTGCTGAAGTTCAGCTTCAAGCCGCGATCGCCCGTGAATGGAAACTCCGCCGTATCCTCGATCGCGTTACCGATCGCTATGACTATATCCTGATCGATTGCGCCCCCACTCTAGGGATCTTGAGCATCCTCAGTCTCGTCGCCGCCACTCATCTTCTCATCCCACTCCAAACCCATTTCAAAGCCTACAAAGGGACAGACCTTCTCCTCGACACCGTTCGCCAAATTCAAGACCAGGTGAATCCTAATCTTGCGATCGCGGGCATTGTTCCTATGATGTACTCCAACACCGGACAGGACAAATGCATCCTCGAAGCGACCCAACAACAACTCAGTCAATTTGCCACAGTGTTCCCGCCGATTTCGCGGGCGATCGCCTTTGCCGATGCGTCCATGGCACAGCAACCCCTCGCCCTTTACGACCCCAAACACCCCATGATTAAGGTCATGAAAACTATCACGACTCACCTAGAGGCACTCTAACCATGGCAACCCGCAAACGACCCAGCGTCGCCCCCATGCGAAATATTTCCACCTTTCTCACGCTGCCGATTGATAGGGCTGAACCTCTCCCTTCAGGCGGAGTTCCGATCGAACAAATCACCCTTCCTGTGCAGCAACCCCGCCGCTACTTCGACCCTGCCAAAATGGCGCATCTGATCGAATCTGTCCGCGAACATGGCATTTTAGAACCGCTTATCGTCCGTCCGATCGGTCCCCATCAATATGAGCTTATTGCGGGGGAGCGCCGCTTTCGTGCAGCTCAAGCGTTAAACCTTACTCAGATTCCGATCTCTGTGCGGGAGTTTAGCGATCGCGAAGCGCAGCAAATTGCCTTGATGGAAAATCTCCAGCGCGAAGACCTCAACCCGATCGAAGAAACTGAAGCGATTTTGTCGTTGCTGGCTCTCAGTTTAGATGTTGAACCTTCTGAAATCATCGCCATTCTTAACCAAGCATCCAATGCTCAAAGGCGTAGTATTGAGTTGACGGAAAACGTTTTCCGTCAGTATCAGCAGATCGAAAAGCTTCTTCAGGGTATTGGTCGTTTTACGGCTCAGAGCTTCCGCTCCAGCCGTCTGCCGTTGCTCAATCTCCCGGAAGAAATTCTCATGGCTCTTCGTCAAGGCAAGCTGGAATACACCAAGGCACGGGCGATCGCTCAGGTTAAGGATGAGGCGACGCGGAAAAAACTTCTCAAGCAAGCCGTGACAAAAGAGCTTTCGCTATCTGCCATTAAGGAAGAGATTGCAGTGGCTCGGGAGGAGGAGGGCAGAGTCGGGCGAGATCCGGCTGATTTTAGGATTCGGTTTGATGATATTCACCGTCGGGTTAAGCAAGCCAAGCTTTGGGATGATCCTAAGAAGCGCCGTCGTCTTGAAAAAATGATGGGTGATTTAGAGGCGCTTTTGGAGGCTGGTGTCCCAAACACAAATAGAAACGCTACTGAAACATAGAAAATATCGTCAAGCGATCGAAGAAATTAAGAAGCTCCAACGATCTCAACCAGACGTAAAGCTTTCAATCGATGAATCGATCGTTTGGACCTATCGGGGACGCGATGAACTCTTTAATGATGACCCTAAAGCGGCGGAGAATTCCTTTCGACAAGCTCTAAAATTAGGCTGTTTGGACCATGGCTATTATGGTGTTGCAAAAGCATTACTCCTCCAAAATCGGTTAGATGTTGCATTAGACCTGATTCGCGATGCCTTTGACCGTCAAAAACTTCCGAAAGACAACGCCATCTGTTATCTAAAGCTGCTCCTAATCAAGGGCGATCGGGACACGGTAGAAACCCTTGTCAGCAAACAACCCAAGCGCTTTAGTGCCGCCCAACTGCATTGGGTCCGTGGAGTACTAGCCCTGCAATCCGATGACGCAAAAACAGCCCTGACCTCGTTTCAAAAAATCAAAAAGCCGCTGACTTTGGGAGACTCACCCGATGCCTTGATAGCTTATACCTATCAACAGCAGGAAAACTGGGAGAAAGCAGCAAAGAAGCTGGGACCTTGTGGCACTACGACCGAGGATCCTAAAGCTTGTAGGTCAGCAAGCCCTACAACAAGAGAGACTTCGCTGTGTCATAACACTATGGCAGCCGCTGGTGACGAGGAAACTCTTTGATGTTGATGTCGCCGTTAACTTTTTGATGGTATTGGAACAGGAGGAAGAATACCAAGAGAAACATCGATTATTAACACAATTGATCAAATGGATTGAAGAAGAAGCAAAATGCGATCGTGAACGCTGGAGCGATGATCTGCGAAAACTGATTTTGGCCCATGCTCACTGTTTGGTGGCCGATTGTTAACAGCTCAATGATTCTCTAGAAAATGGGAATGACGATGAGATTGAAGATGTCCAAGCATCACTAGAAGACCTTTTGCATTACATCAACAGCAATGCAGAGGCAGAATCCTGAAAGGCGTTGCTGAATCAAGGTATGGAGGTTGATTATTAAATCTCTACAACCTCAGCCAAATCTAGGATTCAAATTTGCAGATTAAGTTATTCATACCTCATATCAGCAACGCCTCCTGAAAAACCTATGAAATGTCCTGTATGTCGTGCCGCTTACCGCAAACCGTCCGAACCCCCTAACCTTGTCCCAAAACCCTGCCACCGCTGTGGCGCAGACCTCACTGCACTGATTCGCCTGCACGACTATGCCATTTATCTCCATCGCCAAGCGATCGCACAATTCGCCGCAGGAGACGTGACCCAAGCTATTGAGACCAATGAAACCTCGATCGCCATTCATTTGCAACAGCCTAAATTTCATGCCTTTGCGGGACAGTTGTGGGCGGTGCAAGGAGATTTTAAAGTTACTGCAGATCGTGGCAGACCGCGCAGCAGCTCGATCCAAAAGATACGATCGTGGCCGATTGTCTTTCAATCTTAAAAGAACTAAATCAGCCACAACCCTTTAGTCTGGCTCAATCCCTAGTTCCCGCAGCTTCGCAACGAGTCTTTCATTTCGCTGACGCTCCACTTCCACTTGAGCGATCGCCACTTCAGCGCTCTCCTCGGGCGTTGGCACTAACACCCCGTCTGCTGTGAAAAATCGTAACGTCTTTGCGTAAATCCCTAAAAACAACCCTAACTGCTGACTCCAAAGATGCCCCAATACATTGGGCTGAATCTCTTCATACTGACCATCTAGCAAGTGGAAGCCCTTAAACTCATAGCTAGCAGGGTCAAACCAAAAATAATCAGGCGTGCGGAAAACATTGGCATATAGCGTTTTCTTGAAGCCCCGATCGATCTTAGCCGTCGAATCAGACAACAGTTCAATGATGATATGGGGATACTGACCATTCTCTTCCCAGAGTACCCAACTTTTCCGAGGACGCTTTTCCGCTCCTAACACAACAAATAGGTCCGGACCCCGAAAATCTTCAGACTTCTGTTGGTTCGGGCTGTAGTAGATAGTCAGGTTTCCGGCTGCAAAGTAATCGGTTCGGTCTTTCCAAAGCCAATCAAGGCATTTTAGTAGCAGCAGCAGTTGCTGGAGGTGTAGGGAGCTTTCCAAGGGTGGTTCATCACTGTAAAGATCACCCGGTGGGAACACAACCCCGTCAGGCTGGACAAAATCCAATGGCATCCGATCGGATTGCTCCACGGTATCCGATCGCGTTTCAGTCGATTCGCTCAGGGCGACGGGCATCAATAATCCCTCTCGGCTTGTCAATATTCCTTTATTCTAATCAATCGCTGGACAAATCTCTCGATTTTGTTGCTTACGGATGCCACTGGCGCGATCGGACCCTAGAAGTTTCGGAAAATATCGAAAAGTCGATCGCGCAGCCCTTACTAGAAATAGTCTTCCATTTTTAATCAATTGTCATATTCTAAATAACTGTTCTTATTTAGAATATGACAAGAATTAGACAAATAAATTTGGCTCGCGATCTAGGTAGAAACCTGTGGAATTATTAGCTCTCATGTTGGCGATCGATCGAAGAGATTGGCTCACAAACGATGGGACGTATAACCAGCGATATATTGACAATATGCATAATATGCGCGGTTGTGACTCGATTGAGGAGAATAGAACCTTTTCTGAGTTTTTTGTGTCTACGGCCTAAAAATATTGCCTTATTTGTGAAGTTTGAATGAAGATGTCCGGATGTTGAATTTATGTAATGTATATTACATATTGTTACGATAGATAAATTAGCTAAAGTATGATTACTGAATATGTGCTCCATGTCTATTGGGTCTGTTTATTCGGGAATCAGTCTAATTTTGAAATCTAATTTAGGTTAGACAATTTTTGTCCTCAAGAAGTCTGTGCATTAAAAACGCATTATTATCCGTTTCTCTGTTTAATTATTTCAAATTAAAGGTGTCTATCATGATTGAACTATATTCTTCGCCACAGAGTTGTAGTTACCTATGTTTACGCTACGAACTATTCGCCCACCGATCCTGCAAAGTATGATGCCATTGGACAGCGCTAGCCTGTTTTTATTCTCTTGATCACCGCGAACAATTTATAGTGTGAACATTCTTTGGCATAAGCTAGTAATCGGTCTAGGTGTCAACTCAGGTCAAGATGTCTCAGTGAGTCAAAACTCTTGTGTTCGCAAAAGATTGAGCTGAGAACTTAGCCGAAGTTATTTCCTTGTCCATGGCCCAATCCCCAATTTTGTATTGGGCATGAGTGGCAAACCGGTTTTAGGTTAGACACCTTATATAGACTGCGATAGAGATGAACCTAGTGTACTTTTAAATTGGCTGGGAGAGTCCGCAATTTTTCGTAGTTAGTTCTTGAGTTTAACCAACGGTAGTTACGTCAGATTAAGTCCAACAGTAGCGGCTCTGTGGGCTGGCCTAGTTAAACCCGAAATCAGGAAATCTGAACAAAAACTCTGATTCTAAAGAATTTTAGGTATGTTCTAGCGTCGAAAAATCTTCCACATGAATATTTTCATGTGGATCTCTGAAGAACCGAAGCAGTCTCCTTCCTGATCGCCCAACAGAAATTTAGGTCTTTGATCACGACTGATAGATTACAAGAACATCACGACTAATAGATTACGAGAACGTATCGAATTTACCATTCTGTATAGGGATTATTCAGTGAAACAACTTAAAACTCATTCACCTTCTTTTTCAAACCTCAAAGCTACCAAGGTAGCCCTAGAATCTACGGAAATACCTCAGATTTTAGTTGCCCCATCCAGGACCTTCCGTTCCGATACCAAAAAGAAAAAGGTCACAATCCTAAACGTTGATATTGATAATGTTTCAAGATTAGATTTTTTTGAACAGCTAAAATGTGGGGTTGTGTTTACACCTAATGTTGATCATCTAGTAAAATTACAACGCAACTATGAGTTTCTGAGTGCGTATGCAATTGCTGATTATAAAATCTGCGATAGCACAATTGTAATGTATGCCTCCCAATTTTTAGGGACACCAATCCAAGAAAAAATTTCTGGTTCTGATCTGCTCCCTGAGTTTTGTGAGTATCACCAAAGGAACCCTGCCATTAAGCTATTTTTACTAGGTGGTATTGATGGGGTTGCTCAAAAGGCACAAAATAAAATTAATGATCAATTTGAACGAGATATGGTTGTTGCGGCTCATTCTCCCTCTTATGGGTTTGAAAAAGACAAGGCCGAGTGCTTAGACATTGTGGAGCAGATTAACCGATCGAATGCAACCGTTTTAGTTGTCGGAGTCGGGGCACCCAAACAAGAACTTTGGATTTCAAAGTACAAAGACCAACTGCCAAATATTAAAATATTTTTGGCGGTCGGTGCAGCTATTGACTTTGCTGCTGGAAACAAATCTCGATCGCCACAATGGATGAGTAAGATGGGGATAGAGTGGCTCTATCGGTTATTGTCTGAACCTCGACGGTTATGGAAAAGATACCTTATTGATGATATGCCTTTTGTCTGGCTCATTTTGATGCAAAAATTGAAAGATTACAAAAAACTTCCAAAATTGGGTAGTGCCGATTTTAGGTTTCCCCTTAAGCGAGGGAGGTCACTATAGAATCATATTGGAACTTTTATAATTTTCGATTAAAAGCTTCGATATGATTCATGAATCTCGTCCTCTTCTACCATATGCGGGAGGTCTCGGTAGGCTTGAAAGTCTTGAGAATGTCTAGCTCATCGGTCTTTGAGCAGCCGAAGGCTTGGGTTAGGTCAAAACGCTATCCCTCCAGAATTCACCTCTTCACAAGTGCTGTTTCACCTGTTTTGGGAGGGTATCTGTCGGCTAGTTATTGTTCCGTAGACAAGGCCATAAATCACCCAACTTAGGGCTGAACCCACCACCCCAACAGCGGTGAGATTAACCACATTGATGAAGGCGTGACCGATCGCCCAAGCCAAACTGGTGGACTGAATCCAGTGGTGGGAAGTCCATTTGCGCTCTCGGAGCACCCACCCTTGTGCTAGTCCCACCAAAACGCCCCCGATCGCGCCACTCAACGCTCCACTGACTACCCCACTAACGGTCCAGACAGCCGCTAAGTTGGCCGTTGGCCATAGTGCTAAATTCACGACTCCATATACCGCATTGCCCACAAACACTGTGACTCCATGACCAGCAGCCCAACTGATGCTGGTTACAACAAGCCATTGATGGGCTGGTAGAGCGTGACCTCTAAGGATGAGCCATTGCGCGATTCCCACGACCATCCCAGTAATTCCAGGTCCGATGATGAAACCCATGGCCCAAATTTTAGCACTGCCAGTTGTAAAGCCCATCCCAAAGCTAATCGCCTGCCCTACAGCAAACCCGATCGGAATCCCTAGACTGCAGGCGAGCACCCATTGGCGGCGGAATTGTTGATCCTTACTTATCATTGGTAAACGTCTGCTGATCAATGTTTATAGGCGATGGCTTCACGACAGCCATCGCTAGGGGATCCCCCACCACCACATCCCGCCAGCCCACAAAGCGGATGGATTGATAATAGGCAGTCGCTAAGTTAGCGCCACCGAAATAGCGGCTAAACAGAATGGTTGGTGACCCCATCCCTTGTAATTCCGGTTCTTCGACATACCCTCGAATGCCAGTAACACCCCCTTGATGTGCTATCAGATCGCCCACCATCGATTGCCCCGTCGAGGTTGAGAAGAAGCTCCGAGCACTGGTGGAGACAAAGGTTTCGGCGATCGCCCCTGGGAGAAATTGTAAGTTTCGGTAATTTTCGGGACGGAAAGACTCATCGTTACTTCCCCAGGAAGCGTAGGCTATGAGATTGTGACCCGTTGTGAAGGTTTGAGGTGGTGCTAGGGCAATCTGGAGGGTTGCAAAGAATTTCCGCATCATGGGCAGACTTAACCGGAGATCGTTGTTAATATCTTTTCCCGTGGACTCTATCATGGCTTTGGACAGGGGAAGACATGATAGAGGCATGACCTGAGGCTTACAGTATTGGGGATCATAGATGTCAACTATCTGGGGATCGTTGCTATGCTCATGATTACCGATGGGATCAATGAGCACTGTGCCCGTCAGTGATGGACGCGGGGTCAGGGCGCGATCGACAAGGGCACGAGCATCTCCCTCGCTGTATCCGTCTAGGCGCGTCACGAGATATCCTCCAGTTAAGTGGTGCTCGAAAGGATAGGTCTGCCGCCAATAAAGATTAGGGGTCAGTAGGCCAAAAATCTCCTTTCCGGTGAGTTCTTGGTCTTCCATGTCCTTGAATTCGATCGCCGATACTCGGTAGTCTAAGGCGGCTAATGTTGAATCGATCGATTGATGTTGGGTTAGGGTTTTTCCTCCCCTCAATCGGTAGGGCACATCTTTAACCCGTAAGGGTATTCCTCTGGTCAGCACAATGTAGCGAATGCGATCGGTCAAACCGTTGTGAGTCAGAAAGTCTTGTAAGGGTTGTTCCACCTGTGTTTGATACGTTGAGTAGGAAATCGATTCCAAACCAGGAGTCAGGCTACTATCGGGCAAGTCAAGGGTGAAGAAGTTTGTGGTCGGAATCTGTCGCCGTTGCTTGTAGTACTGAGCGACTCGTAGAGAGACTGGGCTGTTCCGATTCGCAATAACCAACACCCGTTCTGCCTCGGGATCCATTGGTAAATAACTGGGTCGGTTGATCGTGATACCTTCTAGGGTAATGAATCCGCTGAGGGTAAGGATCAGCGCTATTAAAACTGCCTTTGAAGCCAGAAAGGTTTTCATCAAAGTAGGCTCGTTATTCTTAGATTTCAGACTCTATTCGTCCGCATTATGTCTTAAACTCTGGGTATCGGTGACTTGGATTCAACTGACGAATCATATTGCTATCGCCATTAAAGTCAGCCGTACCCACGCAGAAACGATTGACTCATCACCGTTGTGCCGTCCATCAACCATACGACGACCCTTTGATTAACAGAATCTCTCCAGAGAAGATCAGCATTGCCATCGCCATTAAAGTCAGCCGTGTCTATGACCGAGTAGTTGGCGGACATATCAGGTAGAAAGGCTTGGCTGCTTAGTTTATTACCGTCCATTAACCACATTACGACCTTTTGATTAGCAGAATCTCTCCAGAGAAGATCGATTTTTCCGTCGCCATTAAAGTCAGCCATATCTACGATCGAGTAGTTGGCTGGCATATTGGGTAGAAAGACTTGATTGCTTAGCGAAGTACCATTCATCAGCGAAACGGATACTTTTTGGCTGTTTAGATCGCGCAACAAGATGTCTATCTTGCCATTGCCATCAAAGTCGCCCGTGTAAATGCTCTGATCTGCCCAAAATGTTCCCAACTTACCAGCCGCTATAAAGTTACCACTACTATCACTGACTTGGTTGGCTTGTAGGGTAATGGTATAGGCTCCTATGTCAGCCGAGTCCCAAAATCCGCCCGGTGCGGTGATGCTGTAGGTGGCCGTCAATGGGCTACCATCTTGATCGCTGTTAACACTGACTAACGTCGCTAACTGAGTGGCGTTATTGGGACCTGTGACGAGTATATCTTGACTATCGATCGTCGATCGTTTGACCGCTGTGCCATCGCTGTAAACTACGGTAAAGCTGGACGTCCGTTGCTGCTCATTGATGGAAATATTGGGTGCAGTCAATTTTGCAGTCGGCGACGTTAAATCGACCGCTATGGTTCCGAGGAAACTTGTAGGAATGACATTGCCGTTGAGATCACTAATTTGATTGGGTTGTAGCGTAATGGTATACGTGCCTGTATCGGCAGATTCCCATATTCCACCCGGTGCAGTGATGTTGTAGGTTGCGGTGAGGGGGCTACCATCTTGGGTGCTACTGACACTGATTAAGGTGGCGAATTGACTAAAGTTATTGGGACCGGTGACCCGGATATCTTGACTGTCGAGGGTCGATCGTTTAACGGCCGTATCGTCACTGTAAACCACCGTAAATGGGTAGTTAGGACTGCCGAGGGTGATAGCAGTGGGGGGCGCAAGGGTTGCAGTGGGGGGCGTTAAATCGATTGTTACCTTGCCTAACGTTGTTGCAGGGACAAAATAACCGTGGGTATCCCTGACTTGATACTGTTGCATTGCAACAGTGTAGCTTCCAGAACTTCTGGCATCCCAAATTCCATTTGGAGCTTCAATGCTATATATTCCAGTTACCGAATTACTAGTTTTAAGTGGACTGAAGCTCACTATCTTTGCAAATTGCCGGAAATTGTTTGGTCCAGTCACGAGTAAATCTTGACTGTCAAGGCTATCTGTGTATATCAGAAGGTTATCATTATAAACCACACTGAAATTATAACGACTACTGCCTGCAACAACAGGCTCTGGGGTTGCCATTGTGGCGGTTGGAGGGATAAAATCGACATCAAAGGTCCCTAAAAGATAGCTGTCAATGAAGTTGTTATCGGTATCGCTAACTTGATTTTCTTGCAGTGTAATATCAAAATAGCCAGAGATACTGGCATTCCAAACCCCGCCCGGGGCAGTGATGCTGTAAGTTGCCGCCAGCATTTTGCTATCTTGATCACTGCTGACGCTCACTAACTGAGCAAGCTTCTTAAAGTTATTGGGTCCACTCACCAGGATATCCTGGCTATCAATCGTCTCCCGTTTTAATCCAATGTTATCGGTGTAGATGACCGTAAACTGATAGTCAGTACTGCCATTAGCTACCGGACTTGTGAGCGGGATTAAATTGGCGGTGGGTAATTCTGGGTTAGGTCCATATAACTGAGATTGAGGAATGACCTCTTTGACTTGACTTGTACTGGACCAAGAAAGGCGAGAGGCTGCACCTCCCGTATTTTCATAGTATTCAAGCTTGATGTCATAGGTCTGACCGGCTGCTAGTGTGATGGTATCGCTCTGTTCAAGTAATCCATGAAGTGTCCAGTCGTCAATGATTGGTTTACCATTGATCCATAGCCTGGTACCATCATCCGACCGGTCATAGAAGGTATAGACTTCGGAATACAATGGCTGAACTTTCCCTGTCCACCGAACCGAGAATTGGTCTGTGCCAATCGTGCCTCCCGGTGAGCCTAAGCCCCAATTAAAATCGATCGTTGGATCAATACGGGTGAGCTGCAGACTATCAAAGCTGAGACCGTTGTAGTACTGTCCTAATAAACCAGTCCCCGTGCCTATCACAGGGGGGCTTGCCAATGAACTGGTCGTCAAGAAATTGGGTCTAGGGATCGCCTGATTTGACCCTGTCGTTCTAATGGGCGTTATCCCGATATCACTTGATATTGTTAAAAGATTTACGTCCCTAGTCGGAGAAGCCTGACTGAATCCAAGCGAAGCTGGAGTTATTAAAGAAGGTTCCATCTCTGACGATACTCCACGGGTTGAATTGAGTAGGGCCATTCTTTGTGATTTTAAATAACGAATTCAAAGAACAGAATTAAAAGTCACGATAACCTAGGCCAACTCTATAGAAAAAATCACTTTGCTTGATTTCTCAGGTAAAATCCTCGCTAATTCATCTTCAGCCAGATGCTACGCATCCTCTAAAAGGAAGATATATCCATTTGTGAGAACTATTAAGTCTCATGGGACAAAAAATCGGAGGTGATTATAAATCAATTGTTTCTAACTTTTATTCAGACATTTAGCGACTATTCTAACCTAACTGACCTAAGTATATTTAAGATCTGATGATCTAAATGAAAATTAGATAGGTGGAAAGATAGCAGGTTTCTATCTCGTAGTTTAAACCTTTGGTATTGGATAATATAAACTTCATTCAATCTTTACATTTTTCCTGGATAATGGCCCTATTATATTTTTTTCATGAAGTTAATCAATGATTGATATGGAAATCCTAAATAGATATACGGGAGTCGATCGGCACTATATTGATCTTTAGCTAAGTATCAATGAGGTGATGGGAATTTTTAGGGTTGTGGTTTAATAAGTTAAGGCCGCCAAATTCCGACAAATGCAGGTACTCACTTTGGATCAAGTTGGATTGGTTGCGATCGGTCGTAACGAAGGGCTGCGTTTAGAGCAATGTCTACGTTCTGTGATTGGGAAAGTATCAGCGATCGTGTATGTTGATTCTGGTTCAACGGATGGCAGTGTTGCTCTAGCACGATCGCTTGGAGTGATGGTCGTCAGTCTAGATTTAGCCATTCCATTCACAGCCGCCCGTGCTCGAAATGCTGGCCTTGAGCAGTTGCTCGAAATTGCCCCCTTGATCGAGTTTGTCCAATTTGTCGATGGTGATTGTGAGATTATTTCAGGATGGTTAGAATCGGCTGTGGTGGCATTAAGAGACAATCCGAATGTTGTTGCTGTGTGCGGTTGGGTTAAGGAACGGTATCCTGAACGAAGTATTTACAACAGAATTTGTAGTGTTGAGTGGCTCTTCGCATCCCTAGGATTGATCTCCAGTTTTGCAGGGAATGTCATGATTCGAGTGGCTCCCCTTGTGGCCGTGGGAGGCTATGACGCAGAGGTGATTGCTGCCGAGGATGATGAATTAAGTGTTCGCCTTCGTCAACGGGGTGGGCAAATCCTACGGATTGACCAAGATTGTCTTTGGCATGACACCGACATGCACCACTTTTCTCAATGGTGGAAACGGGCTAAACGTTGTGGCTACGCCTACGCCCAGGTCTCTCGTCTTCATGGATTCGCCCCTGAGCACAAGTTTCGCCCAGAAATTAAACGGATTTTGCTGTGGGGTGCTGTTTTTCCGGGTGTATTGATTGTGTTGGCCCCGTTGACATCCGGTGGGGCATTAGTGGGACTATTGCGGTATCCTTTGGTGGCCCTGAAGGTCGCTGTTCAGACCCAGAAACGTGGGTTTGGATGGTCTGAAAGTATTCTCTGGGGACTTTCTTGTTCTGTGTCTGTATTTCCAGGACTACTGGGGTTTATCAGCTTTTGGGTGACACACTGGCGTGGCAAACCTCACATTATTATTGAGCACAAGGGAACTCAGATGTCGCCCAAGGTGTCTTGACGATTGAACTTAGGGATCGCCGTTTTACGCTAAACCAATTTTTAACATGATTAGTAAGAGAACATCTATGATTTCTGTTGGTTTATTGGGGGCTGGATACATTTCAGATGCTCACCTTAGTGCTCTCCGTAAAATGCCAGGAGTTCAGGTAAATGCGATCTGTGATTTAAATCGATCGCGAGCCGAACAGTTTGCGAAGGACAACGGAATTTTAAATTTCTATAGTGATTTGGGAGAAATGTTACGCCAGGAAGTTTTAGATGTCGTGCATATCTTGACGCCACCTCATCTGCATTACGTCAACGGGCTTCAAGTGATTGAAGCCGGAGTCAATGCGTTCTTTGAAAAGCCCTTTTGTCATACCGTTGAGTATTGTAATTTATTACAACAAACAGCGAACGAAAAGGGTGTAAAAGTTGGTGTGAGCCATAACTTTCTCTTCACTCCGCCCTACGAGAAACTGCTTGCGGACATGCGCACAGGTCGTCTGGGACGTATTGATCAGATTGATATTGTCTGGAACAAAGCATTAGGACTTCTGCAAGGCGGACCCTATGGGGTTTGGATGCTTCAGTCTCCCCAGAATATTCTGTTTGAGGTGGCTCCCCATGCCTGCATGTATGTGGTCAATCTCCTGGGTGGGTTACCGGATTCGTTGACAGTCGATGTTCACGATCGCATTGACCTCCCCCAAGGCTTGACCTTTTACCGCTGTTGGGAAATCCGGGGTTGGAAAGGTAATACCAGTATTCGGATTCGGTTATCGTTTATTGATGGGTATCCGGAGCATTACGTCCATGTTCGAGGGACGAATGCGGTGGCCCATGTTGATCAGGAACATGATATTTATCAGCGATTTGAGCATACGCCTCAGATGTTAGACATCGATCGCTATTTAAATGTCTTGACGTTATCTCGCGATACTTTTGTACAAGCCAATAGTACCCTCTTCAACTTTGTAGCATCCAAACTAAAGTTGGGCGGCCAGGGTGGTCCCTTTCCTCGTAGTATTCTCCGGTCCATGACCCAGTTTTATCAGGGTTTAGACGGTCATCTCGACGATCGAATTCATCCCCAGAATGCGCAATTAGGTATTGAACTAGCGGAATGGATTGCGCGGCTCACGCCTCAAGTCCTGCCTCAAGTCCCGCCTCAAGTCATGCCTTATACCTCTTCTGTTTCGCCTTCCGTGCTGGTAATTGGAGGAACGGGATTTATTGGCAAAGCCTTGATTCAGAAACTGTGTGAACAGGGGTACGGGGTGAGAGTCTTGACCCGCGATCTCAAAAAATCTGTCGATGAATTTCGTGATTTGAATGTCGATGTTGTCAAAGGTGACTTGACTCATCCTGAATCAGTGCGCCAAGCATTAGATCACATTCACACGGTCTATCACCTCGCAAGAGGATCTGGGAAAAGTTGGTCAAGCTACCTGGAATCCGATGTAGAACCCACCCAAAAACTAGCCGATCTGTGTCTTGAAAAATCAGTGAAGCGTCTGATTTACACGTCTTCCATTGCGATTTACAATGCGGGCGCTCGGCGCTCTACCATCACTGAGAAAACCAAGCCGGATGCAGGTATGGCAAGGATTGCCCCTTACACTCGGTCTAAGGTTGAAAATGAAACACGACTAATGGCGTTATATAGGCAGAAAGGTCTACCCGTGGTTATTTTTAGGCCGGGGATCGTTCTAGGTTGTGGCGGGAGTCCTTACCATTGGGGGATTGCAGGTTGGCCACACACCTCCATTTGTCAACTTTGGGGCCAAGGGAATAATCCTCTTCCGATCGTTTTGGTCGATGATGTTGTTGATGCATTGATCCGGGCGATCGAGGTACCGGGTATTGAAGGGGAATCCTTTAATCTCGCGGCGAAACCTTGTATTACAGCGAATCAATACTTAGATGAGTTTGAGCGATCGGCCAATATCAAGATTCGGCGGGTGCCGACATCTGCCCCCAAGTTTTATGTGGAGGCTTTGCTGAAGTGGGCTATTAAGGCGGCTGGTCGTGATCCTCAAGCCGCATTCCCGAGTTATGCTGATGCGAAAGGTCGAAGTCTAGCATCGTTCTTTGACTGTTCTAAGGCGGAGCACATTTTGGGCTGGTCAGCGATCAGCGATCGGGATGTCCTGATCAAAGAGGGGATTCATCGTCCTGTTTCCCATTTCTTTCGATGAAGAATCATCGAAAGAAATCAAGTCAGATTGTATTTGTTCGACCAGATTTACATCCAATTAGAGGACCGATCGTGAAGGCTAAAATCGGATATTTTATTCCTGAATTTCCTGGGCAAACCCATATCTTTTTTTGGCGAGAATGGCAGGTTTTAACTGAGTTAAATATTGATGCAGAGTGGCTTTCAACCCGACGTCCCCCGAAAAATATTGCTTCCCATACCTGGGCCACAGTTGCCAGTCAAAATACGACATACCTGATGCCTTTTAGCTTGAGGGATGGGGTCACTGCGATCCTGACGATCCTCAAGGCTGGTCCTACACGGTGGTGGTCGGTATTATCTACGATTATCCGAGCGAGCAAACTTACTCCTAGTCAACGGTTACGCCTCTTGGCACTGGTTGTGGTCGGTGGCAAACTGGCTCGTCTGATTCGGGTCAAGGGATGGTCACATCTCCATGTTCATTCCTGCGCAGATGCCGCCAATATTGCGATGTTTGCCTCTCTTCTAACGGGTATCCCCTACAGCATGACTCTTCATGGTCCGACGTTGGAAGTATACGGTTTTAACCAACCCCAAAAATGGAAACATGCGGCCTTTGGTATCGTCGTTTCCCAGAAGCTTCGGCACGATATCCAACACAAGCTCGCTGGGTTTCTACCTGAGCAGCTTCTTTTTGCGCCGATGGGAGTGAACTTGGACAAGATTAAACGGAGTGTTCCGTATCAACCTTGGAAGCTTGGTGTTCCCTGTCAAATTTTTTCATGTGGAAGATTAAATCCCGTTAAGGGACATCGCGACTTAATTGAGGTGATCAAAATTCTCCGCCATGAGGGGTTCGATATTCACCTCCAAATTGCTGGAGAAGATGAGTTGGGTGGGAACGGATACCGAAAGGAGTTAGAAAAAATAATCCAGATAACGGGCTTATCGGAGTTTGTTGAGCTATTGGGGGCAATTTCGGAAGACACGCTTCGCGCTGGTTTAGAAAACGCACATATTTTTGCCCTTGCAAGTTTGAATGAGGGGATTCCGGTGGCTGTTATGGAGGCGATGGCGATGGAGATGCCTGTTGTTGTAACGGATGTGGGGGGGAATTCAGAACTGATTAATCATGGAGTAAATGCCCTCTTGGTGCCCGCAGAACAGCCGCAGAAATTTGCTGATACTCTGCGCGAGGTCTTAGTCGATCGTGAGTTTGCATTAAGGCTGAGTCAGCAGTCGCGCCAGAAGATTATTACCGAATTTCATCATCGTAAAAGTGCAGAAATCTTGGTCCAATGCCTAGAGAATTCATTACTTAAACCGTTATCTACTCGTGGGGCTTAACAAGCAATGGAGAATAAAATCTTGAAGGTTTTACTGGTGATTGAACAATGTAACCCCGATTGGGCTTCTGTCCCATTAGAGGGTTATAGGTACTACCAGGAAATTTGTAAATTGGCTGATGTTACGTTAGTGACGCATGAGCGCAATCGACCTGCGCTAGAAAAACGTAAAGATTATCAAAATCACAATATTGTTTATATTTGCGAAAGTGGTTTTATCAAAGCTTACTATACCTGGGTTGAAAAAATTTCAGCTCATGGAAGAATTAACTGGCCTCTTTACAATGCACTCTCTTTCCCGATCTATGCCGAATTCGATCGCAAGGTCTACCAGCAATTCAAGGGAGCAGTTTTAGCGGGGGCCTATGATTTGGTTCATGCCTTGACCCCCATAATTCCGCGCTATCCTGTGAAACTAGTCAGACTTCGCGATCGGACTCCTCTTCTGCTCGGCCCTGTAAATGGTGGAGTTCCATTTCCAAAGGGGTTTCAGGCTGTCGCGAGACAGGAGAATGCGCACCTCAATTTCTTGCGTGTGCTCGGTCGATATCTGATTCCGGGCTATGTGCAGACCTATCAGAATGCAACCAAAATCTTGGCAGGCTCAACCTATACCCTAGAGATGTTGCGGAAGCTATTTTCTATCCCTGATCATCGGATTGAGTTATTCTACGAAAATGGCATTACTCGTGATTTTTTAGCTCCTGTGATTAGAAAGCCTCAAGAAGATCACGTTAAACTACTCTTTGTGGGGCGGTTAGTTCCCTATAAATGTGCTGATGTGGTAATTGAGGCTGTGGGCAACTTAATGTCTTCTGTGGGCGATCGAGTTCATCTGACGATCGTCGGTGATGGTTCAGAGAAACTTGTTCTAGAACAGCGGGTTAATGAACTTGGGATCCAGAATCGAGTGCATTTCGCGGGCTGGGTTGATCAAGCGCAAACCGTTGACTATTATCGAAAAGCAGATGTATTTTGTTTCCCCTCGATTCGAGAATTTGGGGGTGCGGTTGTTTTGGAAGCCATGGCCTGTGGACTGCCCTGTATTGTTGCAAACAATGGTGGGATTGGTGAGTACGTTACAGAAGAAACCGGATTCAAAATTGAACCTCTCTCCAAAGACTATTTAATCCAGGAGATGACAAACCACATTCGTTGTTTAGTTGAAGATGAGAATCTCCGTCAGTCTATGGCTAGTCAATCAATTGATCGGGCAAAATCTTTTGAATGGTCGGAGAAGGCAAGAAACATGGTTAGAATATACGAAAGAATGTTATCCACGTAGCTCAAATTTTAAGCCTATGAGTTTTTAAGCCTCTAAAATTGCCTTATCTACAGACTAAAACGATTCATTATTAGAGACCTCTATCATGCTCAAACGCTTACTCCTGATCCAATACATGGGTGATTATCGTGAAACCGTTAGAAGCTTTGACATGGGTGGAGATGAAACCTACTATGCCCAAAGGTACTCTGTAGATGCAGTAGCTGAACTTAGGAAAATGTTTGATGAGGTCGCAACTTTATGTTGTATTACCCATGAACCTTATGATGAGGTTGTGGAGAATGGAGTTAGAGCCATTGGTGCAGGATTTAGCACAAAAATTCACACCAAAGAATTGATTAGATTAATGGAGCGATACGATCCCACCCATTTAGTTGTCAGGACACCCATTCGAGAAGTTATCCATTGGGCGATTCGGAGAAATATAAAAATAATGGCAACTTTAGCAGATTCCTTCGATTCTAAAAGTCTGAAAAATAAGGTCAAAAATTATCAATTAGTAAAGTTATTAAATAATAAACAAGTTGATTGGGTGGGTAATCATGGTATCAATGCATCATTGGAACTTACAAAAATAGGCGTTAAGGCTGAAAAAGTGATCCCCTGGGATTGGCCTCACAGCATGACTCCAGAATTATTTTCGGAAAAAACAATTCTAGATGAAAAATCAGTTTGGGAAGCCATATATGTTGGATCAATCATGGAATCAAAGGGTGTTGGAGATATTTTGAGATCCATTTCTATTTTAAAGTCAAAAGGATTTTTTCTAAAATTAAAGATTGTCGGTAAGGGTGATGTAGAAACCTATATTAAGTTGACTCAGCATTTACAGATTGAGGATTGCGTGGAGTTCTTAGGTTTTCTATCTAACAAGGAAATTATTCCTGCAATGAGAGAAGCTGATATTGTACTGGTCCCTAGTAGACATGAATATCCGGAGGGCTTTCCGATGACAATTTATGAGGCGTTATGTTCCCGGACTCCCATTATTGCATCAGATCACCCCATGTTTCGGGGCAAGTTAATTCATCAGACTAATTCCCTAATTTTTGCGGCTGGCAATTCGGTAGATCTTGTAAGGTGTATTGAAAAATTAGTATCTTCTCCTGAACTCTACCAGAAACTCTCTTCCGCATCATACGATGCTTGGAATAGCTTACAGATTCCTGTAAAGTGGGCTGATTTTATTGATTCCTGGCTTGATGAAACTCCGAAAGCAAGTCAGTGGTTGACGGATCACTGTCTTGCTTCTGGTCGTTATCGTCTGAGTAGTTAAGGACCGATCGGGAAATGGTGTTGTGCCTCTGTTTTATCCAGATTACTTGACAAGTCCAGGACCGAACAGGGTGAAGCTTAGACCCACCACCACTCCAATAACTGCAAGGCTGTAGGCGATCGATATTGCGATAAGCCCTCGTTTTTTGGAGAAAAGACTTCCGCGTACTTCGACAATGCGGCGGTCAATCCACCAATAGAGTCCCGCTGCGATCCCCAGATTTAGGATGATACTCAAGATATGCCGCAGAGGAGAATCTCGTAGGTTGAGGGGACTGAGTAACAGGTTACCCATGAATACTCCAATCCAGTGGTTAAGGTAAAGTGGATAAGACATCCCACCTAAAAAGACCCCGACACGACCCTGTGTTCCCTTAATGGCAAGTAATAACACGACTCCTACCGAAAAAATGGGTGAAAGAAGAGCATAGTTTATGCCTCCTACGATTCCAACGATCGAAGCTAAGGTTATTGCAAACAAAACGTAACGAATTCTGTTCTTTAAATGGATAGGTCCGTAGTGGTGGACCACCACGGCTGCAAGCACCCCAAACACAATGCTGCCGTAGGTGTTGGTCAGCCATGCTGTTAGAGTAATGGCTGACCAAAAGAGTACACTACGACCAAACTTTTGTGCTGCTAAAACCAAAATTAATGGCGCGACTAGATAAAATTGTTCTTCTGCATTGACACTCCAAAAGTGATTCCCCGTCCCTTGGAGTGGCATGTTTTGAACATACTGAGCTAACTGTGGCGGACCGAAAATATTATAGACAAAACTAAGTTTATAGAAAACAAACTCGGCCCATTTGAGATTGATTGGATCATGTAGAAGACTGGCAAGAATTAACAAGAGACAGGCGACATAATATGGAATCCAAATTCTCAGCGCCCGATTAAAGTAGAAACGGGGTAAGTCATCTGTTGAAATCCTAAGGAGTATTCCACCAATGAGCCAACCGCTGAGTGCAAAGAAGACTTGAACAGCCAAGTTTCCACTTTGTCCCCAATGAATTAAGCCGTCATGACCTAACATTACGACCGTGGCTAGGGCAATTCTCAAATAATCAAAGTATGGGTAATATGTCTTTTTAAAATTCATTAGGGATCTGCCCAATAGGCTACGTTAGGATCTAAGTTAGGTTTTGTTACCATTTAAAAAATACACTGTTGGTCCAAAAGTCACTCAGAAATTTGGGTGGGTCTTCGTCTACTTTGCCTTGAAGTGGTCGTCGCCATCGCCAGAGTACAAACCCCGCCGCGCAAAGTGTATCTGTGATTGCCGCATACCACCAACCGTGGTTTTTAAGGAAGTACCGCCGTCTGGAATCGAACCAGTACTGGGGGAGTCGCTTCAGGGGAGACTGGGGAGCCATGACCCCTGAACTCTGCCCCACTAAGTGAACCACTCGACTTTGGGGCACATAGCAACAGGACCAACCTGCTTGTTGGGCTTGCAAGCAGAAATCGACCTCCTCGAAATACATAAAGTAATTCTCATCTAGCAATCCCACCGCTTCAAACACTTCCCGACGCACCATGAAGCAAGCGCCAGAAACCCAGTCAGTCTGACAGGGTGATTCAGAACGTGGCGGTGTCAAGGCCCATCGTGATAAAAGTTTGGAGAGGAACCCGAAACGCCAACTAAAGTCAAGTTCATTGAGGAGTGTTGGAAAGCGAAATGCTGAGTTTTGGGGTGATCCGTCAGGGTTCTCTAACCGACTTCCAACGATCCCCACTGTGGGATGTGCGATCATAAAATCGACCATCGGTTCTAAGGCGTGGGGACGAACAATGGTATCTGGGTTCAGCAACAAAATATAGTCAGGTGGCTGTACAGACTCTAGTGCAATGCGAATGGCGGCATTATTGCCAAAGGCAAATCCGCCATTGCAGTCTAAGGGTTGTAGTGAAACCCATTGCTGCCAACCCTCCTGGACGATCGCAGCACCAATTTTCTCTACGGATCCATCCTTAGAATCATTATCTGTCACAACGACATGGGTTCCCGGTCTGGTTTGCACTTCTTCCGATAGAGACTGTAAGCAATCGATCGTTAATTGAGCGGTACGGTAGTTTAAGACTACGATTAGGAGACGAGTCTGATTATTTAAATCATTGAATGGAATAACATTAGACATAAAACTAAGTCAAGGATGTTCTGAAGAGGATATCGAGTTGCTAAATAGTTCAAAGTTTTTGATTCCGCTGCATCATGAATTTCTGGAGCAGCGACAGTTCAACTTGCTGGATGATGTGCGTTGTTTTTGTATCCTTACTGTGCTATGGCATCATGCTAATCCTCCAAACTTCCCGCCAATTTTAAAGCGGGGCTTCCTGGGCGTAGATATGTTTTTTGTGCTCAGTGGCCTTCTAATTGTTACATTGTTGCTCCGAGAACAATCAACTGTCGGTAAAATCTCCTTGCGAAAATTTTACGCTAGACGCGCCTTGCAAATATTCCCTGTTTATTATGGCATGTTACTTTTTTGACACTATTCCATGGCGTGTTGAAATCTCAGGGTGACAGTGCAGCTAGTTTTGCCTCTGTACTCCCTTTTTATTTGACCTACACCTCCAACTGGTCTCTAGTTCAGGCAGCAGGGCTAGGAATTACGTGGTCGCTCGCAACTGAAGAGCAACTTCATCTGTTTTGGCCAGTGATTGAAAAACTTAATCATAAACGGGTTGTGTGTGTTGTTTTAGGATTGATTATTCTGGTCAATCAATTGACCAATTTTGGACTTCTCAAGGGTGTCTTTAGCACCATTTATCGATCGCCCACGGTCGAACTCGAAATATTAAGTACGACGTTTACACCGATTTGCCTCGGCATTGGGTTGGCTCACCTTCTGCATCGATCGCAATCCTTTAACCTGGTCATTCGTAGTCTAGGGCACCGACGTTCCCTGATTATTCTGCTGCTGGTTTTGTTAGTCGTCATTAATTTTGCTCCGATCGACATCTCTGGGTTCCCCAGACTCCTAATCCAACTGCTGGTGGCTCTCTTGTTAGGTTCTTTAGTGGTACGGGAAGACCATTCACTTCAACCACTCCTGAGGTTCTATCCCATTGTCCGAATTGGCAAAATTAGCTATGGTATATAGATGTACCATATTTAGGCATTCTTAATTGCCACAGGGATGACTCGATTTCTCTATGAACATTGGGGAATCGCGCTTCCACTCCCGCTGTTTATTCCTGGAACCCTCACTACGCTCCTGATCGCAGAGATGAGTTATCGGTTTTATGAAACTCCCTTTCTCCGGCTGAAAACTGGCTTGGGTTGGCAACCTAAAAAATAGCGACGGGAACGTTTAAATTATATCTGTGGAGGCTCCCATGAAGCACCTTTCAAATTGTCCAGTCTGTTCTTCTCTTGAAATTGACTTCGTATTTGAGGCTGTAACCAATCGAAATCCAAGTAATCCAGCGCGCTGGAAAATCTTTCACTGTCAGCATTGCGGACATGGATTCATGAACCCCCAACCCAGTTGGGAAGAATTAAGCATTTACTACAAGGAAGATTACGACCCCTATATCCAGAACCATGGCGCGGAAGACGAAAACGATGTCGAAGTGGTCAAGTCCGCCCATACAAGCGGGACCTTTCGGCACTTGCCAATTCCAACGGGAAAGCGGGTATTAGATGTTGGTTGTGGGGCCGGATGGTTTTTACGCATCTGTAAGAAATTGGGTGCTGAGACGTTTGGGATAGAACCCAGTGAATTTGGGGCAAAGCGAAGTCGTGCTGATGGTCTTGACGTCTTCCATGGCATGGTGGAAGAGTACATCCAACACCATGGAATAGAACGCAAATTTGATGTAATTACGGCCAATCACGTTATTGAACATGCACCGGATCCCATCCAAACCCTCCAGGGGTTGAAGTCCTTGCTAGCACCAGGGGGCATGCTGTGGATGAGTGTACCTAATGCTGCCTGTTACTTCAGTAGAAGTCTCGGTGGGCAATGGCACAGTACGGATCTGCCCTATCATTTACAACAGTTCAGCCCCCAAAGTCTTGAGATCGCAGGCACTCAGGTCGGACTCAAGGTTAACCGAGTGTATACTTACTCACTCCCCTCAGCGACGGCAGCATCGTTGCGTTATCTTTTGCGAAAGCGGTTCCTATTTCCCCAAAGAATCAGCATGAAGATGGATGTCATAAACAAATCTGGCGCTGAGAAAATTGCATTAAATCTCGATCGAAAGGGTGCTGGTGAGGCTGTGATCGCGGAATTTAGGATTTAAAAAACATCAGAGTTAAAAATGTTCATATTGAGATATTTGAGAATCAAGATTTTTTACACCCTCATGCGCCCCTTTTCCAATCTAATCAGAGGTGCAAGAATACGCTCATTTCTTAAAATTATGAAGCCTAATAGGGGCACCAAGATTCTCGATCTGGGTGGGCAGCCTACGATTTGGGATTTTGTAGAAACCCCTTTAATCATTACCTGTGTCAACCTACCTGGTATCGCGATGGTCGATCATCCAACCCATCATGATATCCGATATCTTGAAGGTGATGCTTGTCATCTACCGGATTTTCAATTTGGTGACTTTGATCTAGTTTTTAGTAATAGTGTGATTGAGCATGTGGGTGATACTACTAAACAGATCCAGTTCGCGAATGAGGTAATGCGGCTCTCTAATAATTATTGGATCCAAACACCCTGTAAAAATTTCCCCATTGAAGCCCACTCCGGTATGCCCTTTTGGTGGTATTACCCGTCTTGGGTTAGAACTTATTTTTTAAATCAATGGTCTAAGAAACTTCCTGATTGGGCAGAAATGATCGCAACGACAACATTCGTTCGCAAAAAGGATCTTAAAAAAATGCTACCCAAGGCCAAAATTTTGACTGAATGGTTTATTTTCCCTAAATCCTTCATTGCCTATTCAGTCAATCCTAAACCATGAGCCAATGAATAGGTCACATTAATGCAATCTATGCCCCTTCCGTTACAGACTCCTCAGAAAATTATTTATCTAGATTACTTGCGTATACTTGCTTGTCTAGGCGTTTTTTCTTGTCACCTTTGGGTCGGTGGAATTTTACCCAATATAGCTCTTATCAACAAGACATTAGTTCCTGAATGCTTGGGTATCCATGGAGATTCCTTATATAGATGTGGCATCGACACTCTTTTTTTGTTCCCTAACAATAGCTGGGATCACATCTTATTCAACTGCTTTAATCTTATCTTTGGAATGGGGTATCAAGCCGTCCATCTTTTTTTTGTATTGAGCGGGTTTGGTTTGGCCCTTTCTGCACTGCTCACTGAAAAGAAAGGTCACCAGATTCGTTGGTTTTCTTTCCTCAAGAAAAGATTTTTTAGATTATATCCATCATATTGGCTGATTTTAGCAGTCTACTTATTACTAAACTTATCTCAATATCCAAGCTTCTTAGGATTATTGAAGACCTATGGGAAGGGAGCAATATTTTTGGATGTTCTTCCGGCAACTTGGTATGTCCCCATTCTTCTACAACTTTATTTGATTTTTCCAGGTCTATTCTATTGTCTTCAAAAGTTGTCTTTAAAAAGATTTCTGCTTCTTAGTCTGCTGGTTAAAATTATAAGCAGTGCAGGAATTATTACGATCTCATTGATATCGTTTGATAGAATTTTGGGGTTTGGTATGGGAGGACTTGCTCCTGGAAGTGTTTCTTTAACTCGCTTATTTGAGTTCTCATTTGGTATGGCGATCGCAAAATATTGGGTTGATCAAGGATGTTTCGTTAGCACATTTCATCTATTTTGTAAAACTCCTGTGATTATCCTTGGTATCTTTCTGGAGTGCTTAGGTATGTTTCTATCTTTGAATTACAGTACAGTTCCTTTTCAAGGCCATAATATACCTCTTGGACTCTTTATCTCTGATGCTTTTATAGGTGTCGCAGTTTTTATTTTAGCGTTAAATATTGTATTTTTTGTTGATAAACTTTTAAGGAATAGAAGGAAAGAATGGCTTGATTTGATAAGCAATGGAACCTATGAGGCTTATCTATCTCATGGCTGCTTGTTAGGATATTTCACAGTTTTTCTGATGGAGCCTTCTTTGAAATTCATAGCTCCGACAGGTTCGTATTTTATGATTTGCTCTCTGTACTTGTTTTTCCTGTTGATATTTTCCTGTTTGACATTATATTTGGGCTGTTTTCTATTTAGTCTTAAATCCTATCTTATTAAAAAGTGCTCTTTACTTCTTAATCCCTAGTCCATTATTATCAGGGTTTTACTTACGATTCCCATACTATTAACATGACACATAAACTAGTTGATTTTTTAAGATTAAGTAATTAAGGCGAATCGGTATATAGAGCTACTGTGTGAAACCCTCAGACTCGCAATCGCCTAGTTTATATTGGCCAGAATTAGATATTTTACGAGGAATTGCCGCAGTTTTAATGACCTTCAATCATCTGGGTTATGAGACCTTAAATGCTGAACCCCTGAGTTATGGCTCAATGAATTATGTTGTCTTTATCGGTAGTTTTGCCCCAGTTTTATTTTCTTTGTCACGGGAGTCGGCTATGGTCTTCAGGCTCATAAAGGGCAAAAGTCCAACTATTGGTCAATCCTACTGAATAAAGTTGTAATTCTAATCTTGGCAGACTCATTTTTTCATTGGAGTAATGGTCGGTGGTTAGGACTCGACTTTTTTTGCTTTATTGCAATTTCCTGTGTTGTTTTGGAGCTGATGAGAAGTTTGTGACGCTCCATAATCTATTCGATGACAGGATTGGTTCTGATTTTAGCTTCACGATATGGGATTGGTCCTCATCTCACCTTGAATAGCTCTATTGGGGCTTAGTTATAATTGTAATTTTCTCAAGTGCCGTGGTGCTGGTGTTGCATCAGTAGTCCCAATGGTTTGCTATGGTGGCAAGAACTTTTGGCCAAATCACCCTATGTCTTTTGTTTGCAATTCGACGAAAGAAAACGGATTTTGATTTAACCTCAAACATCAATAATCCCGCATAATGTGGGAATTAAAATAATTCGAGCCTTGTATTCAGGTTGATTCAATAGGGTCAATATCGAGGAGTCTTGGATGACTCAGATAAAAAATTGTCTGCTACGGATAAACTGATCCCATTTCCCCCAAGATTATTACCTTCTAAGTGAGTCGCCATTAATCCTGATAGACCCCCTGTGGCCAATATAAAAACAGGCATGGTCACTGCATTCAGGAGGTTGTCAATCATATAGCAAACGAGTATTAATGTAATGGCTGCCGCTGGAGCAACTCGAGGATCTCCCCAGATTCTAGCGGGATAGTAAAAGGAGAATAGGATAGCCGGCAGCAACAATACCACCGTACCGCTAGCGAGTCCAAAGACTCCGTTAGATCCAAAAACGATAATCCACCAACTATCGGTAATAGCAAGATCTTTACCCCATTCATCGTAGATGCGAGCGCGCCCTTTTCCGGCCCAGCCAAACATCATACGTTGTCTAGCTTTGGTGACTAAGAGTTTTTCTTGGTCGAATCGATATTCCAGAGATTGTGCTCGCTCAGGATTGACCGTCGTCGAGAAGAAATTAACTATTCTATCACCGTCAAAAGTTCCTGTCGTTGCCACGTAAAGATAGGACGAAATTGTCCAGATCAGCAGCAGTACTAGAATGGGGGCTTGTAGCCTTTTAGCGGTGAATAATGCTACAAGCGACACCACAAAGTACAACAAGGCACCGACCGATTGAATAATAACCAGAATGAAGACTAATAGGCATACTAGCCATTTCATGGAGATGTTCCAGAAGTGCTTGAGGGTACCCGATCGCCATAACCAAAATCCGATTAAGGTAGCGGCCATCATCCACATCGCCACCGAGAGACCATGAACGGTGAATAAAACAGGACGATAGCCTCCTTTCCGGGTCGATTGCATAAAGGCCGCATTGTTAGAGGCAATACCGTATATTTTGGCGTGGAGAAATGGCCCCATCTTAAACTCAATGAGACAGAGAGGTGCATAGAGTAGTCCTCCCGCAAAGATTCCAATGGCTAACTGACGTAACCCGGATAGGTCATTGAGATAGACACGACCTAGAAAATAGGGAACGGACCAAACTGCAATCGTTTCGGAGGCCGATCGAAACCCATCATAGGGACCCAGCCCATTCGTGACCGAGGCAATAAATGGTGCTGAACACCACAACACCATCGGAATATCGACCAAACTGGGGCGAAAAGCTTTAAAGCGACCGAGATCATAAAAAAGCAGCGCGATTACCGTGGCATAACAGGTTGCCGACATTTTGTTGTATGGCGGTAAGCCTGGAATAGCGTAATCAAATACAGGTAAAAATAAGAACGCCGCGATAAAACTGATAATCAAGGCTCGCTGAGGCGGTAAATGATGATACAGAAAGAGGACTACAGGAAACCAGCCCAGTAATGTGAGGGGAATAAGAAAGGTCATGTGTTTTAACCTTGTTTCTGGTTAAGTTTTTTTAGTTGATGGAGCAAAGTTGGAGGAATACAGGGTTTTATCAGTTCTTTTGTGCTGAATTTAGATTCTGATGGGGCCAACACCCCTTCACCTGGACGAGACTTAAAAACAGTCGAGTGGGACTCCGCAATTTCTGCGGCGGGTCGGCCATTGCTGTAATAGTAGAGCGCTAGGGATTTGCGGGTGTTCCCTTTAGTGCAAGTGAGCGGTTCTGGGTGGCCGTGATAGGAGAAGTCTGTTGTGCTAAAAATAACGCAACGATTGAAAATAGGTAGAATTTTCTTTTTGTCTCCCATTTGAAGTTCGTTGGGTGAAGCCAGTTTTTTCTCGGCAGCATTTTTAAAGGTTTTCCAGTTGCCAGACTTGGCTGGCGGAAATTCATTCAGGACAGCTTCTAGGACAGAGGGAGGTAAAAAATCGTCAATCACTACATTGGGAAAGGGATGAGCTTGGTAATACCCCGATGGATGGGTTTCAAGCAGATGATTCAAATGGTCTATATCAAGTTGAAATTTTAGGGTTGAATTCATAGGACTTCTTGGATCGGATTTCAAATTGGACCAGATTTCAAATTTTAAAGGGGATTGCGGGATCAAAACAATGAATTGCTAGGTGGCCCATAGCCGATCGATCGGTAGACCAAAGCCTAGTGAATATCGTAAACTCAAGATACCCGCAAGCAACACTACAAAAAAGGCAGTCATGGTGAAATCTTGTCGCAGACTCGTGAGTTTTTCACGCCATAGTCCATAGGCAACCATACCATACAGTGGCAAATCATTGAGCGCAACGACGAGGATGACTCCAACCGCTCCAAAATGGGAGTAGGCAAGGGGTATACCCAGTCCAGTAAATAGAAACTTACCTGCGTTTCCCCAGGTCTGATACTGGGGTTTACTGAGCGCCAATAGAATGGGGTAAAGCGTTTGAAACAGAACATTGGGCCAAATGCCTAAGAGCAAAATCGGTAACATCCATGCCCCTAGCGTATAACGGTGGTCATACATGACCGTCACTAAGACATCGCCAATGCCAATCAAGAGGGATAACCCCAACGCCATTGCCATCAGGACTGGGCGGCGATTTTGCAACAGCTTTTGTCTTAGTTCAACGCGCGGTAACTCAATTAACTGAAAAGCAGCGGGAAAAATCACTTGATCTGCCACTCTTTCAATAATACTGCGAGGCATCTCAGAGATCGTCATGACGACAGCATAAATGCCTAAAAAATGCCATGACAACATTTTGCCCACGAGTAGCCTATCCACCTGTCCCGCCAAAAAAGTCAGCATTGTAGACAGCACAATCCACCGCCCAAAGGTAGACATTTCTTTGACAAGTGGCCAGTTTAACGCAAAGCGATTCCGGTAGTTGGGAATCAACAAATGACTGCGAATCATTTGGATCACATCACCGAGAAGATAGGCAATCACTAATCCCCATATATTCCGGTTAAACCAGACGATCGTAATGATCAACCCAGTACTAATAATTTGATTTTGCAAGTCAAACATCGACCGCTTTCCTTGTTCCATGTGACGAACAAGAGTAAATACAGCGGTGGAAGAAAATCCACTGGAAATACATATGAGGCCGACGATCGGAAGTAACCAATATAGTTGAGGTTCAGCATAAATATGGGCAGCGGGGACGGCTAAAATGAGACACCCGATCCACAACACCACCCCACGAATCACCTGGATCGTCCAGACATTGTTGAGCAATTCTGGGTCATCTCCCCGATCGCTCCGAATCACCGTGGGCGCTGATCCCACATCTGAGAAAAGATGCAGTCCCATAATGACAATGTTGACCAAACTCATTAACCCAAAGATTTCAGGGACGAGCAGACGAGTCATGATTAGACTGCTTCCCACCCTCAGCCCAGTCCCTAGTCCATAGGTCGCCACACTCCAAAACATGCCCAAAATGGCCCGTTGCTTGAGTACTGATTGTTCTTGAAACCGTGTTTGCAGATTGGCCAATGAAAACTTCGACAACGATTTAAACATTTGGGTACTTCCCCGATCGATCTGAATAATTCGCCCTTAAGCTATTGACAACTGGTGCTGTTACCAGCCGAGCCTGAAAAAGCTTCACCAGTTTGGCCGCTTCAGTTGGCCCATGGTGCCTCTGGAACACCCGAGCGGCCCCTGTTTGCCCCATGGCTTCTAGTTGATCAATAGGCGCATTCAGAGCCGCACGTAGTGCAGCAATTAAGACATCAATGGAGCCTGCTGGCACTAACCAACCACACACACCCGACTCGACCAGTTCTGGAATGCCTGCAATATAGGTGGTAATCACCGGTCGCCCCAGGGCTAGGGCTTCCATGATCACCACAGGCAACCCTTCCGCGAAGCTGGGTAGAACCATCGCACGGGCTGCCAATAGATGTTTGCGAACGGTTGCTGTATCGGCCCACCCAGTAATTTCAACGTGATCTTGGAGTTGCAAATGGGCAATCCGATCCTCGATCGCAGGCCGAAGCTCGCCATCACCCACTAAGACTAACTGTACTGCTATCCCCTCAGTCACTAACTGGTGTACAGCTTCTATGAGTAATAATTGCCCTTTAGCCGCACAAAGCCGACCGACACAAACTAACCGAGGCGCAATCGGAATAGGACTGGGAGTCGGGGGTAAGAACTCATGATCGAGACCACAATGAACCACCTGAATTTTGGCCCACTGAGATGAGTCACACCAGCGATAGAGTTGACTGCGGCTGAAGGAACTGATCGTCACTACAAAGCTGGCGCGTTGAATTTTTTCGACTAAAGCGATCGCCTTCACCTGATCAAATTCATCTGGCCCATGTACCGTAAAACTATAGGTCGGCCCACCTAATACGTGACACAAGGCCGCAACAGCAGTGGAATTGGAACCAAAATGCGCGTGAACATGAGCGACGGATGCATCCACGAACCACTGGAGCAACACACAAGCTTCGGCTAAGTAAGCCAGGTGACGAATGACTCCTCGATCGGACTGCCAGCCCCATCTCCATGCCAACGCCAACGCTAACCCAAATCGCCGAGGCCGCGTCAACGCAACGCCCAATAATCGGCTCAGTAAAGTTCCCAGCCCTTGGTCTAGGACAATTCGCGTCCGTTTTAGCTCAGCATGATCAGCCTCATCCACCAATTCAGTCGCACAAGAGCGCAGCGAAAAGCGAACCACTTGAATGCCGCACGCCTCAACCGCTGCAATTTCCCGTCGAATGAAACTATGACTAACTTTAGGATATTGATTAATCAGGTAAGCAACAGTAGGAGACATTGTAGGATTAAGGGTTTGAAATTAAGGGTTTGAAATTAAGATTTTGGAACCTTGATCGGATCGCGCTCAGTGCGAACCCAACGAGTTTGGGGCCGGAGGACAAATGCGATATAAAGGGGAATTTTCCACAGTAGGTAAAGTGGTACCACTAATAGGGTTTGCAATGGGAGACGATTGCGCCCAAATCGAAGCCATGCCACCAGAACACTACTGAATAACGCTAGCCCTTCTAATCCCAACAGTTCTAAGGGCCACGTCGGCATCCCTAGCTTGCACGCGAGTCCTGCGATCGCCGTAAGCGCACCCCACAGCATCACCAGTAATGACAAGGGCGGCACACTCAGATCAGCCGCTAACGCCAGTAAATCGATCCGTTTTTGTTTGTAACCCGCTAGACACAGGCGAGGCACCTGAGTCAGCAATGTTTTTAAATGGCCATGTTCCCAGCGCATTCGTTGACTAACGGTGGCGCTGGCTTGCTGGGGTAATTGACCCGTCACTTGTCCAGCCACACAAAACTTCGAGGGATAGCCTGCGATCGCTAAATCCACCGCGAGCTGCATATCTTCAACGATGTTGCTGGTGCCTAGAGAGACTGAATTAATCGCCGCCCAGGGAAAGGCCATCCCGGTACCTGTCAACAAACAGGGTAACCCTAAGCAATCTAACCCCCGAGGTCGCACCCAATTTTTAACCATAAAGGCCAGTGCCGAAACAGCAGCTTTGGGGTTCGGATGTGCGGGTTGCGTCAACAAATACAGCGCTTGAACAGGCCGATTCTGGGCGATCGCCATACGAGCAATATGATCAATAGTGCCTGGATGAACGGAACAGTCGGCATCAAGCATCACGACAACTTCTGGCGGGTTGTCCGCAATCAACGTTAGTCCGTGGGCGAGTGCATAGCCTTTCCCTTGCCGGTCAAGATTGTGGCGTTCTGTTACTGTTGCGCCCATGGACTGCGCAATGGCTGCGGTTTGATCGTCACAGTTATCTGCAATGACAATTAACCGATCGCCCTTGACCAGTTGAGGGAGTACGGTCTTTAAGGTTAGGGCAATGCCCATAGATTCGTTATGGGCCGGCATCAAAACATCAAGCCTAGGACGATTTTGAGATAGTGCGGGCTTCGGGTAAGGTAACAGCGCCGCAAAACATTCAAGGGTAAACACCCCAACGAGAATCCCCAGTATTCCCGCCATCGCTCCCAATAACAGAGTGATCGGTAACGCAATGATCCACGGATAGACAATCCCTACAGGCATCTGGCCATCTAACCAGGGGAGACATTGACTAAAATAGAGCATCATCGGATTGCTTGGTAGAGTGCAGCTTTATTCTCCTTGGTTTTAACCGATCGAATAACGATCCCTTTAATTTTTGTGTGGGCTGATACATGGGGTCTTGGTATCCATAGGACACCCGACCTCCGATCTGGGGATGGTTTACCACTACCCCGACAATCGGTAATTGGAAAATCTGTAAACCTGTCAACACTTGCATCAGCACCGAACGCTTGGTTTTGCGAATCCCCACCACAAGTAATAGCCCATCGGTATAGGCCGTGAGAAAACTGGTATCGGACAAGCCCAACAGATGAGGCGTGTCGTAAATTATCAGATCAAACTCAGTTTCAAGTTGAGCGACGATCTGTTGCATATGGCTTGATGCCAGTTGCTGGGGAGAGTTGGGTGTCAGGCTTCCAGCGGTTAAAATCGACAGATTTGGGAAAGTCGATTGTTGTATACAACCCAGGGCATCCAACTGTTCTGCCAAAATATTCGCCAGTCCCTTCTGATTGGGTAATCCCAGGCATTGATGCACATGGGGGGTCCGAAAATTAGCATCGACTAACAGCACCTTCTGCCCCATTGCCGCTCCAGCCTGGGCAACGTGGAGGGCGATCGTCGTCTTTCCTTCACGGGGGGCGGCTGAACTGACTACCAACGATCGGATCGATTGCGAAGATTCTAGGAACCTGAGACTGGCAAATAACGCATTAAACGATTCCTGAAACAAAGATGGCTTGGTTGTGGCCTGGTCTGGCAATAAACTCACAAGCTGACGGGTAGGATTGATGGGACTGGTGTGAGTAAGACCCGCTGATTTACTGTGGGGAATCACCGCCATCAGAGGAAGCTTGACTGCATCCTGAACATCTTCAGTGCAGAAGAATACATCGCGGATTTTTTCTAACAGGACGGCACAACCAATGCCCAATAACAACCCTGCAAAAACGCCGATCGGCAGTTTCTTTTTGATGTCCCGATCTATGGCGATCGGCTTACCATTAGCATCTAAAGGCACCTTAGGTTCAGCCACTAGTGTCCATGGCACTTCCTTCTGAGCGGCTTCCACTTGTAAGGTGTCACGCTGAATCGTCAGTTGGTTCAGCGCTTTAACAGCAATATCTAATTGACGTTGCAAGTTGTTGTACTGCCGGATAATTGTCGGGACTTCTTCCAGTTGCTGGGTGGTTAGAACGTCGGCTTGATCCACTGACTTCTGGCGAGACCTTAACACCTGAATTTGATTCGCGGCGACGGTTAGTTGTTGAATCAACCCCAATCGAGTAGAGTTCTGGAACGTTAATACCTGAGGATTTATTACCGCGCCAGGTAGACTTTGGCCCAAGATTTTCTGGGTTTCTTGAGCTAAGAGGCTAGATAAGTTCTGCTGTTGGGCCTGGAGGGATTCTAGTACTGGGCTAGCACTACTGAAGCGGGCAGACTTAACAGCAATTTCACTTTCTACCTTTTTTAGCTGGGTAAGTAAGTCCTGGTAACGCGGATCTTGACTGAGTACCGAGGCCGCGATCGCCTCATTTGGGGACAATTTCAACTGCTCTTTGAGAGTATCGTACAGGGTAATTTGTTCCTGAATCTCGCGTTGAACATCTAGTTTTTGATTCCCAATGGTGAGAGCCTGTTTTGACAAATCCGCGCCGCGAGTACCGGGATCGGTCAAGTTATAGCGTTGTTGCAAAGACTGCAATTGCCCTTGCAAATCCGTTACCCGCTGCTGGAGACCGGGCAGTTGCCCTTCAATAAAATCCACCCCTCCACTAATCCGAGACTTACGCGCCCCCAAACTGTACTCTAAGTATTCCTGGGACATTGCTGACAATACCGCTTGAACTTGCTGAGGATTGCCGCCCTTATATGTGACATCAATCAACTTGGTACTATCCAGTAAGTTTGTGCCAATACGCTGAATAGTTAGGTTTTTGGATAACGCATCTTGGCTGAGAGACTCAAGGGTAACCTCGGGATACTTGGGCTGAAGCCGTTTAGCGACCTTGGATAGCAACTCCGAACTTTGTAGCACTTGTAATAACGTCGGATAGTCTACCGAGAAGGATGAAACTTCCCCACCTCGGGAGAGAGCCGCTGGGTCAGTCATCTTAGCCTCCCCGGTAATGGGTTCCACCAACAGCTTGAACCCGCCCATATAGCTGCGGGGAGTTTTTAGAGTCATGAACCCGTTGGCTAGCGTCAGCGTCAGCATGAGGCTAGTAACCAAGACAGCATTCCGTCGAATAGTCCGGAACAATGGACGTAAATTCAATCCTTTTTGGATCCGATTGAGGTCTGTGGTCGGGTCACTGTTCCCGCTCACGGATGACTCTAACGGCTCATTCCGGGGATCCGGCGTGTAGGCCGGCACTTTAGATCCTCGTTCCATGCAAATCCCTATTCGTTACCTTGATTGAACTATTGGTAACCTAGGCTTAAACGCCTAAGCGTTTCAGAAGCCCAAGTATTTCAGAAGCCCAAGAGTTTAAAAACGCCCAGTGCTCCAGTAATCGGACTAACCAACAAATTTAAAATATCTGAGGTTCTTGCTAGAGCATTGGGTTTTACCACAATTATATCATTGTTCCGCAGGGCCGGATTGGCGGCTTCATCTAAGTTTTTAGAAAAGTCAATGGAGAGCGATCGACGGGCAACAGTCCCGTTAGGGTTGAGACGAATGAGTTCCACATCTCGTCGGAGCGATCGACCACTCTTAAATCCACCGGAGACTAACACCGCCTGATTCAACGACGTATTGGGCGTCACGGTCACGAGTCCCGGTGTCACGACTTCTCCGACGACACTCACTTTAATGGTCTCGGGTGAGAAGTTACTGGTGGCGATCTCGGTTGCTTCTGCGGGATCGAGGTTCGTGGCCATGGGAATGGTAATCGAATCCCCATCCCGAAGAGTCAAATCTTGATTCTGTTCGCCTTCCTGTAAAAATTTCCAAAGATCGAGATCAATCCGCTTCTCGACCCCGCCCCGTTGCGGCCTCCGGATCTGGATTTTACGAACGTTGGCTAATTGAGTAATGCCACCTGCTGTTTGGATGGCCTTGGTCACCGTCGGCCACTGACTGCCGGTATTCGCTGAGGTGCGATCGCTCAGGTTGGTCCGTGAGGTTTCAGTCCCAGAAATTGGACTAATAATATAAGCCCCCGGACGATTCACCTGACCCAAAACGGCAATTTTTAGAGGACGCGGTGAGACGGAATTCAAGGTGATCAGGGGCTTCTGGATGAACTGAGCATATCGTCGTGACAAGATATCGGTCGCCTGAGAGAGAGTCATGCCCTGGACATTGACCGTACCGACCCACGGTAAATTGAGTGAGCCGTCCACCAAGACGGTGTATTGACTGTCCAGTTTTAGCTCCGGCGTGTCAAAGATATCAACCTTGACCAAGTCACCGGCCCCTAGGATGTAGGCATCTTCTGAGGAATTCACCCCAATGTTGGGATCGGGTGTGATCTTGAGATCGGGTGTGATCTTGGGATCGGGTGTGATGCGATCGACAGGACGCTCTGCTGCTAGCGTCACGATCGGGACGAACAACATCGTAGGAAACAAAATAATCGACGCTACGATCGATCGCCACTTGTGATGATGCTTACGATAATGAGTGGTGCGGTGTACTAGCATAATTAATGGAGATACTCCAGTTACGGGTTGGCACTGGACAGACAAGTTACTGAATCTTGTCAAGAGATCGATCGATACAAGTTTTGAGCGCTTGGGCTAAGACTCGGACATTGGGATTTTTTAAGATACCGATGTGATCACCGGGTACATCGTACCTTTCTACACCTTCTTGAGCTAGAGCACCCCAGCCGAAATAGGGATTAACAGTCGTGGATTCAAACGGATCTCGATCGATCGCCCGAAAGAGCACGACTGTGCCGTCATAGGGTTCTGCGATATAGTTCCGACCAATTTGCCGCCGAAATAGGGTCCGTCGATCGTCCGCTGATACGGTTGAAACCGCTTGAGATTGTTTGAGTTTTAAATTGAGTTTTAAATTGAGTTTGTCTAATTTTTGGCGGACATAGGCAGGTCCCTGTTTCACCAGTTCAGTCAAGTGAATCATCGATTGCTGTTGCCACGATCGTCTCAGGGTCGCACCCGGAGCCAGCGTATCAAATAAGGCCAGCAGAGCCACCGTCTCCCCTGCGGCCTGCAATTGCTGGGCCATCTCGTAGGCGACAAGTCCCCCAAAGGATTCACCCGCGAGCAAGTATGGTCCGTGGGATTGGATGGTGCGAATTTTTTTTAGATAGAGAGCGGCAACTTGTTGCACGCTAGTGAGGGCCGACGCTTGGGGTTCGGGACCTGTTAGTAGATCGACTTCTTCTTGTAGGTAGATGCCATAGACGGTTTGGTCCGCGCCAATCTGACAGGCTAAGTCGTAATAGAGCAAAATCCCATAGATACAAAAGAGGGGTGGCGTATCGGCTGTGCCGCGTTGGAGCGGGAGTATCCACTCTTTAGGGGCTGCAAATCCTGCTGTCCGAATCAACTCAGCCTGTTGCTGAATTGTGGGTGCTGTTAACAGCGTCGATAACTCCAGTGGCTGATCTAAGACCTCCTGAATTTTGGCTAGTAGTCGAACGGCGAGGAGCGAATGCCCACCGAGGTCAAAGAAATTATCTTGAATACCGATGGATTGGATGCCCAAAGTCTCTTCCCAAATCTTGGTCAGTTGGAGATCTAAATCATCCCGCGCAGCACCAGCGGTTTCTCTTGCAGGTACTAGTGAGCGATCGTCCGGCTCGGGAAGTTCTGCGTAATCAATCTCTCCAGTACGGGTCAGCGGCAGCTCGGCCACATAGACAAATGCGGAAGGGACGCTGTACAAGGGCAAAGTCTGCTGGAGAAACTGGCGCAGGGCATCGGGGGGAATCACGGCTCCGGAAGTTGGCACCACGTAACCCACAAGACGATGATTTGTAGAGTCTGGCTGAGCCAGAACGATCGCATCCTGCACCTGAGGATGTTCTCCAAGCAAGGCTTCTAGCTGATACAGATCGATCGGGAAGTCCCGAATCTTCACCTGCTGATCCACACGACCCATGAATACGAGCTGACCATTGGGCAAATAACGAGCTTGATCGCCCGTCTGGTAAAGGTTGCAATCAGGCGAGGAGCTGAAGGGATTGGCGATCAGTCGGGGGTTCGGGCGATCGATCGCCGTCCAGCCCTCGGCATCGACGTACAATTCCCCCGGAATGCCCGCTGGAACCCGTTGTAAGTTGCGATCGAGTAGGTAGGTGCTAGGCCGCAGGGCTAGAGGCGGTGCTGAAGGGTCGCTTGGAAGCGGCAAATAGGCCGCGATCGGGAGAGAGCGATCGGGAGAATAGGTGTGAATGAGCTGACACTGGCTGAAGGTTTGTCGAAATTTTTGGAGCGGCTGGCTGGCTTCAGTTCGACCGATCCATCGAGTCCCACCGATTAGCAGTTGCCGGACGGATGAGAACACCGCTAGATGTCGATTCACGAGACGGTTAAACCAAGATTCCGTTAGCCACAGCGTTGTGATTTTTTCCTGCTGGATAATGGCGGCTAGGGCGGCCAAACTTTCCACGGTCGGCAACTTCAGAATCTCAGACGGGGCGATCGTCAACTGCGCTCCATTTAACAAACAGCCCCAAATCTCAAAGACCGCAATCCCAGAGGTGTACGGGGCGAGTTGGAGAATATTTTCCCCGATAGCGAAAGAGAGGCCAGGGCTGAATTTGGCCGATTCAATCACACTTCGATCGGAAACCGTGATTCCCTGAGGGCGATCGCCGCGATCGGGAGACTCCAGGACGACGTACGCAGCCTGACCCGGAGTCCGGTGAACTGTGGGATTATCAGTAGATTGTTGAGAAATTTGTGGCCAATCTTTATCTAGATAGAGGGTCGAAATCGCATTGAATTCCAGCACTCCCGTGAGGTTAAATTGGGTTAGCAACCATGAGACTTGACCCTGATCAAGCCTATCCGCGAGTTGAGCGTCGGGGTCTAGTGGCAGGTAAGCTGCGCCCGCTTTCAGAATGCCAAGTAGACCGACAATGGCCGCGATCGATCGATCGACACAAATCCCCACGCGATCACCAGGCTTCACCCCTAGCGTTTGCAAATAGTGAGCGAGTTGATTCGCCTGAGCATTCAAGGCTTGGTAACTTAGGCGTTGGTCTTTACATACCACTGCCGTAGCGTCGGGTGTCTTTATTACTTGGTCTAAAAAGTAGTGATCAATGCCTGTGAGGATCGGGGCCTTAAGTGGCTGGACTAACAAAGCTTGCTGCAACTGATGTTCAGCCTGGGCTAATAGCGGCAACTCGGTAATCCGCTGATCGGGGTTAACAATAATCCCTTCTAACAGGGTCTTAAAATGCCCTAACATCCGATCGATCGTGCTGGCATCAAAGAGTTCGGCGTTGTAATCAAATACCATGCCCAGCCCTTCATCCTGCTCCCGCATCACTAGGGTCAAGTCATACTTCGTCGAACCGTGATAAATATAGCCAAATAAAGACGTTAAGGTCAGATCAGGAAGCTGCACCGTTGCCATGCCACGCCCGTTGGACCAAGGTGGATTCAGAGCAAACTTAACCTGAAATAATGGCAATAGACTCTGTTCCGGTTGGAGTTCTTCTAGTAACTTCTCAAAGGGTAAATCTTGGTGAGTATAGGCTTCTAGAGAGGCTTTTCGGACGCGATCGAAAACGTCGCGAAAGGTGGGATTGCCTGCAAAGTTCGTTCGCAAAATCAGGGTATTGGAAAAGAAGCCGAGCAAGCGCTCCGTTTCGACTTGGCCCCGCCCCGCACTAGCAAAACTAATCAGCATGTCCTCTTGCTGAGAATACCGATAGAGCAAGATTTCAAACACCGCTAAAAGCGTCATAAACAACGTCCCCCCTAACGTCTGGCTGAGGAAAGTCAAGGCATCATTCAGAGATTTCGGTAGCATCTGAGCACCCCGATCGCCGCGCGCACTCTGAACTGTTAGGGGCCGTGGGCGATCGTAGGGCAAGTGGATCGGGGACAATTTGCCGGATAACTTCTGCTTCCAGTAGGTTAGTTGCGTCTCTAGAACCTCACCTTGGAGCCACTGCCGTTGCCAATGGGCAAAGTCGGCATACTGAATCGGCAAGTCGGCTAAGGGAGAGGGCAGTCCTGCTGAAAAAGCACCATAGATCGCCGTCAAATCCTGATAAAACACATCGGAAGACGCACCATCACACACCATGCAAGGCAGATTCCAAACGAACAGATGCGAGGTCTCACTCAGCCGCAACACCATGACGCGCAGCATCGGTCCATTGGCAAGGTCAAACCCCTGGTGCGCTTCCTCTGTCGCAATGCGATACGCTTCAGTATCTCGTTGGGCGGCGGGTAAGGCTTGCAGATCGATGATCGGAAGGGATATGGCAGGGGTGGCCGCGATCGTTTGCGTGGGTTTACCTCTCTTAGCCGGAAAACTAGCCCGCAGGACTTCATGGCGACGCACAACTTCCTGAAGACTGCGCTCCAACGCGTCTACATCCAGCGTTCCGGTGCAGCGGACGACCACTGGCATATTGTTGGCGGAGCTATTGGGTTCAAATTGGTGTAAAGACCAAAACCGCTGTTGAGCAAAAGACAGTGGCAAATTCCCATCGCGATCGATCGTCACGATCGGTGGCAGTTGAGAGTTAGCGAGGGTTGTTGCTTGGCGCAGAAAGTTGATGATTGCCACTTTGTGCATTTTCATCTGCGCTAGCAACGCTGGAGTGAGGGCTTCTTTAGCAGCACGATAGCGCAGGCGATCGCTGTCCAGCCACAAGGTCACTTGCCGTTGCCGCAATTCCGACAACATCTGATCGAAAGACATCACGGCTGTCTCAATCTCAACAGTCTCAATCTCATCTGGTTTTAAAATCATCTTATAAGTCCCCCTCTTCATAACCATCATCATCGGACGCATTCACCATCCCAGCTTGGACCCCTTGAGCCGCCCACTGTAGGGTTTCAACTCGCTCAGCCAATGCTGCAATGGTCGGTAATTCAAACAAAATGGGTAAGGGAATTTCAACGTTTAGGGCTGGACGCAACCGCGACACGATTTGAATGGCCAATAATGAATAGCCGCCGAGTTCAAAGAAGTTATCGTTAATCCCAACCGGATCAAGTTTAAGAACCTGCGACCAAATTTCAGCAATCTGTTTCTCAACTAAAGTGCGAGGGGCCACATAACGGGTTAATAGATCCCGTCGAATTGCATCTGGTTGAGGGAGGGCGTTGCGATCGATTTTTCCATTGGGAGTTAGGGGCAATGTCTCTAGACCGACAAACAAATTGGGCAGCAGGTGTTCCGGCAACTTGCCTTGCAAAAACTTCCGCAATTGGGGA
>ENA-OBIO01000156-OBIO01000156.1-metagenomes-genome-assembly--contig:-NODE-156-length-42002-cov-5.1151_pt1 | contig 42002 bp, 44 predicted proteins | sample MGYA00153383_OBIO01 | MGnify analysis MGYA00153383 | reverse complement strand
CGTCTTCGCCGTCGCCGCCACTGCCCGCGCACGGCTGCAGCGGCGCGGACGACCAGCACCTCGGCGTGCGCGGTCGGGTCGCCGTCGGCCTCGCGGCGGTTGTGGTCCGCAGCCAGGACCGCACCGGCCTGGTCCAGCACGACGGCACCCACGGGCACGTCCCCGGCGGCGGCCGCGAGCGCGGCCTCCTCGAGCGCCCGGCGCATCGCGGCGTCGTACGGGCTCACCCCTCGCGGACCGACTCCAGCGCCTCGAGGCAGCCGGCCCGTTCGCACAGCGCGGTCAGGACATCCGCTGGCAGCAGGCCCTCCTCGGCGCACAGCTCGAGCAGGTCATCGGCGGAGGTGCCGAGGTCGGACAGCAGGCCGGCGTCGCCGACCGGCTCGGCAACCGCCCGGGTGCCCTCGTCCTGGTAGTCATCGCCCTGCGCGGGCACCGCGTCCTCCCACAGCATGGCGGCGACGCCGCCGGCCGGGACCGCACGGCGATCGGAGAGGAAGACCCCGGGCTCAGCCGACGACCCGGGACCGCCATCGACGCGCACGATGGCCACGTACTCGTCATTCTCTTCGAGCAGCAGCAGCGCCGGCCCCTCACCGTCGTCCGACAGCTCGCGCAGCTGCTCGACGAGCGCCTCGAGGTCCTCGATCTCGTCGAGGTCTATCTCGGCTGCGGACCAGCCGCTGGCGGACCGGGCAAGTGCAGCGGCGAAGAACGACACGGAAGGCTCCGGATGAGAGGTGATCAGTCGACGACCGCGTCGACTACCCGCTCGTAGGCATCTGCGAACCCGAGCCGGCGCGCTATCGCCGAAAGCATCTCGTCGGCGTACGCGTCGAGGTCGGCGAGGACGGCGCCGAGCTCCATCTCGTCCAGGCCCAGGTCGTCGAAGACCCCGAGGTCGCCGGCCGGCCAGACGTCCTCGAGGTCGTCGTCGCCAGGCACCTCGAGGTCGAGTCGCTCGACGACCTGCCCGGCGAGCTCCCACGCCACGGCAGCCGTCACATCGGACAGCAGCAGGCGCACCCGACCCATCACCACCCGTACGACGACGAAGAACTCGTGGGCGACGTCGACGAGCGCGAAGCTGCCGCCGTCACCGGACTGGTGCTTGACCGCGGAGATCAGGCCGTCGAGGTCCTCGGTCAGCACGTCCGGCAGCCGGCCGGCCTGCCAGATGCCGTCGTTGCGGAAGACCACGACGGCGTACGCCTCGCTGGAGCCGTCGGTCCCGCTTTTCGGTACGGCCGCCACGCCCCACCTCCGTTCGCCTCATGCGGCCCGGAAGCCGGGCACCACGCGACTGTGGCAGATGACCCCGGGTCGTAGGAAGGGCCGGACTACTGCGAAGGTTCCGGCCGAGCGGGCCGGGGGTAGGCAAAGACGGCCGCCCGTCCCTTCCCCCACCCTCGGAGGAACCTCATGGCACAGCGCAACACCCTCGCGCACTTCCTGCACGACGCCGGCCTCGCGGCCTGGTTCGGCGGCACGCTGATGGGCGCGGTCGGTGTCAACGGCGCAGCCGCAGACGTGGACGACCCCCGCCAGCGGGCCCGGGTGGCCAACGCCGGCTGGGCGCGCTGGACCCCCGTCAACGCCCTCGCCATCGGCGCACACCTGTACGGCGGCGCGCAGCTGCTCAAGGCGAACAGGGGCCGCGTCGCCGTCCAGCAGGGCGTGCTCGCCAACACCAACGTCAAGTTTGCCCTGACGGCTGCGGCCCTGGGAGCGACCGTGTACTCGCGCGTGCTGGGCAAGCGGATGCAGGCCGCCGGTGACGTCCCCGTCGCAGGTGGCACCGACTCGCTCTCCACCACGCCGCCGGAGGTCGCGAAGGCGCAGCGGCAGCTGGCAGCCCTGCAGTGGGCGATCCCCGCCCTGACCGGCGGGATCCTCGTGAGCTCCTCGTTGCACGAGGAGCAGCAACGCGGCTCAGAGGTGATCAAGGGCACGATCAAGGCGCTGCCGAACACGATCGGCACCGCCATCTCGGGTGCGGCGGGCGCGGGTTACGTCAAGGCCAGGGACGCCGTCCATAGCTGATCCGGCCAGTTCCCGGCGCCCCGTCCTGCTTGCCGGGGCCGGGGCGCCGCGCTGTACAGGCCAGTAGCTGCACCGATGCGCCCGCAGTGGTCCGGCACGGTCGTACGCTCGACGCATGACTGAGCTGGACACCCGCCCGGTTGGTGACCCGAGCCTGGACACCGGCGACGACGACCCCAAGAACAGCCACTACGTCAAGAAGGAGGACATCATGCGCAGCGCCATCGACGGCGTGCCCGCGGTCGCCCTCTGTGGGAAGACGTGGATGCCCAACCGCGACCCTGAGAAGTACCCGATCTGCCCGAAGTGCGTCGAGATGATGGAGATGCTCAAGTCGATGGACTGATCGTCGTCACGGGCCTACAGACAGCGGGCGACGTCGGTGGCACGCTGCGCACCCGCCGTCCCTTGGAGGAACCGATGAGTGATCACATCTACCGAGTCACCGAAGTCGTCGGGAGTTCGCCCGACTCGTTGCAGCAGGCCATCCGCAACGGCGTCTCACGCGTCTCACGTACCGTCCGCAACGTCGAGTGGTTCGAGGCGACCGAGATCCGCGGACACGTCGTGGACGGCGAGGTCGACGCCTTCCAGGTGACACTCAAGGTCGGTTTCCGCCTCGACGGGTGACGCCCGGTCCGGTGCGAGCGGACGCCTACGGCGTCAGGTCCGGCGACGGATGGTCCGGCCGAGCCAGGTGAGCGGGTCGTACCGCGCGTCGACGACCCGCTCCTTCAGCGGGATGAGGGCGTTGTCGGTGATGTGAATGCCCTCCGGGCAGACCTCGCTGCAGCACTTGGTGATGTTGCACATCCCGAGCCCGAAGTCCTCCTTGGCAGCGGCCTTGCGGTCCACGGTGTCCAGCGGGTGCATGTCGAGCTCGGCGATCCGCATCAGGAACCGCGGTCCCGCGAAGGCCGGCTTGTTCTCCTCGTGATCGCGTACGACGTGACAGGTGTCCTGACACAGGAAGCACTCGATGCACTTACGGAACTCCTGCGATCGCTCGACGTCGACCTGCTGCATCCGGTGGTTGCCGTCGGCGTCCCGCGCCTTCGGTACGAAGGGCGGCACCTGCGTGGCCTTGTCGTAGTTGAACGACACGTCGGTCACCAGGTCGCGGATCACCGGGAAGGCCCGCAGTGGCGTGATCGTGATCGGCTCGCCGGGCTCGAAGGTACCCATCCGGGCAAGGCACAACAGGCGCGGCCGGCCGTTGAGCTCGGCGCTGCACGAGCCGCACTTGCCGGCCTTGCAGTTCCAGCGGACGGCCAGGTCGGGGGCCTGAGTGGCCTGCAGCCGGTGCAGGATGTCCAGGACGACCTCGCCCTCGTTGACGGCCACGGTGTAGTCCTGCAGGCCGCCGCCGCTGGCGTCGCCGCGCCACACCCGCAGCGTCGCGTCCCGGCTCGCAGCGGCGGTGAAGCCAGCAGCCTCGACGGGTGCGCTCATGCGGTCTCCTCGAAGATCTGGGCGAGCTCGGCGGGCATCTCGGGAAGCGGCTGCTGGTGCAGGGCGATGCCCTCGCCGTCCTGGGCACAGATGACGTTGATTTTGGCCCAGGTCGACGAAGGCCCCGGGTAGTCGTCACGGGTGTGGCCGCCACGGCTCTCCTGACGTTCCAGCGCCGCGCGGGCGATGCACTCCGACACCCGCAGCATGTGCGGCAGGTCCAGCGCCAGGTGCCAGCCGGGGTTGTAGCGCCGGTCACCCACCACCGTCAGGGCCTTGGCCCGGACCTTGAGGGCCTCGATGCGCTCGAGTGCCTGCTGGACCTCGGACTCGTTACGGATGATGCCGACCAGGGTGTTCATGGCGTCCTGCAGGTCGTGCTGCACGGTGTACGGGTTCTCCCCGCCGGCCCGGTCGAACGGCGCGAGCGCCGCGGCCGCTGCCTCGCGCAGCGCCGCCTCGTCGAGCGGTGTCACGGCACTGCCCGCCGCGTGCGCCGCCGCCGCCGCACCCGCACGACGGCCGAAGACCAGCAGGTCCGACAGCGAGTTGCCGCCGAGCCGGTTGGAGCCGTGCATCCCGCCGGCGACCTCGCCGGCGGCGTACAGGCCGGGGACCAGCGCCGCGGCGGTCTCCGGGTCGACCTCGACGCCACCCATCACGTAGTGGCAGGTCGGGCCGACCTCCATCGGCTCGGCGGTGATGTCGACCTCGGCCAGCTCGCGGAACTGGTGGTACATCGAGGGCAGCCGCTTCTTGATGTAGTCGGCGTCGCGGCGCGAGGCGATGTCGAGCAGCACGCCGCCGTGCGGCGAGCCGCGGCCGGCCTTCACCTCGCTGTTGATGGCCCTGGCGACCTCGTCGCGCGGCAGCAGCTCGGGTGGCCGCCGGTTGTTCTTCTTGTCGGTGTACCAGCGGTCGGCCTCCTCCTGGGTCTCCGCCGTCTCCTTGCGGAAGTAGTCCGGGATGTAGTCGAACATGAAGCGGTTGCCAGCCGAGTTGAGCAGGATTCCGCCGTCGCCGCGTACCGACTCGGTGACCAGGATCCCGCGTACCGACGGCGGCCAGACCATGCCGGTCGGGTGGAACTGCACGAACTCCATGTTGACCAGCGTCGCGCCGGCCGTGAGCGCCAGGGAGTGCCCGTCGCCGGTGTACTCCCAGGAGTTGCTGGTGACGCGGTAGGACTTGCCGATGCCGCCGGTCGCGAGCACCACCGACGGTGCCTGCCAGCTCAGGAACGCGCCGTCCTCGCGCCGGTAGCCGAACGCGCCGCTGATGGCGCCGTCCGGCGCGGTCAGCAGCCGGGTGACCGTGCACTCCATGAACACGTCGATGCCGAGCTCGACGGTGCGCTGCTGCAGGGTGCGGATCAGCTCCAGCCCGGTGCGGTCACCGACGTGCGCGAGCCGCGCGTACCGGTGGCCGCCGAAGTCGCGCTGCGAGATCAGCCCTTCCGGGGTGCGGTCGAACAGCGCGCCCCAGTCCTCGAGCTCGCGGACCCGGTCGGGTGCCTCCTGCGCGTGCAGCTGCGCCATCCGCCAGTGGTTGAGCATCTTCCCGCCGCGCATGGTGTCGCGGAAGTGCACCTGCCAGCCGTCCTCCGGGTAGACGTTGCCCATCGCCGCGGCGATGCCGCCCTCGGCCATCACGGTGTGTGCCTTGCCCAGCAGGCTCTTGCAGACCACGGCCGTCCGCGCGCCCTGCCCGTGCGCCTCGATCGCGGCCCGCAGCCCGGCGCCACCCGCGCCGATGACGACGACGTCGTACGCGTGCCGCTCGAGCTCCATCAGAAGAACCTCACATCGGTGATCGCGCCGGTCGCGAGCTCGCGGACGTAGAGGTCGGTCATGGCCACCCAGATCAGGCTGACCCAGGCCAGCTGCATGTGCCGGGCGTTGAGCCGGGACACCAGCGTCCAGGCCCGGTAGCGGACCGGGTGGGCGGAGAAGTGCTTGAGCCGGCCGCCGACGATGTGCCGGCAGGAGTGGCACGACAGCGAGTACAGCCACAGCAGCGTCGCGTTGATGACCAGCACCACGGTGCCGAGCCCGAGGTGGAACCACTCGTCCCGCCCGTTGCGGAACGCCACCACGGCGTCGTACGTCAGGATGGCGTTGAAGACCAGGCCCAGGTAGAAGAAGTACCGGTGGGCGTTCTGGAAGACCAGCGGGAAGCGGGTCTCGCCGGTGTAGCTGCCGTGCGGCTCGGCGACCGCGCAGGCGGGCGGCGACAGCCAGAACGACCGGTAGTAGGCCTTGCGGTAGTAGTAGCAGGTGAGCCGGAAACCCAGCGGCACGATCAGGATGTACAGCGCCGGCGAAAGGAACGACGGCCCGGTGAACAGCTTGGGGAACGTGTTGCCCTGACACGAATGCGTCAAGCAGGGCGAGTAGAACGGCGAGATGTAGGGGGCCGAGAAGTAGTGGGCGTTCTCAAAGGCGCGAAACGTCGAGTAGGCGATGAACGCCACCAGCACCGTCACGGTGATCAGCGGCTGGACCCACCAGCGGTCGGTGCGCAGCGTGCGTACGCCGAGCTCCGCGCGACCGGCCGGCGCGGCCCGGCCAGGGGTGGTGGTCGTCATGACGCGGGTACCTCTCGCTGGGCGCTTCCTGGGCTACAGCCATGGCGTTGCCGGACCCCGCTCAGTGGCCGCGCCAGCAGCCCAGGCCCTCGTCCTCGGCGTCCATCCAGAAGTCGTGCGTGTAGCTGCTGTCCGGGATGACCTCGCGGACAGCGGCCGGCGCGGGGACGGGCGCGACGGGGGCTGCACCGCACAGCAGGTCGAGGTCGGCGCCCAGCCGCCCGACGTCAGCCTGCAGGCGCCGCCCGTCGAGGGAGTCGCCGGCCTGCTGGGTCAGCGTCGCGGCACATCGCTCCAGGCTTGCCACCGCACGGCGGGCAGCAGCGACATCGTCGTCCAGCACCGTCATCGTCGACCTCCACTGTGCGCCCCGAACGGGTCACCACAGCGCATCTGACACCCGCAGGGGTCGCTGGCGCAAGGACCGGGTCGGGTGCTAGAGCTGCGCCGAGACCAGCACCGGCTCGACCATCAGCTCGACGCCGAGCCGGTCGCGTACCCCGTCGCGCAGTTCGCGGGCGAGCGCCAGCAGCTGCTCTGTCGAGCCGCCGTCGCGGTGCACCAGCGCGAGCACGTGCTTGCCGGAGACCCCCACCGGGCCCTCGCCGTGGCCCTTGGCAAACCCGGCGCGCTCGAGCAGCCAGGCCGCCGACAGCTTCGTCCGGCCGGGGCCGTCGGGGTGGCCCGGGACCTGCACGTCGCCGACCCGCGCGGAAAGCTGCGCTAGCGCAGCATCGTCGACCACCGGGTTGGTGAAGAACGAGCCGACGCTGCGGCTGTCGGGGTCGCTGCCGTCGACCACCATTCCCTTGCGGCGGCGCAGTCCGAGCACCGCCTCGCGGACCTCGACCAGCGGGGCCCGACCCTCCAGCGCGACGCCGAGGGTCCGGGCGAGCTCGGCGTACCGCACCGGCGCACCGGGACCGCCGGGCACCAGCCGGTAGGTCACGGCCTGCACGACCCAGCGGTCGACGTCAGCTTTGAAACGGCTGGCCCGGTAGCCGAAGGCACACTGCTTGGCGGTCAGCTCGACGACCCGGCGGCTGGTGCGGTCCAGCACCCGGACGCGTTCGATCAGCTGCGACACGTCGGCGCCGTACGCCCCGACGTTCTGCACCGGCGTCGCGCCGACCAGGCCGGGGATGCCCGAAAGCGCCTCGAGCCCGGCCAGCCCTTCGGCGACCGCGTGCTCGACGATGCCGTCCCAGTCCTCGCCGGCCTGGGCGGTCAGCAGGACGTCGTCGCCGTCCCGGTGGGCGGCCAGCCCGCGCGACACGACCCGCACGACGGTGCCGTCGAAGCCGCCGTCGCCGACCACCAGGTTGCTGCCGCCGCCGAGCACCAGGACGGGCACCCGGGCGTTGGCGAGGACGGCCTCCACGACCTCGGCCTCGTCGTACGCGGTGATCAGGCGCGTGGCCGGTCCGCCGAGGCGCAGCGTGGTGAGCGGGGCAAGCGGTACGCCCTCGCGGGTCAGCATCAGACCAGCTCCGGGACGGCGTTGCGGCGGCCGTGCGCCACCAGGTCGAGGGTGAACACCGCGAGGGCGACCCACACCAGCGTGAAGCCGAGAAGTTTCGCCAGACCGAGCGGCTCGTGTCGCAGGAGCACCCCGAGCAGGAACTGCATGGTTGGCGTGACGTACTGCAGCAACCCGAGGGTGACCAGCGGCACCCGCTGCGCCGCCGCCCCGAACAGCAGCAGCGGTATCACCGTGACCACGCCCGCTCCCGCCAGCAGCAGCGCGTGCCCCGACCCGGCGTCGGTGAAGCTGCCCCGGCTGCCGAGCGCGAGCAGGTACAGCGCGGCAACAGGGGCGAGCACGGCTGTCTCGACGGCGAGGCCCTCGACGGCGCGGACGCCCGCGGTCTTCTTGAGCAGCCCGTACGTCCCGAAAGAACACGCCAGAATCAGGGCGAGCCACGGCGGGTGGCCGTTCTCGACGGTCAGCACGACGACGGCCACCGCGGCGACACCCAGGGCCAACCACTGCGCCGGGCGCAGCCGCTCACCGAGCACGAACACCGCGAGCAGCACGGTGACCAGCGGGTTGACGAAGTAGCCGAGCGAGGTCTCGACGACCTGGGCGCTGCTCACGCCGTAGATGTAGGTGCCCCAGTTGACGGCGATCAGCACCGCCGCGAGCGCGAGACGGCTGACCTTGCGGCGGTCACGGGCGACCTCACGGACAGCGGCCCAGCGGTGCAGCCCGGCCAGGATCACCACCACGACCAGCAGTGACCACAGGATCCGGTGCGCCAGGATCTCCAGCGCCCCGCTCGGCGCCAGCAGCGGCCAGTAGAGCGGGAACAGGCCCCACAGCAGGTACGCGCCCGCGCCGTACAGCGTCCCCCTGCGCACCTCGTCCACGTTGGCCACGGTATGCGGCTCGAACAGTGGGCACGGCGCGCCTCCCCATATCTGCCACGGGTGCGGGTAGGAAACCGATGGGCGGGTCCGCTTGCGACAGGAGGGTCAGATGGTCAAGAAGCTGCTGATCTGGATCGTCGTCGCCTTCGCGATCTACTCGATCATCGCGACCCCCGAGGTTGCTGCCAGCGCCGTGCGGTCGGCGGGTCGCGGTGGCCAGACCGCCATCCAGGCCGTCCTGGAGTTCTTCCACGCCATCAGTTCTTGAGCCGGCGCAGGTGACCGCTCCGGTCCGCCCCGGCGACCTGGCCCGGTACCTGCTGGAACGCGAGCGGCTGGTGGTGGAGGTGCACTGGCACCCCGTCGCGCTGCTGCGCCCGACGCTGTGGCTGCTCGGACTGCTGGTGCTGCTCGGCTGGGTCGCCGCCGGGCTGCCGCAGCACAGCGTGCTCGCCCCCTGGCTGCCGGTCGCGCTGCTCGCCTTCGTCGGCTGGTACGGCTGGCAGTTTGCGAGTTGGCGGCTCGAGCGGCTGGTCGTCACCGACCGCCGACTGCTGCTCGTGACCGGCCTCCTGACCAGGAAGGTCGCGGTGATGCCGCTGCGCAAGGTCACCGACCTGACGTACGAGCAGCCGTTGCCGGGCCGGCTCGCGGCCGGCTGGGGATGGGGCTGGGGAACGTTCGTGTTCGAGTCGGCGGGCCAGGACCAGGCGTTCCACCGGATCCGCGCCGTACCGCAGCCGGACGTGCTCTACGCCAGGCTCACCGAGGAGATCTTCGGCGAGGGCGGCATCTTCGGGCGGCGGTCGTCGCCATCCGCCGGCGGGCTCGAGCGCTCGGACGGCGAGGACTGACGGACCCGTCCTCTAGCGTCGGCCGGGCCAGGCGATGCGGAGGTGACGGGTGCCGACACTGCTGGTCCGCGCCGTGCTGTTCACGTCGTCGTACGCGCCGCTGCTGGTGCTGTTCGCGCTGCTGGACAGCCTCGGGCGTGGCTGGCCGAGCACCGTGTGCGTGGTGCTCGCCGTCCTGTCCCTGGTCGGGCTCGCCGCCTTCTGGCGCTCGACGCGGCGGCTGCCCGCGGCCCGGTTGGAGCTCATGTCCGCCCGCTCGCGTGACCGGGACGTGCTGGGCTTCTTCGCCAGCTACGTGGTGCCGTTCGCGGCGGCCCAGGATGCCGGTGGTCGTCAGCGCCTCGCACTTCTGGTGTTCCTCGTCGTCGTCGCCGGGCTCTACCTGCGCAACGACCTGTACTGGGTGAACCCCGTGCTCGGGCTCGCCGGTGTGCGGGTCTTCGAGGTCGAGACCGCGCAGGGGCGGCCGCTGCTGCTGCTGACGCGGCGACGTTTCCTGCCGCAGAGCAGCACCGTGCTCGCCGTACAGGTGGGTCCGTACGTGCACCTGGAGCGTCCGGCGTGACCGGGGTGGACGAGACGCTCGCCGTGCTGCGGGCACTTGTGGTCGAAGGCAGCACGCTCGAGCTGTTCGCTGTCTCCCGAGAGGTCGAGCAGGCCCCGGTCGTCACCCGCGTCCTCCTTGGGGCCTCGCTCGACCTGGCCTTTCGCGAGGCAGCCGTCGCCCGCGCCCACGACTGGGGCGACCGGATCGGCCGGCCGTGGGCGCCCTCGGCGCTGGTCGGTCCGGGCGAGGTGATGCACCTGACGGTCGCCGGCCTGCTGGCCGGGCTCCAGGACACCGTGACGACGGGTGACGTCGAGCCGTACGACCCGCGCTCGGGCGCCGAGCACCTGGCGATGCTCACCGCGCGGCTCTCCACGGCGGCCGGGGTGGCCGTCACCTTCTGGCGGCAGCTGCGCCCCACGATGCGGCTGGAGCGGGCCCGGCTGCTGCCCGCACTGTGGACGGGCGACCGGTATGTCCGGCTCGAGCAGGAGCACGTGCTGCTGCTCGATGGCCGGTTCGACGCGGTCGTCGTGGGCGGCGTCGCGCTGTTCACCGGCAAGGCGGCCTTTGAGAAGATGTTCGACCTGGTCGCCGAGCTGCGGCGCAGCTCCGCCGCCACCTTCGCCTCGGTGACCCGCGACCTGCGCATCGAGGGGCTGGCCCAGCTCGAGGCCGCCTGCACGAGCCAGCCGGCCATGATGGCGAAGCTGGCCTCCGTGCAGCGCCGCCTCGACAGCGACCCCGGCTATCGCGAGGCCATGACGATGGACCGGGTCGTCGAGTTCGTCCTGGCCCATCCCGAGACCGAGGTCGAGGTTCTCGGCGCCGGTGCCGACGCCCGGCTGGTCTTCCGCCCCGACCACCGGCGCTACAAGATCCTCAAGCTGCTGGACGACGACTACCTGCACTCGCTGCTGACTCGACGTTCGTACGAGGCCAACGACAAGAGCGGGCCGCTGTAAGGGCTTGCGTTCGTTGCCGGTTGCCCTGGCACGGCATCTGCGGGATCGCGGCTCGGGTCGTCGGAGCGGTCCTGCAGGAGCCGGGCGCGAAGGGCCCGAATGAGCACATCCCTCAGGCCCGGAGTCGCTCACCCGGCGGGGCGCTCGACCGGCGGCCCGTCGACGGCGCAGTGCCGACGGCGCTGAGGGCGCGCCTGCCTGCCCGCGTCGCTGATCGTGGCGAAGGCGAGCGCGGACCCGACCAGGAGCAGGGCCGCCGACGCGGCCATCGCGATCCGAAAGCCCGCCCGGAAGGCGACCGGGTCGCGGTAGTCATCGCCGCTGAGGCCTGCCAGCACCGGCAGGGTGGCGACAGCGACCAGCCCGGCGGCGCGGGCCACCGCGTTGTTGACGCCGGAGGCGACCCCCGCGTACCGGACCGGGGCGGCGGCCAGCGCGGTGGCGGTCAGCGGCGCCACCGTCAACGCCAGACCGAGCCCGAACACGACAGCACCGGGCAGCACGTCAGCGCTGTACGACGCGCCCGGTCCGACGCTGCGCAGCAGCAGCACGCCGGCGGCGCAGACCAGCGGCCCGAGGGTCATCGGCCAGCGCGGCCCGATCCGGGCGGCCAGCGCACCGGCCCGTGCGGACAGCACGAGCATGCAGACCGTCACCGGAAGCAGGGCTGCTCCGGCCGCGAGCGGACTGAAGCCGCCGACGACCTGCAGGTGGAGCACGAGCAGGAAGAAGACCCCGCCGAGCGCGCCGTACACGGCGAAGGTGACCAGGTTGGCGGCTGTGAACTGCCGGCTCGCGAAGACCGGCACGGGCAGCATCGGATGGCTGGACCGCCGCTCGACGAGAACGAACGTCCCCAGCCCGACAGCGCCGGCGAGAGCAGCCAGCCCGACCGTCGCCGATATCCCGCGGTCGCCGTAGGACACCAGGGCGTACGTGGTGCCGGCCAGGCCAACGGCGCCGAGTGCGGCGCCGACGACGTCCAGCCGCGGGTTGCTCAGCTCGTCGCGCGACTCCGGCACGTGCCTCAGTGCGACCAGGACCACCAAGGCCGCCAGCGGCAGGTTGATGAGGAACACCAGGCGCCAGCTGATCCCGACGAGGGCGCCGCCGACGAAGGGTCCGAGCGCTCCGGCGACAGCTCCCAGGCCGGACCACGCGCCGATGGCGCGCCCCCGGTCCTCGCTGCGGAAGCTCGCCGCGATCAGGGCGAGACTGCCCGGGGTGAGCAGCGCCCCCCCGACGCCCTGCAGCATCCGGGCGGCGACCAGCAGCTCGATGTCTGGCGCAAGGCCGCACAGCAGCGACGCGACGGCGAACCAGACCGTCCCGATGACGAACACGCGGCGACGGCCGAAACGATCGCCGAGCGAGCCACCGAGCAGGATCAGCGACGCCAAGGTCAGCGTGTAGCCGTTGACCGTCCACTGCAGCCCGGCGAACCCGGCGCCGAGGTCCGCACCGAGGGCCGGCAAAGCGATGTTGACGACGGTAGCGTCGAGCATCGCCATCCCGCTGCCGAGCACCGCGGCCAGCAGCACCCAGCGACCACTGGCCTGGTCGAGCCGGGCCAGCTCCACCGCCGGCCTCCGCTCAGCGCAGGACGGCGAGGTGGGCCGGCCAGCCGGCGGCGAAACCGGGGTGCAGCACCCGACCGGCCACCTCCGGCAGCGGCACCCAGGCAAGGGCGATGCTCTCGGCGTCCTGCGGCTGCACCGCCACCGCCACGGGGGTCCGCGCGAGCACGGTCGTGTACGCCCAGCCGCCGTGGTCGTCGACGACCTCCCGCTCCACGACGAGGTCGGCGGACGCCACACCCGTCTCCTCGTGCGCCTCGCGCAGCGCAGCCTGCACAGCCGTCTCGCCCGAGGTGCGCGCACCGCCGGGGATGCCCCAGGTGTCGCCGTGGTGGCTCCAGACCGCCCGGTGCTGGAGCAGCACGACCGGTCCGGGCGCTACCAGCAGCAGCCCGGCGGCGCCGTACACGCCCCAGTGCCGGTGCCCGAGCTCACAGGCCACCCAGCCGTCACCGTCGCCGCGGTGGCGAAGCCCGGGTACCGGCACGTCGTCCCGGGTACTGCGTGAGGCCTCCACCACTGCACCTTGCCAGGACCCGCGGCGGCCCGCTACCGCTCGAGCGGCAACCGCTCGACGATTTTGTCCAGCTCGGCGGTGACGGCGGTCGCCATCGCGCTGCGGAAGCTCGCCAGCAGGGCCTGCGCGGCGACCGGCTGGATCTGCTCGATCAGCGACCGCAGACGCGGCCAGTCGTCACTGGGGCAGCCGGCATCGACGAACTGCTTCCAGACCGTGCTGTGGAACATCTCGACGTAGACCCGCGCGGCCTGTTCGACGAGCTCGGCGACCCGCAGCTGCGCGTCGACCAGGCTCGCGGGGTCGACGCCGAGGCGGACCACCTGCAGCCCGGCAGCCAGCAGTGTCGGGTCGAGCACCCGTACCCGATTCTCACCGACCGGCTCGAGCACACCGAGCGCGGCCAGCCGGGACAGCACCGCCGGGTCGTCGGGAACACCGGACCTGGCGGCGAGCGTGACCAGCGTCATCACCTCCGGCTCGGCTGGCAGCCACGGCGCCATCAGTGCCCTGTGCAGCGCGAGAGCGGTCGGGTCGGCCGCGGTCAGGGCGTGCTCCAGGCTGCGCTCGATGGACCCCAGCGAGTCACCCTCGGCGAGCATCTCGCGCACCAGCGCCAGGCGGGCGATGTGCTGCGGGCCGTACATGCCCGTGCGCCCCACCAGACGCGGCGGCGGCAGCAGGCCCCTGGCGGCGTACGCCCGGACGTTGCGCACCGTCATGCCGGCCGTCGCGGCCAGCTCGCCGACGGTCAACTCATTCGTGCCTGCCGCGTGGGCCACCGCACGATGCTGCCTCAGCCAGGTCGAGACCAGTGGTCCGGAGGCTCAGGCCGGTCCGACCGTGACGCGGACCCGACCCCCGGACGTGATCTCCGGCGAAGCGGCCGGCGACCCGGTGACCCGGGAGTCAGGAGCCCCCCAGGACAGACCAGCTGTTGTCATAGCTCGCCCCCTTGCGATGTCACATGGCTCGGTGTCGCCCGCCACAGTCGACGGTGGGCTGTGTCCTCCGCTGCATCAGGCAACGGCAATCTGTTCCACGGCGTGCTGTTCCATGGCGTGCTGCTCCACCACGGCAGCGCACTCAGGGCAGATCGCGATCGGGGGACCGGCCCACTCGGCAGCACGCTGCTGCCACGGACGTCGGGCGCCGCCGACCCGCTCGCCGCACACCGCGCTGCGGGTTCGGTCGGAGTCCGGGACAGCGTGCAGCAGTGGCCCGCGGGGACGGCCGCGTCCCGCGGGGCGGCCGCGGGCGGCGTAGACGGTGGGCATGGCGCGAGCCTGCCCACGTCGCGTGACGACCTCGTCTCGTCGAGGTGAACAGGTGTGGTCCGTGTCCATCGGGCACTGCTCAGCCGGGCCCACGCCCGTACGGGCCGGGCTCAGTACGGTGGAGCGCGTGCCGGTAGGCGGCACAGGCAGGGGGATCGTGGTGGCGGGCGCGGACCGCTCCGCCCTGCTGCCCGCCGTACTCCGGGCGACCGCGGTGGCCGCCGGCGTGGACCAGCTGCTGCAGGCGGTGACTGAGCTGCTGGCCGACGGCCTCGCAGACTGGGTGCTCGCGGACCGCCTGGCTGATCCCGATCTCGTCGTACGTGCGGCGGCCGTCGGGCCCGATGGCCCTCTGGACCTGCCATCGATGTCCGGTACCCCCAGGTCGCGCCGCTCGTCCGCGTCGGCGGGCGGGCTGATCGCCCGGCTTCGGGCGGCCCCCCTACCGGTCATCCGGCTGTCCCCCACAGACCTCGAGGCACTGCGAGCTGCCCCCGACCCGCGGTTGCGCGCCCAGGCGGAGCTCGCCCTGGCGCTGGGCACCGTCGATGCGCTGGTGATCGGCACGCTGGCGCACGGCCGGCTCAACGGTGTTCTCTCGGTGGGTCGCACCGCGACACCGTTCAGCCGCGCTGACCGCGAGCTGCTGGACCTGGTGGCCCTGCATGTCGGGACCGCACTGGACGCCGCTTCGCTCAGGGCGGCCCAACGCGACGTGAGCGCCGCCATGCAGCGCACCCTGCTGCCGCCGCTGCCCCTGGTCGCCGGACTCGACCTGGCCGCCCGCTATCAGGCTTCCGCGCGGGGCCTGGAGGTCGGGGGCGACTGGTACGACGCCTTTGCCCTACCCGACGGAGCCCTTGCCCTCGTCATCGGGGACGCCACCGGCCACGACACCGGTGCGATCGTCCGAATGGCCGGGCTGCGGCACCGGTTGCGGGCGCTCGCCGTCGACCGCTGCGAGCAGCCGGCGGCCACCCTGGCCCGGCTCGACCACGTCGGTGGAGTGCTCGACGGGGACACCTCCGGGACCTGCATCTTCGCCCGGCTGGTGCGCGACCCGGGCGGCTGGGAGCTGTGCTGGTCCTCCGCCGGCCACCTCCCGCCGGTGCTGGTGCGTGGCGGCACGGCGACCCTGGCCGAGACGCCTCCGGACCTGATGCTCGGCGTCGACGCCGGGACTGCTCGCGCCGACCACGCCGTCCGAATGCTGCCCGGCGACCTACTCGTGTTCTGCACCGACGGCCTGGTCGAGCAGCGTCGCGTCTCGCTCGACGAACGACTCGAGCAGCTGCGAGCCCTGGTTCAGGAGCGCGCCGGCGTGCACCCCGAGGCACTTGCCGACGCCCTGCTCGACGAGTTCGCGGTCGGCGCCGACGATGACGTCGCGCTGTTGCTCGTGCGCATCGCGGCCTGACGGCCCAGTACCCCTGTCAGATCAGCAGGCTCCACCCGGCCTCCCGCAGACCGTCACCACGGTCAAGGGCGGTCAACGGGTTGCCGGTCGGCGCGACGCGCAGCAGCACGGCCGCGACGGTGCCGTCATCCTCGAACGGGGTGGCGCTGCCCACCACGACCCCGATCACCTCGGGGGCCCGCAGGAGCACCAGCTGCTCCCCCCGGGGCGGTGCTGCCGCAAGCTCGACACGCTTACGCCAGTACGAGCCATGGCCGGCGAGCACGAGGTCGACCAGCACCGACAGAACGCTGCCACGGCCGCACACCGATGGCAGGCCGACCGAGGCTCTTGTCACCCGTTCGGGTGGGCAACGATCAGTAGGGGCCGCTCCGGCGCAGGTGGAACCAGACCTCCTTGCCGCCGTCGACCTCCGCCTCGACCCCCCAGCGCTCGCTCAGGAGGTCCAGCAGCAGGAAGCCCCGACCGTCTTCCGCGTCGGGGCCTGCCGGGCGCGGCACCGGCCAGCTCGACGAGCCGTCGCGTACCCGCACGTCCAGCCCGGAGCCGTCGCAGTCGACGGCGAGCACGATCGGCGGGCCGCCGTACAGCAGGGCGTTGGTGACCAGCTCGCTGACCAGCAGCGCCGCATCGTCGAGCAGATCGCCGCCGTGCGACCCGCAACCGACTGCTCGCAACCAGTTCCGCGCCACCGACGGCGCGCTGGCGTCCCGCGGCAAGATCAACTCCTGACGGGGCGTGCTGTGACACATCGATGCAAGCCTCCGGCGTCGAACACGTACCGGCGCACTTACCCCAGGAAGTCACGCAGGAACACGGCCACCTCGCCCTGTGCTTGCCGGGCCTGCGCGATGACGGCTGTCATGCGGAAGAAGCCGTGCACCTGACCGTCGTACGACACCCGCCGTACCGTCCTGCCGACCCGCTCCAGGGCGTCGCCGAGAGCCAGGCCCTCGTCGCGCAGCGGATCGTGCCCGGCGGTCAGCACCAGCGCCGGAGGCAGCGCCGCCAGGTCGGCCTCGAGCAGACTCACCGGGCCGCCGGCGCCGTTACCCGCGCCGAGGTAGTGCTGCCAGTACCAGTGCATAGCGGCCGTCGTCAGGCCGTAACCGGTCGCCTTCGCGTCGGCCGACGGGGTGTCGAGCGCAGGGGCGACGACGGGGTAGACCAACGCGATCGCGGCCAGCCGGTGGGGCGTGCGGCTCGCGGCCAGCACCGACAGGTAGGCGCCGGCGCTGTCACCGGCCATCGCCACCGGGCCATCGACGCTTGCCAGAACCGCCTCCACCTGGCCGACCTGCACCGGGTGCCGGGCCTGCGGGGCCAGGTCGTACCCGACGGAGATCACCGTGCTGCCCGACCTCAGGGCCAGCGAGCGACACAGCGGGTCGTACGTGTCGAGCGAGCCCACCACCCAGCCGCCGCCGTGCACGTACACCGTGGTGCCCCGGGCGCCGGCCGGCCGGAACACCCGGACCGGCACGCCGCCGAGCTCTCCGTCGCTGACCTGCTCGAGGCCCTCTCCCGGGCCGGACAGCGCGGCCGCCGTCGCCTCGTGGGAGGCCCGGGCCGCCTCCGGCGTGCCCTCCTCGAGCCCGGGCATCGGCCCGAGAGCTCGCAGCCGCTCCAGGTAGGACGCGGCATCGGCGTCGAGCATGCGGACCTCCCCGGTCGGACGGGCCTATCTTCACCCTCGCCACACAGGAGCCCTGGCAGCATGGAGGCCGTGAGCCGCCCGCACGTGTCCGTCGCGGTAGCCGTAGCCGGCCTGGCCCTGGCACTGGTCGGCTGCGGGTCGACGCCGACGGCGTCCTGCGCGGCGACGCTGCAGGGCTCCCCCACCGTCGAGGTCGACCCCGACCAGGCCGCCAACGCCGCGACCATCGCAGCGGTCGGGCGCCGGCTCGGGCTGGCCGACCACGCCGTCACCGTCGCCCTGGCCACCGCGATGCAGGAGAGCAAGCTGCGCAACCTGTCCGCCGGCGACCGCGACTCCATCGGGCTGTTTCAGCAGCGCCCGTCGCAGGGCTGGGGCACCGCGGCGCAGGTCGCCACCCCGGCGTACGCCGCCGAAGCCTTCTACCGCCGGCTCGCGCTGGTGCCAAATTGGCAGGACCTCCCGGTCACCGTTGCCGCACAGGCAGTGCAGCGCTCGGCCTACCCGCAGGCGTACGGCGCCCACGAGACCACCGCCCGGCTGCTCGCCAGTGTGACCACCGGGCAGGTGCCCGCGGGGTTGACCTGCCGGCACCTGACTGCGCAGCCCGGCCTGCGTGACGCGGACCTGCGCGCCGCCGCCATGACCGAGCTCGGGCGGGACGGCCTGCGACCCACCGGCAGTGGTGACCTGTGGACCGCCGCATCCTGGCTGGTCGCGCACGCCAGGGCGTACGGCGTCACCTCGATCGCTGCTGACGGCCGGCGCTGGACGCTGGGCAGCGGGGCCTGGACGACCGACCCGGCCGCGACGACCGCCCTGTCCTACAGCTGATCGCCGACACCCCGCTGTCGCTGCGCACCAAGCCGGTCTGGCGTCCGGTTGTCCGGCCTCCCCTCCCGCCCGGAGGAGAATCAACCCCATGCAGCTGCTGCTCCCGCATCCTGAAGACGAGCCGGACCTTGACCGGCTGTACGCCACCGGTCCGGAGCCGATGTTGAGGCTCGGCATGGTCACCAGCGTTGACGGCGCCACCGCGCTCGGTGGCCTGTCCCACGCCCTGTCCGGACCCCCCGACCGGCGGGTGTTCTCGCTGCTGCGCGGTCTCGCCGACGTCGTGCTGGTCGGGGCCGGCACGGCGCGCGCCGAGGGCTACCGGCCGGCGACGGTCACATCCGAACGCGACGCACTCCGGCGGGCCCGTGGGCAGCGGCCGACGCCGGTGGTGGCCGTCGTGAGCCGCGGCGGCGGGCTGCCGGCCGACTCAGCGCTGCTGGCCCCCGGCGCGGGCACGCTGCTGGTGACGACGGCCAACGGCGCGCAGACCGCCCCGCCTGGTCTCGAGGTGCTGGTCACCGGCGAGACCGAGGTCGACCTCGCGGTCGGGCTCGCCCAGCTGCGGGAGCGCGGACTCGCCCAGGTGCTGTGCGAGGGCGGCCCTGCCCTGGCCGCGGCGCTGGTGACGGCGGGCCTGGTCGACGAGCTGTGCCTCAGCACCAGCCCGCAGCTCGCCGGCGGCCCGGGTCCGCGGCTGCTCGGCACCGCGACCTCGCTCGAGCGGCCCCTGGTGCTGCGCTCGCTGCTGCACGAGGACGGCTGGCTGCTCGCCCGCTGGGCGCCCGCCTAAGGTCGGGCCGTGACCGAGCAGCGGACCGTCGACATCGAGCGGGCGACCGCCGCGATCCATGAGCTGCTGCTCGCGATCGGCGAGGACCCGACCTCCGAGGCGCTGGCGCGTACGCCCGAGCGGGTGGCCCGGTCGTTCGCCGAGATGCTGACACCGGCGCCGTTCGCGCTGACGACGTTCTCCAACGATGAGGGGTACGACGAGCTCGTCCTGGTCCGCGACATCCCGTTCCACAGCCTGTGCGAGCACCACCTGCTGCCCTTCGTCGGGGTCGCGCACGTCGCGTACCTGCCGGACCAGCGGATCCTCGGACTGTCCAAGCTGGCCCGGGTGGTCGAGCGGCAGGCCCGGCGCCTGCAGGTGCAGGAGCGACTCACCCAGCAGGTCGCCGACTGGCTGCAGGTCGAGCTCGCCCCGCGCGGGGTCGGCGTCGTCGTCGAGGCCGAGCACATGTGTATGCGCCTGCGCGGGACCCGCGTCACCGGCACCCGAACGATCACCTCGGCGCTGCGCGGCCGGCTACGGGACGACCCGCGCACCCGCGGGGAGTTCCTGGCCCTGGTCCGGCAGGCCTAGGAAGTGACCAGCGCCAACACCTGATGCTCGCTCGCGAGCGCGGCGCCCGAGCGGCCGGCGAGCAGCACGGTCCGGTCCGGCCGCAGCACGACCACCCGGGCCCGCCCGAGCCAGGTGTGCAGCGGCCCGGCGGCGGCATCGAGGACGAGCACGGTTGCCCTCAGCCGGGCGGCCAGCCGTCGCAGAGCGTCGTCGGGCTGGTCGCGGCTGAGCACGGCGAAGCCGGTCCCGAGCGCCTCGTCGAGCAGCTGCTCGCGGCCGCCCAGGACGACCCGCGGCTGCGGCGCCAGAGTCCCCGGACGCGGCTGGCGGAGCCGCCAGTGCCTCGATTCAGACAGCGCCAGCGGCCCGGCCAGCGCCGGCGATCCGGTGTCGAGCACCCGGGCGGCGGAGCCCGGGAGCGCGCAGACCGCGCGCAGGGCCTGCCGCCGCAGCCCCGCTGCCCAGCCCGAACCGCCGCTCATCGCCCACCCGGCGGTGCGGGCCAGCCGGATCTGGCTGGCCACGTGCGGCCGGCGCTCCCGCGCGTACGTGGCGAGCAGCGCCTCCGGCGCGTCCCCAGCCAGCACCCGGGCCAGCTTCCACGCCAGGTTGGCCGCGTCGCGCAGCCCCGCCCCGAGCCCCTGCCCGACGAACGGCGGGCTGAGGTGCGCCGCGTCGCCGAGCAGGAAGACCCGCCCGGACTGCCACCGGTCGGCCAGCCGGGCGCTGAACACGTACGACGCGCTGCGCAGCACCTGCACCGGCAGCCCGCCGGTCCAGGGAAGCAGCAGCTCCTCCAGCCGGCCGCTCAGGTCCGCGGCCGACTCCCCCGGGCACAGCTGGAACTCCCAGCGGTACCGATGCTCGCCGACCCGCAGGTAGGTCGCCGCGCGGTGCGGGTCGCAGACTTGAAGCACGCCGTCCCAGGCCCCGAGCTCGGCGGTGCATCGGCCGTCGACGACCAGCCACTCCTGCTCGAAGTGCAGGTCGCGCCACGGCCCGCCGACCGCCCGTCGGACCACGCTGGCGGCGCCGTCACAGCCCAGGACGGCGGCCGCTTCGACGACCTCGCCGCCTGCGAGCAGCACGTGGGGCGCGGCGCCGCACCGGACGTCGACGACCTGGGTGCCGGACCGGATGAAAACCTCGGGCCGGGTCGCCAGTCGCTCGCGCAGCAGGTCCTCGAGCTCCGGCTGATCGAACATGTTGGCCTGCGGATGGCCGTGTCGACCCAGCCCGGGGCTGCGGGCGAACTCTGCGAGCACCCGGTGCCGGCCGTCCAGCAGGCGCAGGCCCCGGGCCGGCCGGGTGATGGCGGCGAACGCGCCGCTCCCGAGCGCGCGGTCCAGGATGCGCGCCACCTCGTCGTCGGCGTGCACGGCGCGAGGCAGCGGCCACGGCTCGACGTGCTGCTCGAGCACCAGGACCCGTACACCGTGCTCGGCGAGCAGCAGCGCGGCCGTCAGGCCGGTAGGCCCGGCGCCGACGACCACCACGGGCAGCTCGGACGGCGTCAGCAGGCCGTCGGGACCACTCGCTCGCACCAGGGACACTGCTCGGCAGCCGGCAGCTCGCGCCAGTCGCCACCGGGCGACAGGTCGTCGGGGGCGTGCGCTCCGCAGACCGGCCGGAGCAGCACCCGGTCGCGGCCGGTGAGCACGGGCAGCGCATGCAGCGGGGTGGCCGCGGCCAGCCCGACGCGGTACGGCGGGACATCGGCGGCCACCGCGTCCGGGACGGGGGACGTGCGGCGGGTGCGGGAACTCACCACCTGAGTCTACGGCGACCCGTGGCAGAGTCCGAGCATGATCGTGGTCTGTGGTGAAGCCCTCATCGATCTGGTGCCGTTGCCCGGCGTCCCGGGCGGCTTCAGCGCCCGGCACGGGGGCAGCCCGACCAATGTCGCGGTCGGTCTCGGCCGGCTCGGCGTCCCGGTCGCGCTGCTCGCCAGGTTGTCCGGCGACCCCTTCGGGCGGCTACTGGCCCAGCACGTACGGGGGGCCGGTGTCGACGACTCACTGCTCATCGCTGCCGCCGAGCCCACGACGCTGGCCGTCGTCACCCTCGACGACGTCGGCGGCGCCGAATACGCCTTCTACGTGGACGGCGCCGCCGATGGTGGGTGGCGTACGGACGACGTGCCCGCCGCCCTCCCCCCGGGGGCGCCGCTGCACGTCAGTGGAGCGCTGGCGCTGGCCGTGCCGTCGATGGGCGACGCGATCGAGGGGCTGCTGCGGCGTGAGCGCGGCCAGCGACTGCTCGCGCTCGACCCCAATGTGCGGCCTCGGCTGGTCCGCGATGAGGCTGCCCAGCGGGCCCGCCTGGACCGCTGGATCGCGCTGGTGGACCTGGTCAAGGTCAGCGCGGACGACCTGGCCTGGCTGGCCCCCGGAGTGGCTGTCGAGGACGTCGCAGCGCAGTGGCTGGCGCGCGGCCCCGGGATGGTCGTCGTCACCCGCGGCGCCGACGGCACGCACGCGTGCACCGCGGGCGGCACCGTCGACCTGCCGGGCATGCCGGTCGTCGTCGCCGACACCGTCGGAGCCGGCGACGCATTCATGGCCGGGCTGCTCTGCGCACTGCACGAGAGCGGTGACCTGGTCCGCGGGAAGCCGCCCGCCCCCGCCGCGCTGCGAAGCGCTCTGCAGTTCGCGCAGCTGGTCGCGTCGATCACCTGCGCCCGGATCGGCGCCGACCCGCCGTGGCGCGCAGAACTCCCGACAGCCTGACGGCTCAGCGCGCCGGTCGGCCGGCTCAGCGCGCCGGCCGGCTCAGCGCGCCAGCCGGCTCAGCGCGCCGGTCGGCCGCGCAGCATGGCGACGATCAGGTGCGGCCCCGGCTCGGCCAGCGCCGCGGCCAGCTGGGTAGCGAGCTCCTCCGAGGTATGGGCGCGGCTCGCCGGTACGCCCATCCCGGTGGCTAGCGCGACGAAGTCCAGGTCGGGCCGGCCCAGGTCGAGCAGCTGCTGCGCGCGTTCGCCGTCCCCGGCCGCACCGACCCGCTGCAGCTCGCCGGACAGGATCGCGTACGCCCCGTTGTCGCAGATGATCGTGGTGATGTCGAGCTGCTCGCGGGCGTACGTCCACAGCGCCTGGATCGTGTACATCGCGCTGCCGTCGGCCTGTACGCCGATCACCGGCCGGTCGGGGCTCGCGACGGCGGCACCGAGCGCGCACGGCAGGCCCTGCCCGATCGCGCCGCCCGTGAGCGTCAGCCAGTCGTGCCGCGGGGAGCCAGCGGTCGCCGCGGTCAGCTTGCTGCCGGAGGTCAGCGCCTCGTCGACGACGATCGCCCCCTCGGGCAGCAGTGCGCCCAGCACGGCGGCCAGCGTCACCGGGCTGAGCGGCCCCGTCGGCAGCTCCGGGCGCCGCGCCGGGGCGAGCTCGGGCTGCGCGTCGGGGGCGACCAGCGCGGCCAGGTCGCGGAGCGCGGCCGTCGCGTCCTCACCCGACCGGGCCAGCTCCACGATCTCGCAGCCGGCCGGGACGAAGCTGCCGGGCAGGTCGGGGTAGGCGAAGAAGGCCACCGGCGCGCGGGCGCCGGCCAGGACGAGCCGCCCGCAGCCGGCCAGCTCCGCCAGTGCTGGTTCCGGCGCGTACGGCAGGGTGCGCAGCGCAGGCAGGCCGGCGCCCCGGGGCAGCCGCGCCGGGAAGGTCTCGCAGAGCAGCCGCGCGCCGATGCCGACGGCGATCCGCGAGGCAGCGAGCAGGCCCGGCTCGGTGAGCGCGTCGCCGCCGAGCAGCAGCACCGTCTCGCCAGGGCCGGCCGCCTCCATCGCGTCCGCCGCCGCCCGCACCGTGCCGGGCGACACCCTGGGCGCCTCCCTCGGTGTCCGCGCGACGGCCGGCTGCCCGCCGGCGCCCCACGACACGTCCGCGGGCAAGGCGAGGGTGGCGACGCAGCCGGGCGGGCCCTGCGCCGCCGCCACCGCCTCGACCGCGTCAGCGGCGAGGTCGGCAGTCGTCGCCGCCCGCCGGAACCAGCCGGACACGGCGCCCGCGATGGCGTCCAGGTCTGACTCGAGCGGCGCGTCGAGCCGCTTGTGGTTGGTGGCGTGGTCGCCGACGATGTTGACCAACGGACTGCGCGCCCGCCGGGCGTTGTGCAGGTTGGCCAGCCCGTTGGCCAACCCGGGCCCGAGGTGCAGCAGGGTGGCCGCCGGGCGGCCGGCCATCCGGGCGTAGCCGTCGGCGGCTCCGGTGGCGACACCCTCGAACAGGGTCAGCACGGCCCGCATCTCGGGCACCTCGTCGAGGGCGGCCACGAAGTGCATCTCCGACGTGCCGGGGTTGGCGAAGCAGACGTCGACACCCGAGGTGACGAGCGTACGGATCAGGGCCTGGGCGCCGTTCATCTGCCGCCTTCGAGGTCGGGGGGTCGCGGGCGCGGCCAGGCTAGCGACATCATCGGGGCTCACCCCCTACCCCTGGAGAGACCGTGGCCGTCCACGACCGCGCAGGCACGCTCGCCCAGCCGCAGGACCTCGTCGACGTACCGCACCTGGTAGCGGCCTACTACACCGGGCATCCGGACCCCGCCGACCCCGCGCAGCAGGTCGCGTTCGGCACCTCCGGGCACCGCGGGTCCTCGCTGGCCACCGCCTTCAACGACGACCACATCGCCGCGACCAGCCAGGCGATCGCGGACCTGCGCCGGGCCGACGGCCCGCTGTTTCTCGCCCGGGACACCCACGCGCTGTCCGAGCCGGCCTGGGCGACCGCGCTCGAGGTGTTCGCCGCCAATGGGGTCACCGTCCTGGTCGACAGCCGCGACCGCTACACCCCGACGCCCGCCCTGTCGCACGCGGTGCTGACGTACAACCGGGGCCGCACGACCGGCCTGGCCGATGGCGTCGTGATCACCCCGTCGCACAACCCGCCCTATGACGGCGGCTTCAAGTACAACCCGCCGCACGGCGGGCCGGCGGGCAGCGAGACCACATCGGCCGTGCAGGACGCCGCCAACGCGCACCTGCGCGACGGCCTCGCCCGCGTCCGGCGCATCCCGCTGGCCCGCGCCCGGACCGCGGACACCACCGGCACCTACGACTACCTCGCCGCGTACGTCGACGACCTGCCGTCGGTGCTCGACCTCGACGCGGTACGCGACGCCGGGGTGCGGATCGGCGCCGATCCGCTGGGCGGCGCCAGCGTCGACTACTGGGACGCGATCGCCGAGCGGCACCGGCTCGACCTGACCGTCATCAACCCGCTGGTCGACCCGACCTGGCGCTCGATGACGCTGGACTGGGACGGCAAGATCCGGATGGACTGCTCCTCGCCGTACGCGATGGCCTCGCTGATCGCCGCGAAGGACTCCTACGACGTCTCGACCGGCAACGACGCCGACGCCGACCGGCACGGCATCGTGACCCCCGACGGCGGCCTGCTGGCGCCCAACGCCTACCTCGCCGTCGCCATCGAGCACCTGCTGTCGACGCGCACCGGCTGGCCGGCGGGTGCCGCGATCGGCAAGACGATGGTCAGCTCGTCGATGGTCGACCGGGTCGTGGCGGGGCTCGGGCGGCAGCTGCTCGAGGTGCCGGTCGGGTTCAAGTGGTTCGTGCCCGGGCTGCTCGACTCCTCCGTGGCGTTCGGCGGCGAGGAGTCGGCCGGCGCGTCGTTCCTGCGCCGCGATGGCAGCGTCTGGACGACCGACAAGGACGGCCTGCTGCTGTGCCTGCTGGCGGCCGAGATCACCGCGGTGACGGGACATTCCCCGAGCGAGCGCTACCGGGCACTCACCGGGCGGTACGGCGAGCCGGCGTACGCCCGGATCGACGCGCCCGCGACCCGCGTGCAGAAGGCGGCGCTGGCCCGGCTGTCACCGGAGCAGGTCCGCGCGACGACACTCGCCGGTGAGCCGATCATCGCGACGCTGACCGCCTCGCCGGCCGGCGCAGCGCTCGGTGGCCTCAAGGTGACGACCGAGAACGGTTGGTTCGCCGCCCGGCCCTCCGGTACCGAGGATGTCTACAAGATCTATGCCGAGAGCTTCCTGGGCCCCGGCCACCTGACCCGGATCCAGGACGAGGCACGCGATCTCGTCGCCGCCGCCCTGTGACAGCCGGCGGTCCGCGGTCGTAGGGCTGCCTCAGGCGGAGCGGCCGCGGCGGTAGCGCTCGATCAGGGCGTTCGTCGAGCTGTCGTGCTCGAGCTGCCCCTCGGCCTGCAGCTCCGGGACGATCCGCTGGGCCAGCGCCTTGCCGAGCTCGACGCCCCACTGGTCGAAGGAGTTGATCCCCCAGATCGCGCCCTGCACGAAGACCTTGTGCTCGTAGAGCGCGACCAGCTGACCCAGGGTGCCGGGCGTCAACCGCTCCACCACGATCGAGCTCGTCGGCCGGTTGCCCGGGAAGGTGCGGTGCGGCACCAGCGTGGGCGACGCGCCCTCCGCCGCGACCTCCCCGGCGGTCCGCCCGAAGGCCAGCGCCTCGGTCTGCGCCAGGAAGTTGGCGAACAGCAGGTCCTGGTGCTCGCCGACCCGCTCGGCCGGCTGCACGACCCCGATGAAGTCCGCCGGGATCAGCCGCGTCCCCTGGTGGATCAGCTGGTAGAAGGCGTGCTGGCCGTTGGTGCCCGGCTGGCCCCACACGACCGGCCCGGTCTGGACGGCGACCGGCTGCCCGCCCCGGTCGACCCGCTTGCCGTTGCTCTCCATGTCCAGCTGCTGCAGGTACGCCGGGAAGCGCGCGAGGTACTGGCTGTACGGCAGCACCGCGAGGGTCTCGGCGCCGAAGAAGTCGGCGTACCAGAGGCCGATCAGCCCCATCAGCACCGGCACGTTGGCCGCCAGCGGGGTGGTACGGAAGTGCTCGTCGACCCGGTGGAAGCCGGCCAGCAGCTCACCGAAGGCCGGCGGCCCGATCGCCACCATCAGCGAGAGCCCGACGGCCGAGGTGAAGGAGTAGCGCCCGCCCACCCAGTCCCAGAACCCGAACATGGTGTCGATGCCGAAGGCCTTGACCTTCGCCTCCGCCGTCGACACCGCGACGAAGTGCCTCGCGACATCGGCGTCCGCGCCGAGCCGGCCGGTCAGCCAGTCCCGGGCGGTCGTCGCGTTGGCGAGCGTCTCCTGCGTACCGAAGGTCTTGGACACCACGATGAACAGCGTCTCGGCCGGGTCGAGGTCTCGGGTGGCCTCGGCGATGTCGGTGCCGTCCACGTTGGAGACGAAGCGCACCGTCAGGTCGCGGTCGCTGTACGCGCGGAGCGCCTCGTACGCCATCGCCGGGCCCAGGTCGGAGCCGCCGATGCCGATGTTGACAATGTTGCGGATGCGCGCGCCGGTGCTGCCGGTCCAGTCCCCGGAGCGCACCCGGTCGCTGAACGCCGCCATCCGGTCGAGCACCGCGTGCACCTGCGCCACGACGTCGACGCCGTCGACCATCAGCGAGGCGTCCCGGGGCATCCGCAGCGCGACGTGCAGCACCGCCCGGTCCTCGGTGGAGTTGATGTGCTCCCCGGCAAACATCGCGTCGACCCGCGCGCGTACGCCGGCCCGCTCGGCGAGCGCCACCAGCAGCCGCAGCGTCTCGTCGGTGATCCGGTGTTTGGACAGGTCGACGTGCACGTCCGCGACATCGGCCGTCATGCGCGTGCCGCGGTCGGGGTCGTCGGCGAACAGCGCGCGCAGGTGCACGTCGCACAGCTGGTCGTAATGGACGGCTAGCGCCCGCCACTCGTCGGTCTGGTCGATCTGCACGAGTACCTCCCGGTGGGCAACGTATCCGGGTCGGCTCAGCGCGCGGTCCAACCCCCGTCGACCGTCCAGGACGCACCGTTGACGCAGGCCGCGGCGTCGGCGCACAGGAAGGCCACGACCTCGGCGACCTCGGCCGGCTCGACCAGCCGCTTCACCGCCGACGCTGCCAACATCACAGTGTCGATCACCTCGTCCTCGGCGATCCCGCGGATCTTGGCCTGGGCCGCGATCTGCCCCTCGACCAGCGGCGTACGGACGTAGCCCGGGCAGACCGTGTTGGAGGTGACGCCACGACCGCCGGCCTCCAGCGCGACCACCTTCGACAGGCCCTCCAGACCGTGCTTGGCCGCCACGTACGCCACCTTGTGCGGCGACGCGCGCAGGCCGTGCACCGACGACATGTGCACCACCCGGCCCCAGCCGCGTTCGTACATGTGCGGCAGCGCCGCCTGGACGAGCCGGAACGGCGCCTCGAGCATCACCGAGAGGATCAGGGCGAAGCGCTCGGGCGGGAAGTCCTCGAGCGGCGAGACGTGCTGCAGGCCGGCGTTGTTGACCAGCACATCCGCCGTGGCGGCCGCCGCGCACACCCGGGCCAGATCGTCGGCTACCGAGAGGTCGGCGACGACGGCGCTGCCTCCCAGCTCCGCAGCGAGCGCCTCGGCGGCGGCGGCCTGCAGGTCGACGACGACCACGTGCGCCCCGGCGGCTGCCAGCCGGCGGGCCACGGCCGCGCCGATCCCGCTCGCGGCGCCGGTGACTACGGCGCGGCGGCCCTGCAGGGTGAGCGGGATGGTCATGGCGCGACTCCTCGACATGGATGGACAGGCCGGCGCGACCGTACTGCGAAGGCGTCGCAGACCTTGCGCGCCTGCCATACCTACTACACACTCACCGCGCAGCGACAGACGATCGTAGGACTTCGGGGAGGCACACGATGACGGCAGCGACGACAGCGGCAGCGACGACAGCGGCACCGACGACAGCGGCAGCGACGACAGCGGCACCGACGACAGCGGCACCGACGACAGCGGCACCGACGACAGCACCGGCGGGCACCAGGATCGGGACGGCCCCGACGCCGACCGGGCCCACCAGCCCCATCGACTACAGCCAGCGCATCCCGAACAACGTCGACCTGGCGACCGACCGTCGGCTGCAACGCGCCCTGGAGGGCTGGCAGCCCAAGTTCCTGGACTGGTGGAAGAGCCTGGGCCCGGCCGTGCCGACCCACGACGTCTACCTGCGGACCGCCATCTCGGTCGGCCGCGACGGCTGGGCGCACTTCGACCGGGTGCCGATGCAGGACTACCGCTGGGGCATCTTCCTGGCCGAGCAGGACCCGGACCGCACGATCGCCTTCGGCTCGCACCGCGGGGAGCCGGCCTGGCAGATCGTGCCGGGCGAGTACCGCGCCGAGCTGATGCGCCTGATCACCATCCAGGGCGACACCGAGCCCGCCTCGGTCGAGCAGCAGCGCCTGCTCGGCGCGACCGCCCCCTCGCTGTACGACATGCGCAACCTGTTCCAGGTCAACGTCGAGGAGGGCCGGCACCTGTGGGCGATGGTCTACCTGCTGCACGCCTACTTCGGCCGTGAGGGCCGTGAGGAGGCCGAGCAGCTGCTGAAGCGCAACTCCGGTGACGCGGACGCCCCGCGCATCCTCGGTGCCTTCAACGAGCAGACCACCGACTGGCTGCAGTTCTTCATGTTCACCTACTTCACCGACCGGGACGGCAAGTACCAGCTCGGGACGCTGAAGGAGTCGGCCTTCGACCCGCTGGCTCGGACCTGCGAGTTCATGCTGAAGGAGGAAGCGCACCACATGTTCGTCGGGACGACCGGGGTGCAGCGGGTCGTCGAGCGCACCGCCACGCTGATGCGCGAGCACGGCACCGTCGATGTCTTCCCGCACGGCGGCATCCCGCTGGTGGTCATCCAGAAGTACCTCAACTTCCAGTTCGCCGTCTCGATGGACCTGTTCGGCTCCGAGCAGTCCACCAACGCCGGCAACTACTTCACCTCCGGGCTCAAGGGCCGCTGGGGCGAGACGCGCCGCAAGGACGACCACGTCCTGCTCGACCAGACCCGCGAGATGACGGTCGTCGAGGACGGCCAGTTCGTCCGGAAGACCGTGCCGATGCTGTCCGCGCTCAATCTGGACCTCCGTGACGAGTACGTCGCGGACTGCGAGAACGGCGTACGCCGCTGGAACCAGGCGCTGGAGGACGCCGGCCTGGAAGACCGGCTGACGCTGCCGCACGAGGGCTTCTTCCGCAAGGTCGGTGCGTATGCCGGGAAGGGCATCACCCCCGCAGGCGAGATCATCGGCGCCGAGCAGTTCGCGGCCCGGATGTCGGACTGGGTGCCGACGCCGCAGGACCGCGAGCAGGTCGCCGCGCTGATGGTCGCCTGCTACGAGCCCGGCGGGTTCGCCGGCTGGATCGCCGCACCCCCGCAGGGCATCAACGAGCAGAGCGTCGAGTTCGACTACGTCCGGTTCTAGCCCGGCACCGGTCGACGTAGCGTCGTTGCGTGCGCAAGCCTCTGCTCGTCGTCCTGGCGGTGCTCGTCGTGGCAGGGGCCATCGGTCTCGGACTGGCCCAGCGCAGTACCGGCCCGGCGGTCCGGACGACCGAGGAGGTCATCACCGTCCCGGGCGGCGTCACCAGCCCCGGGTCCGTCTCCATCGACACGACCCTCTACGTACCGGCGGCGGCGACGGCGGCCAACCCGGCACCGGCCGTCGTCGTGTCGCCCGGCTTCGGGTCGGACAAGACCGGGGTGGACTCCGACGCACGCGATCTGGCTGCGCACGGCTACGTCGCACTGACCTGGAGCCTGCGGGGCTTCGGGAAGAGCACCGGCAAGATTGCGCTGGATGCCCCCGACGCGGAGATCGCCGACCTCAAGCTCCTGATCGATCGGCTCGGGCGGCGCACGGACGTCCTGCAGGACGGGCCGGGCGACCCGCGGGTGGGTCTGGTCGGGGCGTCGTACGGCGGCGGCGTGGCCCTGCTCGGGGCTGCCCTGGACGTTCGGGTCGACGCCACCGTCCCGGTGATCACCTGGAACAGCCTGGAGAGCGCGTTCCTGCCCGGTGAGGTGTTCAAGGCGCAGTACGCGGCGGTCTTCTTCTCCGGCGGACCCGGTGGGGTCTGCTCGCGCTTCGCCCAGCGGGTCTGCGAGGCCTACACGCGGCTGGCCCAGGCCGGCGCCGCGACGCCGGCCGACCGGGCGCTGCTGGCCGCGTCGAGCCCGGCCGGGGTGGCCGCGCAGATCAAGGCGCCGACGCTGCTGATCCAGGGGCAGAACGACACGCTGTTCCCGCTGTCGGAGTCGCTCGCGACCGCGCGGCAGCTGCAGGCGGCCGGCACCCCGGTGCACCTGGCCTGGCTCAATGGCGGCCACGACAAGCCGTTCGGCAAGACTGGGGACGCGACCATCCGCTCGCTGACAACCACCTGGCTGGACCGGTGGCTGCGACGCGACTCGGCGGTCGACACCGGCGCGGTCCTGCGCTGGGACCGCTCCTCCGGCGGTACCGGCACGGCCGACCAGCTGCCCCCGCTGCGCCCGGCCACAGCCGTCGCCCTGGTCGGCGCCCCCACCCAACCGCTGGTCAACCCGCCCGGTGGCCGGCCTGCGTCGGTGAGCAGCGTGCCCGGCGCCGGTGCCCTGGGTGCGCTGGCCGGTGGGCTCGGCCTGGACGTCCCCGGACAGAGCGCGGCGTGGCAGAGCGAGGTGCTGACCAGCAGCTCCGAGATGCTCGGCGCAGGGACCCTGACCGCGACCGTCACCTCGTCCACCGGCTCGGCGGTGCTGTTCGCGAAGGTTCTGGACGTCGGTCCGGACGGGACCGCCGTCCTGCCCGGCGGACAGGTCGCCCCCGCCCTGGTGCTGCCCGGGAAGGTCACCTTCGCGCTGCCGGCTCTCGCCCACGTCTTCCCGGCCGGCCACCGCATCCGCATCGCACTGGCCTCGACCGACCTGGCCTACGCGGGCCCGGGGGCGCCCGCCGCGTACTCCGTGACCATCGACCCGGCCGGCGCCCTCACGCTGCCGTTGGGTCCGGTGACCGGCGGCGGGGGCTACACCGCCCTGGCCGTGACGAGCGCGACAATTCTGCTTGCCCTGACGGCGCTGGCCGCGCTGGTCGTCATACGCCGTCGACGTGGCCGCAAGCGGGACCTCGGCACTGACGACGTACCGCCGGTGGTGATCCGGGGGCTCGTGAAGTCCTACGCGGATGGCTTCCGGGCGGTGGACGGGGTCGATCTGACGGTCGAGCGCGGCCAGGTGCTGGGCCTGCTCGGTCCCAACGGTGCCGGCAAGACCACGCTGCTGCGGATGCTCACGGGGCTGATCCGGCCCGACGAGGGCGAGGTGCTGCTGTTCGGCCGGCCGGTCCGGTCAGGGGCGCCGGTGCTGTCGCGGGTAGGCGTGTTCATCGAGGGCCCGGGGCTGCTGCCGCACCTGTCGGGTCTGGACAACCTGCGGCTGTACTGGACCTCGACGGCGCCGTCGATGGACGGGTCCTACATCGAGGAGGCGCTGGAGGTCGCGGGGCTCGGGGACGCGGTGCACCGGCCGCTGCGGACCTATAGCCAGGGGATGCGGCAGCGGCTGGCGATCGCCCAGGCGATGCTCGGCCGGCCGGACCTGCTCATCCTCGATGAGCCCACCAACGGCTTGGACCCGCCGCAGATCAAGGAGGTCCGCGAGGTCATCCAGCGGATCGCCGCGACCGGCCGGACGGTCCTGGTGAGCTCGCACCTGCTGGCCGAGGTCGAGCAGATGTGCAGTCACGTCACCGTGATGAGCCGCGGCAAGGTCGTCGCCGGCGGCACCGTCGAGCAGATGCTCGCCGACGACGGGACCGTCCGCGTCGAGGTGGCGCCCGACGACCTGGCCAGGGCCGAGGTCGTGCTGGCCGGCCTGACCGGCATCGCGGGCGTGCAGGTCGACGACGGGGCGCTGGCCGTTCAACTCGACGGCGCATCGCGGGCTGAGGTCGTCGCCGTGCTGGTACAGGCCGAGGTCGCCGTCCTGGGGGTCGCCAGCCGGCGCCGGCTGGAGGACGTTTTCCTCGAGCTGCTGGGGGGCCGGCCATGATCGGCGTCGAGGTGCGCCGGCAGGCCAAGCGCCGCCGGACGCTCTATGCGTTCCTCGCCCTGCTGGCGATCCCGGCGATCGTCGTCGTGGCGCTGGTCGTCAACGGTGCGCCGGCTGCGAACGGTCCCAACGGCCCGCAGCTGGTCGACGTGGCCTCGTCCAGCGCCACCAACTTCGCGCTGTTCATGCTGCTGGCCACCTCACAGTTCCTGCTGGTGGTCGTGGTGTCGCTGTTCGCCGGGGACGCGGTCGCCAGCGAGGCGCAGTGGGGCTCGCTGCGCTACCTGCTGACCCGGCCGATCCCGCGGGCCCGGCTGCTGCGCACCAAGCTGGTCGTGGCCGGGGCCTACTCGGCCGCCGCGGTCGCCCTCGTGCCGCTCGCCTCGCTCGCGATGGGCGCCGTCGCGTTCGGCTGGAGCTCGGTACAGACCCCGCTCGCCGGGGCGCTCGGGGTCAACACCGGGCTGGCCCGCCTCGCCCTCGCCACCGCGTACGTCATGGCGACGATGGCCGTCGTCGTTGCCCTCGCGTTCTGGTTCTCGACCCTCACGGACTCGCCGCTGACGGCCGTCGGGGGAGCGGTCGTGCTGATCGTGGTCAGCGAGATCCTGGACCAGGTGACGGCTCTGGGGTCGCTGCGGCTGGGGCTCCCCACGCACTACTGGCTGGCCTGGCTGGACCTGCTCCGCGACCCCGTCGACACCTCGATGATGACCACCGGGCTGCTCGAGATGCTGCCCTGGGTCGCCGTCCCGTTCGCGCTGGCCTTCCGGCACTTCGGTCGCAAGGACGTGCTGTCCTAACAGCTGGATCGACCACGCTGCTGCCGTGACTCATGTCAGTGGGCCCGACGGCCTCGTCTGGCGGGGCCTGCACACCCAGCGACTGCGCTCAAGGCACGGGGGCCGGCGCAGGGGCTTGCCGCAAGCGGGCCGCCGGACCGATGGCTCGGCCTCCGGCGGGCCGTACTGTCAGCCTGTGCCGCGTGGCCAGGGACGCAGGATGGCGGTGAGCCTGCTGCTGGCGGGGCCGGTGCTGGCCGGCTGCACGGTCGGCGCAGCCGACGGCAGGCCGACGGTGACCGCGGGCGCGTCCGTGCAGCCCGGCCCGACACAGCCCGGCCCGACACAGCCCGGCCCGACGCAGCCCGGCCCGAGCCCCGTCGCAGCACAGTCGGCGGGGCCGCCGGGAGATGGGGCGCTGCCCCAGACGACCGCGTCCCCGGCGGCAAGCGGGCCGGTCTTCGACGCGGAGATGGCCGATCTCTGGCGGGCGGTGACGACAGGCGACACGGCCCAGGCGTCCGCAGCGTTCTTCCCGCTCTCGGCGTACCTGCAGGTCAAGACGGTGCCCGACCCGGCTGCCGACTGGCGGGACCGACTTCTCGGGGACTTCACGCGCGACGTCGCTGCCGCCCATGACCTCGTGGGTCAGCAGGGGAGCGCCGCCACGCTGGTCGGCGTCGACGTGCCGACCGGCGTTGCCAGGTGGGTGCCACCGGGGACCTGCGCGAACCGGGTCGGCTACTGGCACGTCGCGCAAGCCAGGCTGGTCTACCTCAGCGCTGGGATGGTGCGCTCCTTCGGCATCGCCTCGCTCATCTCCTGGCGCGGTACCTGGTACGTCGTGCATCTCGGCGCGGTGGTACGCCACGGCACGGGCGGCGTGGTCGACGGGCCCGCCGAAGGAAGGGGCACACCCGGCCCGCCGGGCGGCTGCTGAGCGTGATCCCCCTGCCACCCCTCCGACACCCGGTGTCAGGTTCGGCGGCAGCCGGGAGGAAGGTGCTCGGTGGCAGACCGGTCTGCCACCACCGAGGAGGACTCTCATCCCTACGCCCACCGACGACCGCCGCGACCTGCTCACCGTGATCGCGTCCATGCGTGCAAAGCCCGGTAGGGAGCAGGCCTTACGCGAGGCACTGGAGGCCCTGGTCGCGCCGACCGCGAAGGAGGCCGGTTACGTCAACTACGACCTGCACCAGGGCGTCGAGGACCCGGCCGTCTTCGCTCTCTACGAGAACTGGGAGTCGGGGGAGGCGCTCGACGCGCACCTGGCAGCCCCGCACCTGCAGCAGTTCGTGGGTCGCATGGACGACCTGCTCGACGGCGGCCTGCAGATCAGCCGCCTGCGACGCATCGGCTGAGGACGGGGTCCGTCCGCCAGCGACGAGCCGGCTTCGGGCGGTGCTGAGTCCACTCTTGACTGTTTCAAGAAAGAGGACGACAGTACAGAGGTGACCACGCCCGCGGACGTCGAGTTTTCATTGCGCGGGGCTGCGCTGCGTGTGACGCGTCCTCGGCGGGCGGTGCTCGCCGCGGTGCATGCACATCCGCACGCCGACACGGACTCCCTCATCCGGGCGGTGCGCGAACAGCTCGGTGAGGTCTCCCACCAAGCCGTGTACGACGTGCTGCGCGCGTTGACCGTGGCGGGCCTGGTGCGGCGCATCGAGCCGTCCGGCTCGGTGGCCCGCTACGAGTCCCGGGTGGCTGACAACCACCACCACGTGGTCTGCCGCTCGTGCGGCGCGATCTCCGACGTCGACTGCGCCGTCGGTGACACGCCTTGCCTAACCGCCTCGAACGACCACGGCTTCACGATCGACGAGGCCGAGGTCACCTACTGGGGCCGCTGCCCCGGCTGCGCCACCGCACTCCCGACCACCCTTTCATCCACCACGTCCCGGAAGGACAGCCGTGCCTGATCACAACGCCGTCGAAGGCGACATGCAGTCTGCGGAGAGCGAGGCTCGCTGTCCTGTGGCGACCGTCCGCCCCCACCACCCGACCGAAGGTGCCGGCAACCGCGACTGGTGGCCCAACCAGCTCAACCTGAAGATTCTGCGCAAGCATCCCGCCGTCGCCAACCCGATGGGCGAGGACTTCGACTACGCAGCGGCCTTCAAGACCGTCGACATCCAGGCCCTGACCCGGGACGTCGATGCGATGATGACGAACTCGCAGGACTGGTGGCCGGCCGACTACGGGCACTACGGCCCGTTCTTCGTCCGGATGGCCTGGCACAGCGCCGGCACCTACCGCACCAGCGACGGCCGCGGTGGCGCAGGTGCGGCCATGCAGCGCTTCGCGCCGCTCAACAGCTGGCCGGACAACGCCAACCTCGACAAGGCCCGCAGGCTGCTGTGGCCGGTCAAGCAGAAGTACGGCGCGGCCCTCTCCTACGCCGACCTGATCGTGTTCACCGGCAACCGGGCCATGGAGACCATGGGCTTCAAGACCTTCGGGTTCGGTGGCGGTCGCGTCGACGTCTGGGAGCCCGACGAGGACGTCTATTGGGGCCCCGAGGAGACCTGGCTCGGGGATGACCGCTACACCGGTGACCGCGAGCTCGAAAGCCCGCTGGCCGCTGTCCAGATGGGCCTGATCTACGTCAACCCGGAGGGCCCGAACGGCGTCCCGGACGCGCTGGCCTCGGCCCGGGACATCCGCGAGACGTTCGCCCGGATGGCGATGAACGACGTGGAGACCGTCGCGCTGTGCGCCGGTGGCCACACCTTCGGCAAGACCCACGGCGCCGCCGACCCGAACCTGTACATCGGCCCGGAGCCCGAGGGTGCTCCGCTGGAGGAGCAGGGGCTGGGCTGGCGAAACAGCCTGGGCACCGGTTCGGGCGCGAACACCATCACCAGCGGGCTGGAGGGGGCCTGGACCCCGACGCCGATCACCTGGGACAACAGCTACTTCGAGACCCTGTTCGGCTACGAGTGGGAGCTCGTGAAGAGCCCCGCCGGCGCTCACCAGTGGGCTCCGAAGGATGGCGGCGGCGCGGACACCGTGCCCTCGGCGCACGACGCCTCGAAGCGGGTCGCCCCGTTCATGGCGACGACCGACATCGCGCTGCGGGTCGACCCGGTGTACGAGCAGATCTCGCGGCGCTTCTACGAGCACCCGGAGGAGTTCGCGGACGCCTTCGCGCGGGCCTGGTTCAAGCTGACGCACCGAGACATGGGGCCCGTCGCGCGCTACCTCGGTCCGCTGGTGCCGGCCGAGACGCTGCTCTGGCAGGACCCGGTGCCCGCTGTCGACCACGAGCTGGTCGGCGCGGAGGAGATCGCCGCGCTGAAGGTGCAGCTGCTGTCCTCGGGCCTGTCGGTCGCCCAGCTGGTCTCCGCCGCCTGGGCGTCGGCATCGTCGTTCCGGGGCAGCGACAAGCGCGGCGGCGCCAACGGGGCGCGGCTGCGCCTGGAGCCGCAGAGCGGCTGGGAGGTCAACGACCCGGACGAGCTGGCGATGGTCCTGCGTACCCTGGAGGGCATCAAGGACAGCGCTAAGGCCAGTGGGAAGCAGATCTCGCTCGCCGACCTGATCGTGCTCGGTGGCTGCGCCGGCGTCGAGCAGGCCGCCAAGGCCGCCGGCCACGACGTCCAGGTGCCGTTCACCCCGGGCCGCACGGACGCCTCGCAGGAGCAGACCGACGTGGAGGCGTTCGCGCCGCTGGAGCCGACCGCAGACGGCTTCCGCAACTATCTCGGTAAGGGGCACCGGCTGCCCGCCGAGTACCTGCTGCTCGACCGGGCCAACCTGCTGACCCTCAGCGCCCCCGAGATGACCGTGCTCGTGGGTGGCCTGCGCGTGCTGGGTGCCAACCAGCAGCAGTCCCAGCGGGGGGTCCTCACCACCCGACCCGGTTCGCTGTCCAACGACTTCTTCGTGAACCTGCTCGACCTGGGTACCACGTGGAAGGCGACCGCTGACGATGCGGAGACCTTCGAGGGTCGTGACGCCGCCGGCACGGTCAGGTGGACCGGCAGCCGCATCGACCTCGTCTTCGGCTCGAACTCCGAGCTGCGCGCGCTGTCGGAGGTCTACGCCAGCGACGACGCCGAGGACAAGTTCGTCCGCGACTTCGTCGCAGCCTGGGACAAGGTCATGAACCTCGACCGCTTCGACCTGGTCTGAGACAGCAGCGTCCAGGTCGGCCCCCATCGGCCGGCCTGGACGCACTGGTCCCGCCAGGTCAGGGCCGCGGCGCGACCTCGCCCATCTCCCCCCAGCCGTCCTGCGGGATCCCGGACAGGCTGATGATCTTGGGGGTCGCGCTGACGGCCGAGGACATCGCGTCGACGGCCGCCTTGAAGTGCGGGCTGGAGACGTGTGCCTCGGCAGCACCGTCGGCAAAGGCCTCGACCAGGACGTACTCGAGCGGGTCGTCGACGCTACGGGACCACTCGAAGAACAGGTTGCCCGGTTCGGCGCGGGTGGCCCGGGTGAAGTCGTCGACCAGCGCAAGCCAACTGTCGGCATGCTCGGGCCGGACCGGGAACTTGACGACGATGAAGATCATATGTGGCTCCTTGTTGGAAGGGTTGTCAGAACCGTCGGCCGGCGTCGTCGCACAGCGCCGCCCAGTGCTGCTGGGCTGCGGTGTGCCAGGCGTCGTGTCGGGTGTGGAACAGCCCGGCCGCGGCAGGACCGGGCCAGGTCGTGGGTAGCAGCGGGGCCGGCAGCGCCGGGTCCAGGAACGGGAAGCGCCGCCACTCCTGCACCAGGAGCACCTGTGCGCGGAAAGCCTCGGCCGGACCGTCAGCCCGGTCCTCGGCGAAAGCCTGCAGGAACGCCTCGTAGCGCTCCTCGATGCTGTCGAGCCGCCAGGCGCTGGCGACCACCCGCCGCTGGTCGCCGACCGCGCCGTACGGGCCGGTGAAGGAGTAGGCCTCGACGCCGAGCTCCTCGACAGCCTCGGCGACCTCCTTCTCCTTGTCGATGTCGGGGGTGACCCACAGGCCGGGTAGCGGGCTGCCCAGGCCCGCCCAGGTCAGCCGGGTCCGGAGCCGGTGCCGCAGCTGGCGCTGCGGCTCCGGCACGCTGACCGCCAGCACCAGCCACCGGCCGTCCCACTGCTCGACCTGCCGACCGAAGCCGTAGATCCGTTCGCGTCCCTCCTCCAGCAGGCGCCGGCCCGTCGCGGTCAGGTGCCAGCGCACCCGCCGGCCGTCGCGCTCGGCAGCCAGCAGCTGCTCACCCGACGTGCGCGACAGGGCCTGCCGCGCGGCCTTCTCCTCGACGCCTACCTCGGCCAACGCTGCGACCAGGGCACCGGTCCAGGCCGGCACCGAGCCTGGCAGCACGAACTCCCCCAGCACCGTGAGCAGCAGCGAACGCGCGCTGGCGGTGCCGGTCTCACGTCGTCGCCCGCCGGGCCCGGCCTCCACGGGCGGAGCGTGCCACAGCCCCTGCAGGCCCACCGCCGTAGTGTGACCGCGGCCACAGCCCGCCGACCTGGAGACTCCGTGCCAGCGTTCAACGCCGCCTGCTACCTGGTCGACCGGCACGTCGAGGCCGGCAACGGTGGCCGGGTCGCGGTGCGGTGCGCAGGAACGACCACGACGTACGCCGACCTGCGCGACCTGACCGGGGCGTTTGCCGCCGGGCTGCGGCGGCTCGGCACCCGTACCGGTGAGCGGGTGCTGTTCGTCTGCTCGGACCGCACCGAGCTGCTGGCCGGGCTGCTCGGCGCGATGCGCACCGGCGCGGTCGCCGTACCGGTCTCGACGATGCTGACCGGGCCGGAGCTGGCCAAGATCGTCGCCGACTCCGGCGCCCGGGTCCTGGTGGTCTCCCCTGAGTTCGCCAAGGCCGCCGAGGCCGCGACCGCCGCCCCGGAGCTGGCCCACGTCATCACCGTCGACGGGGCGGCGCTCGAGCTGCCCGGCTGGCTGCAGGTCACCGCCTGGGCCGACCTGGTCGCACCCGGCGGTGACGCGGTCGCGGCAACCACCCCAGACACCCCGGCGCTATGGCTCTACACCAGCGGCACGACGGGCACGCCCAAGGCCGCGATGCACCGGCACGAGAACCTGCGGGCGGTCTGCGAGACCTACGCCCGGCACGTCCTGGCTATCACCGCCGACGACGTCTGCTTCTCGGTCGCCAAGCTCTTCTTCGCGTACGGCCTCGGCAACTCCGGGCTGTTCCCGCTGTGGGCAGGCGCGACCACCGTGCTCGAGCCGCGCCGGCCCTCCGCGGCACTGGCCGCCGAGATCATCGCCGAGCACCGCCCCACCCTGTTCTTCTCCGGCCCGACGTTCTTCGCGGCCCTGCTCGCCGCCAACCTGCCGGCCGACACCTTCGCCTCCGTACGCGCTGTCCCGAGTGCCGGCGAGGCGCTCCCTGCGACGCTGCAGCGCCGGTTCACCGAGCGCTTCGGCGTCGAGGTGCTCGACGGGATCGGCTCCACCGAGGCGCTGCACATCTTCCTGTCCAACGCCCCGGGCGCGATTAGCCCGGGCACGTCCGGCCGGCCGGTCCCCGGCTACGACATCTCACTGCGCGACAGCGCCGGCGCCGAGGTGCCCGACGGCGAGCCCGGGGCGTTGTTCGTGCGCGGCGCCTCGATCGCGACCGGTTACTGGAGCCGCACGGTGGCGACCCGCGCGGTGTTCCAGGGCGAGTGGCTGAGCACTGGCGACACCTACGTCCGCTCGCCCGACGGCTGGTACACCTGCCTCGGCCGCTCGGGTGACCTGCTCAAGGCCGGCGGCATCTGGGTGTCGCCCGCCGAGGTCGAGGAGCGCCTGCTGCAGCACCCGCAGGTCGCCGAGGCGGCCGTCGTCGGCGTGCCCGACAGCGACGAGCTCGACAAGCCGGTCGCCTGCGTGGTGGCCGTCGCCGGCGCGGTGCTCGACCCGGCCGAGCTCGTGGCGTGGTGCCGCCAGGGCCTGGCGGCCTTCAAGCGGCCCCGCTCGGTCATGGTGCTCGACGAGCTGCCCAAGACCGCGACCGGCAAGGTTCAGCGCTTCCGGCTCCGGGAGGACGCCCGGGCAGTCGCCGCCGCGCTCCCGGACCGGCCGGCGGCGGCTCCCCTCGACGCGCTGTGACACTCCCGCCGTGACCCTCGACGGGCACCTGTTCGTCGACGCGCACGTCCATGTCCCCGTCTTGAGCTCGGTCGCCCCGGCCTGGGTCGACTGGGCCAGGCAGTACGGCCGGGCCGGGGTGCTCGAGGACGTCTGGCGACCCGACGGCACCCCCGACCCCGCGGCGCTGTCCGCGCTGTTCGCCGCCGAGGGCGTCGACGTGGCGCTGCTGTTCTGCGAGTACAGCCCGAAGGCCACCGGCTACCAGCGCTTCGACGACCTGCTACCGCTCGTCGAGCACGAGTCGACGAGGTTCCGGCCGGTCGCAAACGTCAACCCGCACCTGCACTTCCCGATCGCGAAGGAGCTTGGGCGCCAGCTCGACCACGGCGCGGCCGCCCTGAAGATCCATCCGGTGCACGGCGGCTTTCGGGCCGACGATGCCGCGATGTACCCCGCGTACGCCGTCCTGGTCGAGCGCCACGTGCCGCTGGTCGTGCACTGCGGCACCAGCTCCTTCCCGGGCTCCACCAACGCCTACGCCGACCCGCAGCTGCTCGACGGCGTGCTGCGCGACTTCCCCGACCTCGACGTCGTGCTCGCCCACGCCGGTCGGGGCTGGTGGTACGACGCGGCGGCCTTCCTCGCGACCAGCCGCGAGCACGTCTGGCTCGAGCTGTCCGGGCTACCCCCGAAGCGGCTGCCGGAGTACTTCGCGCGGTACGACCTGGCCCGGCTGGCCCGCAAGTGGATCTTCGGGACGGACTGGCCCGGCGTCCCCGGCCAGGCGGCCAATGCGCGGGCGGTCATCGGCCTGGGGCTGCCCGACGAGGTGGTTCCGCTGGTACTGGGCGAGAATGCCCGCAGGGTGTACGCCGGCCTCGGCTGACCTGCTACACCCTCTTGACGTACGAAGAGCTCGCTGTAGCATATTCATTCTGTTGCCCCCGGAGGTCCGGCATGACGCTGCTCGCTGACGCGGACCGGCTGCAGGTCGTCCCGGCGCAGGTCACCGTCGAGTTCGACACCGCCCCCGACCGCTACCGGCACTGGCAGCTCGCCGTCGACGGCCCGGTCGCGACGCTGACGCTGCGGGTCGACGAGCAGGGCGGCCTGGTGCCCGGCTATGAGCTGAAGATGAACAGCTACGACCTCGGGGTCGACATCGAGCTGTACGACGCAGTGCAACGGCTGAGGTTCGAGCACCCCGCCGTCAAGGCGGTCGTGCTGACCGGCGGCCTGGACCGGATGTTCTGTGCCGGCGCCAACATCCGGATGCTCGCGCAGAGCCCGCACGCGTGGAAGGTCAACTTCTGCAAGTTCACCAACGAGACGCGCAACGGCATCGAGGACGCGACCGCCACCTCCGGACAGACCTGGATCGCGGCGCTCAACGGCACGGCCGCCGGTGGGGGCTACGAGCTGGCGCTGGCCTGCGCGCAGATCGTCCTGGTCGACGACGGCTCGTCCGCCGTGTCACTGCCGGAGGTCCCGCTGCTCGGCGTCCTGCCGGGCACCGGCGGGCTGACCCGAGTGGTGGACAAGCGGTTCGTCCGCAAGGACCGCGCCGACATCTTCGCGACCCGCACCGAGGGCATCCGGGGGCAGACCGCCGTCGAGTGGGGCCTGGTGGACGAGAGCGTCCCGCTGAGCCGGTTCGCGGGCGCCGTGGGGGCCCGCGCGACGGCCGCCGCAGCCGCCTCCCACCGCCCGGACACCGGCGAGGGGGTGCTGCTGACTCCGCTGACCCGCGACGTGACCGACGAGGCCATCGCCTACCGCTACGTCAGCGCCGCGCTGCTCCGCGACGAGCGCCGCGTCGACATCACCGTGCGCGGCCCCGCGGGCTTGCCGCCGGCCGACCCGCACACCGAGGGCGACAGCTGGTGGCCGATGGCGGTGGCCCGCGCCCGGCT
>ENA-OBIO01000154-OBIO01000154.1-metagenomes-genome-assembly--contig:-NODE-154-length-42189-cov-29.0811_pt1 | contig 42189 bp, 29 predicted proteins | sample MGYA00153383_OBIO01 | MGnify analysis MGYA00153383 | reverse complement strand
TGTAATATTCTAGGGCTTTCTGTTTTTCTCCCAAATCTGAGTAGACACCGCCGATGTTGTTGAGGGTGCCAGCTTCCCCACTGCGATTGCCTACTGCCCGACTCAGGGGAAGGGACTGGTTGTAATACTCTAGGGCTTTCTGTTTTTCTCCCAAATCTGAGTAGACTCTGCCGATGTTGTTGAGGGTGAGAGCTTCCCCACGGCGATTGCCCGCTTCTCGATACAGCTTTAATGCTTCTTCCCATTTGGCGATCGCTTTTCTTAAAGATTCCGCCGTCCCCTGCTGGTAAAGTTCACGCCCTTCTGTAAAAGCTCTTTCAGCAGCAGCCGCCGCCGGGTTTCCCCCTCTCTGCTGCGATACCCCTTGACTAATTTTTATAGCACTGGGCATCACCACTGCTGGGCTTCCTAGCAGAACGTCAAGACCAGTCCTGTAATACTCTAGCGCTTTCTCTTTTTCTCCCAATGCTGAGTAGACACTGCCGATGTCGTTGAGGATGAGAGATGCTCTAGTGCGATCGCCCATAGCCTGAAACAGCTTGAATGCTTCTTCATATTTGGCGATCGCTTTTCTTAAAGATTCCGCAGTCCCTTGCTGGTAAAGTTCACGCCCTTCTTTCAAAGCTCTTTCAGCAGCCGCCTGGTTTCCTCCTCCCTGCTGCGATACCCCTTGACTAATTTTTATAGCACTCGGTGCAGCCACCGCCGGGACTCCCAGCAGGATACTCGCAGCTACAGCTATCGCGCAACGCCCCCAAACCCACAGCCTGAGATTCATAAACACCTGCTTCAACAAGACCTTGCTAACCGGTATTATAGTCGATCGCAGCTTGTGAGGTGCGCTTTCCCTTTTGGCACAGCGAAGGTTACAAGTCATAATGGCAATTTTTAAGCTATTCTCAACTCAGTATTTTTAAATTAGCGCTCCCAAATCTAGCATCTACTATTTTCTGCTGTTTTATGAAACTCCACAAAAAACTATTCAACAGATCTACTTTGGTTTTCCCCCTGGGAATGCTCGCTGTGTTCCTCGTGTCCTTAACTCTACGCTTTTGGGAACTAGAGCGATTTAACACATTAGTATTTGACGAGGTTTATTACGCTAAATTTGCCAACGATTATCTGACAAGAACTCCTTTTTTCAACGCTCACCCGCCTCTGAGTCAATACATAATTGCCGTTGGTATCTGGCTCGGAACTCACCTGCCCTTCGGAAAAACCGCCGTCAACTCTCTGGCTGGTTCCCTGCTTTCCCCTTGGGATTACCGCTGGATCAATGCTCTCACAGGCTCCTTTATCCCGCTAGTTGTGGGAGCACTAGCCTATCAGCTAGTTAAACGCCACAGTTATGCTTTTCTTGCGGCTTTGTTTGCCGCCTGTGACGGTTTATTTTTAGTTGAGTCTCGCTACGCACTGAATAATATTTATCTAGTTTTGTTGGGAATATTGGGTCAATTATTCATTCTGAAATCGGTAGAAGCTGAAGGCAAAAAGCGCTGGACTTGGTTGATATTAGCAGGCATATTTTTTGGTGCTTCTGCTGCTATAAAATGGAACGGTTTATGGTTTCTATTCGGAACTTATTTACTTTTAATCTGTGCTTGGATAGTCCGCATTATTCAAAAGAATAGAGGAGAATCAGAATTTGAAAACCAGGGATTATCAAAATTACTTCCGGCAGAAAGTCCCGTACAAAAATTGACTAAACTCAACTTCTTAGAAGTAGGGCTAAGTCTAGCTGTAATTCCTATTTTAGTTTACAGTATATCCTGGATTCCTCACCTGCATCTCAATCCAACTCCCAATTTCTGGCAGATGCAAACGGAGATTTTGACTTATCACCAGCGGATTAAAAGCGGGCCTGACGTGCATCCTTATTGTTCCGCTTGGTACGGCTGGCCTTTGATGCTGCGCCCGATCGTCTACTTCTACAAAACTGCTACCAACAATGGACAACCAGACCCGGTTTTGCCGTCTTTGCCAACTGGTGCAACTAAGGCAATTTTTGACGTTCACGCGATGGGAAATCCCGCTCTCTGGTGGCTGTCAACTTTAGGTTTAATATTAGTAGCAGGGATTTTAGTTCACCGCTTCTGGGTATGGCTAGAAACCCGCAGCGAGGCTTCTGTTGAACTACTCGAACAGCAGCAGCCAATTTTGTTTCCGCCGACTACTGAAATGTGGCTGATACTCTATTTAATAGTTAACTGGGTAGCTAATTTGTTGCCTTGGGTAAAGGTAACTCGCTGCGTATTTTTGTATCATTATATGGGTTGTTCTGTATTTGCAACTTTGGCACTTGCTTGGTGGGTTGACAGATGGTTGCACAGCCCTCAAACTCGCCTCCGAGGGATGGGAGTGACTGTGATTTTTCTGGTTTTGGCTGGTTTTGCTTTCTGGATGCCTGTTTATTTGGGACTCCCTTTGTCGGAACTTGAATTGAGAAGTCGGATGTGGCTTCATTCCTGGGTTTAAGTTATAACTGAAGGAAGTTCGGCAACGGATTCTTTAACGGATTTAACAGATGTCACGGATTGTTAGAATAGAGGTTAAATATTATGTCTGAAATTTTGCCGATCGCCTCTGCCAAAATGGAGGCGATCGCCCGCGAACCCAATCTTGTCAAGCTCAACAAAGAAATTCGCGAATTAATTATAGATTACGCGATCGCAGCGGCAATTCTGGGTCTAAATCCGCTGCATGGATTTCTGACGGTGACGCTATTAGCTGCGAGCGTTTTGCTGTTAAAAATGATGCGGGATATTGGGGCAAAATGGGGGTATCCGAAGGGCCAAGATGCGCTGGCGATCGCTGGTAATCTTTTGGGCGGAGTGAGTGATTTTTGGGTAGGGTTTATGGTTTGGATATCGATGTACGGTTTGGGTTTATTCGTGCCGTTTGTGGGGAGTTTTGCGGTGGCTGCGTCGCTGTTTGCGCTGACTTGGAGACTGGGACAGGCAACGCACCTTTACTATGCCAGCGGCTATCAAAGGGATGCACCGGAAATCAGACAAGTATTCGATAATTCTCAACATTAGAATTTAGGGAATCTAGACTCTCGCGATTGACATTTATAATTGAGTTATGAACAAGCAGATTGATTTAAAAATTACTCGCCGACAACTGTTGCTCGGAGCATTGGCTGCAACATCGGCAGCGAAAATAATCCCTGAATTTTTACGCCGAAAAGCCGATCGCGATCGACAGCAACAAGTTTTAGCGCTGCTCAACGAAGGAGAAACTGAAAAAATTTTCCGACAAAGCTTAGAAACAGATGCCAAACAAATTCATGAAGCTTCAAAGATTCAGGCATCTGTCAAGCTATCTCCACCCCCCATCCCTTACAACCGCGAGATATCTAAACTGCTGATTATGTGCAGCAAATTAGCAACGCAGCAGTACCTCAAAGGCAAAATAGAACCCAAATATGACGGCGACATAAAATCGCTGCCGGCTTACACTGCTAACTTAAAAAACTACACTCAAGTGGCAGTCATCAAAGGAGTAGAAGCGAACGTTTCAGAAAAAATTGAGGTAGATATTCCGCAGCCGGTAGAGTCCCCAAATAGTGTAGCAGATCCGATCGGCGAAAATGTCGATAGTGCTCAAAAAGTAATTGAAAATACAGCTAAGGAAGTAGTTAAAGTTAACCAAAAAATTCCGGTTTATTTCGGTTTTGTCCTTAGCTCAAAGCAGCACAATATTATCGTTTTTCGCGGCACGCAAAGAACAATGGAATGGGTACTGAATATCAATGCCGTCTACGCTACAAAAAAAAGTAAGGTTTTCAGTCAGTATGGTGTTGTTCATCCGGGTTTTTCAACAATCTACAGCAAGATTTCTGCGGCAATTCTTGAGGCTGCGAAAAAGCTCGATCCGTCTGTACCTTGCTACATATCGGGACACAGTTTGGGTGCTGCGATCGCTACTTTGGCTGCGATCGATATTGCGGCACAAATTCCTGAGTTGAAAAAGCAGGTTCAGTTGTATACTTATGCCAGTCCTAGGGTGGGCGATCCGGCGTTTGCGAGGGAACACAACCGACTTGTACCTAACAGCTATCGAGTGGTAAATTTGGCTGATGCAATTACGCTTGTGCCTTTTACTGTGCTATTTAAAACAGAATATGTCCACGTTGGTGAAGAGTGGTCTTTTTTGGCTCAGAATCACGATGTCATGCCGAATCATGTGGTGGATACTTACCGCAGTGCGATCGACAAAGAAGCTGAGACAAATAAACCACGAAATTATCCCAATTCTGGGTTAAAATAGGCGATTGAAATCGCTTCTACACAAACAAAGTCCCAGCAAAGGGGGACTAAGAAATTTTGATATAGCAATCCTAAATCATTCATGCAGATATGTAGGGGCGATGCCCCCGTGCCCGCCCTCCAAGGCATTGGGCAACCACGGGGGGATTGCCCCTACAAGAATTATGCAAATGATTTAGGATCGCTATATTACGATCCAAGTCCAGATTTTTGATACAGTGCTCGATAAACTGGTTCGCCTCGTTTCAGAGTAGCAATTTCTCTTTCTGTAGCAACAGGTAGGGGATTTTCTGCTAACCATTCGCCACTATTTTGGCGCTCAAAAGTAGAGTTAGATGAAAAGCGATCGCACATTTCGCTTTCTACTTCCTCAATATCAGATTGAATAAAGACTTCGCCACCAATTGCCAGATAAGTTGCCAATTCACCGACCAATTCCTGCTGTACCACCCGCCGTTTGTGGTGCTTTTTCTTGAACCACGGATCGGGAAATTGAATGCTAACTCGCTGCAAAGTACCTGCGGGTAAAGTTTCTAAAATTGGCTTCAGGGAACTATTAGCATTACAAAATAAATAGTGGAGATTTGTCAATCCTTTTTCGTCCCGCCAAAGATTCGCTTCTTCTACCAGAGGTTCCCGAATTTCTAATCCGAGAAAATTCCAGTCTGTTTGGATTTGCGCCATGTGCCACAAAAACCGTCCCCTTCCACAACCGATATCTAAATGCAGCGGCAAATTTAAGTCAGTATAGATTTTAGTCCAATCAGGGGGACTGGCGGATACTTGATATTTACGGCACAGTGGATTGACGTGTTCTCTAACTCTAACTCTTCCCAATTTTGCTGTCTCCTGAATGTAATTTTTAACCGCTGATTTAGGCAGATTAACGCGGATTAACGCAGATAAGTAATGGTTTTTGCGGTGTTGTCTAATACTTTTTTAATTAATAATAAAAAATGGCATAGAGACAATTTTTTATTGTTCATTATTGTATTAGGCTTCTGGTTCAATGCCTGCTACTCTTAATTGTGCTATTAGTCGATCGCCCCGCTGCCGTTCTTTTTCCACCATCTCTGCTCCCCACAATAACATCTCTCCGCTCTCATCCCACCACCGCAACCAATATCCCGTTCTTTCGGCTTTTGTTCCCTGCCAAACACCTATAAATAACCCAACTCCAGCAATCCAATAACGATTATTTGCATCGGGTTGCTGTTTTTTATAGTCTGCTGGTGAGTCCAAGTGATGTACTATTAAAGCCCCGATCGCAGGTTGAAAAATTACATAGATTGGGGCTTCCAATATTTGTTCATAAAAATGCCATTTCCCGGGGAGATAAGTTGGTTTTGCAGAATATTCATCCTGATAACTAGGAGGATTATCTGGCAAAAACTCCATAACAACTGCCGGAATATCTCCTTCTAAGTTGGGAGTATAACTGCGACGAATTTCTCGATCGGGAAGGGGCTGTACGTTGGTGGCATAAAACAGATCGGGAGTTTTTATAACTAGCTTATCGTTGAAATTTACACAAATCGCCAGATGAGATGCAACTAATGTTCCCTCCAAAATTAGCCCTGCAATTTCTAAGCTTTCCCGTAAGGCGGCGGCGAGCAAAGGCTGGTCGATATCTTGCAGGGGATGCTCGTCTAAAATGAAATTTTTTGGCAATTTTTCCCAGGATATTTTGAATTGAATTGGATTGAATGTCATGGTATTTTACCTCTTTCTAGGATTGCGGTGGAACTGCTGACAATTATTTTCGATCTAATAGTATCGCCTATTTTTTAAGCTTCTGGTTCAATGCCTAATGCTCTTAATTGTGCGGCCAATATGGACGATCGTTCTCGTTCTTGTTCGGCTTGCTGTTGAGCGATCGCCCTTTCCTGCCATTCTTGTTCGGCTTGCTGTTGAGCGATTACTCTTTCTTGCCTTTCTCTTTCTACCATTTCTGCACCCCACAATAACATCTCGCCGCTTTCATCCCACCACCGCAGCCAGTATCCGGTTCTTTCGGCTTTTGTGCCATACCAAATACCCAGAAATAATCCAACTCCAGGAATCCAATAATGACCGTTTGGATCGGTAGGATGTGGTTGATAGTTTCCTGATGAATTCAACTGGTTAATTTCTAGCATTCCTGTGGCAGGTTGAAATATTGCATAAATTGGCACTCGCAATATTTGCTCGTAAAAATACCATTTTCCAGGGGGATAAGTCGATACTATAGAATATTCCTCGTTGACGGTAGCTGATAAAAACTCCATGACGATCGCCGGAATGTCTCCTTCTAAGTTAGGAGTATAACTACGGCGGATTTCTTGATTAGAAAATGGCTGTACGTTGCGGGCATAAAACCAGTCTGGAGCTTTGACAACTAGCTTGTCATTTAATGTCGCGCAGATCGCCATATTCGGGGCAATTAATATTCCTGCTAGTATGAAGCCTGCAATTTCTAATATTTCTCGCAAGGCCGCAGCTAGGAGAGGCTGGTCAATATTTTCCACAGGTTCCTCGTCTAAAATGAAATCGGCGGGCAATTTTTCCCAGGTAATTTTTAAGTCGGTTGTACTGACTGTCATGGTATTTTACCTCTTACTAGGATTGTTGGAGTGCGGTTTGCAATACTTCGCGGTGAAAGAGCGATCGCCCTACTATAAATTTTATCCTGTCTGCCGATAATGCGTCGCCGTTGGCATAGTGTTCGATCCAAGTTTTGCTGATCAAATATGGATCTTCTGGTAATTCTGATAATAAGTATCCCGGCATTTCTAACTCGTCCATCAACTGACTGACTTTGGGATCGTAGCTGAGGGCAAAACAGCGGGATTCTTCGGATGCGGCCATAATTAAACTATGGTAGCGCATCCCGATCGCCATTTCGACCCCCCGGAATACTCCTTTCAATTTCCTCGGATCGTCTAAACTCAGAATACGACTGCTTTTTGGTAATGCTTCGTGTAAATGTTTGGCAATTTCTAAGTCATGAGATGCTTGAAAAGGTAGCAGCAAAATCAAGGTACGAGTGGCTTTTTGAAAGTCAACCAAAGCTTTAGTTAAGATTGACAAACGGGCCGGAGTTAGTGTCGGATGCGATCGCAAACAAACCGCAACTCTCGGCGCCGGCAAATCCCACAAACCGGAGACAGGCAAGTTTTCCAAAGCCCACACGGGATCGGGCGCTAAAGTAAAGGGAATTTCCCAATCTGAAAGTAAACTAGCTGAGCCTTTATCCCGCACGCTAACGGCACTGCATCCAGCAAAACACTGCCGAGATAACTTACGGGTAATCTCTCGCTTCAAAGGGCCGATTCCCTGAGCCCAAGCAACCGTTTTTAAGCCCATTTGCTGCGCTAATCCCATCAAACCGCCATAATAAAAAGGGCTCGCAATGCTTGTAGCGTCTTGGATTAAACTACCGCCGCCCCAGATGAGCGCGTCGGAGGTGCGCAGTGCTTCGAGAACTTGAAACGCATTCATACGATCGCGCGCAGCTACACCATACCGTTGATTTGTCTCGACGGGATTGCCAGAAAGGACGATCGGCGTCACGCCATCTGGTAACATTTGCAATAGCGATGCCAACAGCGCCTCGTCGCCGCCGTTGCCTTTACCGTAATAGCCGCACAAAATTGCTCGCATTTCTACTCTTTTATTGGTTTGTGATGGGGAATATAACTATTACAATATCTAATTGTTGCGATCGATCCCTAAAATATTTTAACAGTCAACAGTCAACTGTTAACAGTCAACAGTTAAGAGCCTTAAACAAATAAATACACATTTTATCTTCCCCGTTATCTGTTCTTTCACAATACAAAAAATGCACGCTTTGTCAATTCCCACCTGGATTATTCATATCTCTAGTGTTATCGAGTGGATTGCCGCCATCTGGTTAATTTGGACTTACGGCGAAGTCACTCAGAATCGCGCTTGGTGGGCCCTTTCCTTCGGGATGTTACCAGCTCTCGTTAGTGCTATGTGTGCTTGTACGTGGCACTATTTCGATAACTCCCCAGCCCTAGAATGGATTGTTACCCTGCAAGCGGCGATGACTCTCATCGGTAATTTTACTCTGTGGGCGGCGGCTTGGTGGATTTGGCGATCGGCTCAGCTAGCATCAGAGAAGATTGAAAATTCAAAAATGGAGAAACTTCTTGAAAAATAGAACTATTTTGGCAACATTGGCGACGGGTTTACTACTATTGACAGCCGGATTTTTACTTCCCAGCAAAGCTAGCAATACTTCCTCACAACTCGCCCAACAACCTAATTGTAAAAGTCCTCAAACGACACTGGACATGAATCTATGTTCTAGCCAAGAGTTTCAGGCAGCAGACAGAAAACTCAATCAAGTATATCAGCAACTTCAACCAAAACTCAACAGTAAACAAAAGCAGAGATTGATAGTCGCACAGCGCAGTTGGCTCAAGTTTCGAGATGAAACTTGCGATTATGAAATGGGGCAGTTTGAAGGTGGAACTTTGGCTGCTTCTACCTACGGTTATTGCAGAGCCAGAGTGACAAAAGAACGGGTTAAAGACTTGGAGCGTTATTTGGAACAAGCAAGTTTGTAAACGCTCGATTAAATCATCAATACATAGCAAACTCATCTTGTGCGGTATCAAACCCCCTAGCCCAAATTATCTCAAAAGTGATAATAAGCTTTATTTTTTATTTTATCCTTTGACACGCCAATAGTGTAAGATTTAAAATCTAAAATCTTATATTTTAAATCGCTATGTCCTTCGTTGGTTTGCACATTCACAGCGATTATAGCTTGCTAGACGGGGCGTCTCAGCTACAGCAGCTCGCAGAACGGGCGGTGGAATTGGGGATGCCCGCGATCGCCCTTACGGACCACGGCGTGATGTATGGTGCGATCGAACTAATCAAAGTTTGTAGAAATAAAAATATCAAGCCGATTATTGGCAACGAAATGTATGTCGTCAACGGCGACATCGAAGTTAAAGTTCGAGGCCGTAGAAAATACCATCAAGTTGTTTTAGCGAAAAACACCCAAGGTTATAAAAACTTAGTAAAACTTACCACAATTTCCCACTTAAAAGGAATGCCCGAAAGAGGCATTTTTGCCCGCCCTTGCATCAACAAAGAACTGCTCAAACAATACTCAGAAGGCTTAATTGTTACCAGCGCTTGTTTGGGTGGCGAAGTTCCCCAGATGATTCTGCAAAACAAGCTAGACACTGCCCGCGAAGTTGCCAAATGGTATAAAGAAGTATTTGGAGAAGACTATTATATAGAAATTCAAGACCACGGTTCCCAAGAAGACCGAATGGTCAATGTTGAAATAGTCAAAATTGCCCGCGAATTCAAAATTCAAATAATTGCCACCAACGATTCTCACTATATTTCCTGCAACGACGTAGAAGCTCACGATGCCTTGTTGTGCATCAACACCAACAAACTGATTGAAGAAGAAAAGCGGATGCGCTACAGCGGCACAGAATATATAAAGTCCGCAGAGGAGATGGCGCAACTGTTTCGAGACCATTTGGATGATGAAACGATCAAAGAGGCGATCGAAACCACCCTAGAAGTAGCAAACAAAGTATCAAGATATGAGCTAACAGGAGAAGCTCGGATTCCCACAATCCCAATTCCCCCAGAACATACCGCCGATACTTATGTAGAAGAAATATCTTGGCTGGGACTATTAGAACGTCTGAAAACTCGCACTAGAAATGAAATTCTCCCAGTCTACAAACAAAGACTAGAATATGAGCTAAAAATGATTCAGCAGATGGGTTTCTCTGAATATTTTTTAGTGGTTTGGGACTATATGAAATATGCTAGAGACAATAATATTCCCGTAGGGCCAGGACGTGGTTCTGCGGCAGGTTCTTTAGTTGCTTACGTCCTCAACATTACCAACATAGACCCAGTACACCACGGATTGCTATTCGAGAGATTTCTCAATCCCGAACGTAAATCGATGCCAGATATTGATAGCGATTTCTGCATCGAAAGACGAGACGATATGATTAAATACGTTACCGAAAAATATGGTACAGACCGCGTAGCGCAAATTATTACCTTTAACAGAATGACATCAAAAGCTGTCTTGAAAGATGTTGCCCGAGTTTTAGGTATTCCCTACAAAAAAGCCGATGAAATGGCAAAAATGATTCCAGTATCGCGGGGAAAACCGGAAAAACTCAAAGTGATGATTTCTAGTGCAACACCTGCACAGGAATTTAAAGAAAACTACGAAAAAACAATTTGCATAAATGCAGAGACTGGCACCGAAGTCCCAGTGCGTCAGTGGATTGACATGGCAATTCGGATTGAAGGAACTAACAAAACCTATGGCGTTCACGCCGCCGGTGTGGTCATTTCTTCCCAGCCCCTTGATGAAATTGTACCATTGCAAAAGAATAATGAAGGTGCTGTAATCACCCAATATTTCATGGAAGACTTGGAATTTTTGGGGCTACTGAAAATGGATTTTCTGGGACTCAAAAATTTAACAACTCTCCAAAAAACGGTTGAGTATGTTAAACAGACGCAAAATAAAACTATTGATGCCGAAGCCCTGCCTTCTGATATGGAACGCAAAGCTCAAGAGACATTTACTCGAATCAAAAAGTTGCCTGAAGATGTAGAAAAAACTTATCAACTATTAGAAAAAGGAGATTTAGAAGGTATTTTTCAGCTAGAATCTTCTGGGATGCTGGATGTAGTGAAAAAAATCAAACCTTCCAGTCTGGATGATATTTCTTCTATTCTGGCGCTTTATCGTCCCGGCCCGCTGGATGCTGGTTTGATTCCACAATTTATCGATCGCAAACACGGTAGAGAAGTGGTTAAATATGACCATCCGCTATTAGAACCAATTTTAAAAGAGACCTATGGAACGCTTTGTTTCCAAGAGCAAATTATGCGGATGGCTCAAGATTTGGCGGGCTATTCTTTAGGTCAAGCTGACTTGCTGCGCCGCGCAATGGGCAAAAAGAAGGCTGATGAAATGCAGAAGCAAAAGGAAACATTTATTGATGGAGCAACTAAAAATGGTGTCGCTCAAAGAGTTGCCGAAGAGTTGTTCGGGCAGATGCTACAATTCGCTGAATATTGCTTTAATAAATCCCATTCAATGGCCTATGCCTATATCACTTATCAAACTGCTTATTTAAAGGCAAATTTTCCTGTTGAATACATGGCTGCACTGCTGACTGCTAACAGAGGCGATCAGGAGAAGGTACAGAGATATATTGCTAATTGTCTCAAGCTGAAGATTGATGTTGAGCCACCTGATATTAATGGTTCTGAACTTACTTTCACGCCATTGCCGATGGAGATGACAAAGGCTGAAAAACATAAGATTTTGTTTGGGATTTCGGCGGTTAAAAATGTTGGTGAAGGGGCTATTGAAAATATTTTGGAGGCGCGAAAGTCAGGGGGTAATTTTAAATCGCTACCAGATTTGTGCGATCGCGTCAACCTACATTCTGTCAACCGCCGCGCCTTGGAAGCGTTGATTCAATGTGGAGCATTTGACAAAATTGATAACAACCGTCAGCAATTAGTCAATGATCTAGAAGGGGTAATTAAATGGGCGCAAGACCGCAAGAAAGATCGAGAAACTGGTCAAGGTAATCTCTTTGACTTGTTAGGTGACACGAGCTTTGGGAAGTCGGCAAATAAGTATGAGTCTGCACCAAAATCTAAAACTGTTAAAGATTTCGACAAGCAAGAAAAGTTACGTTTAGAAAAAGAATTGCTCGGCTTTTATGTATCAGAACATCCCCTAAAAAATCTGCTTCAAATGAACCAAGACCCAGATGTAGTGACTCTTGGACAGTTAGCAGATAAAAAGGGGAAAGTATCAGTTATTGTCATGATTAACAACATCAAACTTGTAGTGACAAAGAAAGGGGATGCGATGGCAATTTTGCAGTTAGAAGATTTGACGCATCAAATCAAAGCTGTTGTGTTTCCCAAGAGTTATGAAGAAGTTAAGCAGCATATTATAGAGAATGCTATCTTACAGATTAGTGGGAAAATCGAGAAGGATGGCGAGGAAATTCAGATCATTGTAGATACTGCAAAGCCAGTAGAAGTAGTTGAGGTTGTAGAGGAAATGGAGATGGTGCTACCGGAAATAAAAACCCATTGGCTGCCAGAACCGGTGAATATTGTAAGAACACCAAAACCTGTGGAAATTTTAGAAATGGTGATTGTCAAGTTTACACCGCAGCAAGTACAAGATGCCAAAAGACTCAATTCCCTGAAAGCTATTTTGGAAGAACTTTCCAATCGTGGAGAGGATGCTAGCGTTTCTGTAGGGGGAATTGTTGTCGGTAAATATTCCTGTCAACCGCTGCGGATTAACCCTCAATTGTGGGTGCAGGATGGCGGGGGAACTGTTAGCCGTCTCAAGTCGGCTGGATTTGATGCTTGGGTTTTTCCTCTCAACAATCGCGGGGATGCTGCGATATTTCGAGAAATGCGATCGCAACTTAAGCTGCATTCTTGGGCCAGTCGTTTACTTGACACTGATGTCGATCGTATTTCTCAGTATCTCAATTATCTCGCCCAACTAAATAAATCCTAACCAAATGAACGTTTTCCATTAATCGCCACTAGCATCTGATACCAAAGTCGGCTTAAATAAGCTATTCGACATCTAAATTGCATTTTTTGTGCGGGCTTTCTGGCCCACCCCACAAGAACTTTATCAAATTTTGATTGCGCAGTTTAAATGCAGAACAGCTTATCCCTTTTCTTTCTGAGTCTGCGGAGGCGGACTTTGTTTGTTTAGTAGCGGTTTCAACCGCCGAATTATCTTTATTCCTGTGAGGATTTTTTGGCTTCGATCACCGCTTCCCTAAAGCCTAAAACTACTAAAATATTGGCAATGGTTAAGAATGCTTCCGCAGAACCGTGCAGCCAATCGACATTTGCTAGGGACTCGTTGTAGGCAACTTTTGCGTAAATTGCGGCAGGAATAGTCACAGCCACAAAAACTAGAGTCCCGTAAAATCCCATCAGAGCTAAACGGGGCATTTTTCCCGATTTAGTCAAAAACCAGAGAAAGCCCAAGTAGGGAAATAGAGACAAAGCGAATAAAGTTTCTTTGGAAATCATGAGTAATTGGTAAGTAACCAGATACTATGATAAATTAAAAAATTAAAAATTAGTGCGAATAATTTTCAACTTTTAGTTTTCAGTTTTTAATCTTGAATTTGACAAATTAACCCATTTCTATCGAACCGCTACAGACTCACCTAAGCTCATAGCTTTGAACCAAAACCCCAACACGTCGTCAGTATTGACAACCCCTCATGCACAGACAAAACCCGTAACTTTTCCCCTAACACCGTTTTTAGAATAACACATTTTTCACGGCTCCAGTCTGTTAATTGTCCGTTGCTCCAAAGCTACCCGGCAATTAGAAAATGAGACCGTTCCAAAATTTTATGTCTGCTAGGAGGCATCAAGCAAGTATCGCTCAAAACCTCTAAATCCAAGCAAGGTATTTTATCTGCTGCGATAATTTCCTTGAGCTTAGCATCAAAATCAAAAGACGGGCCGCAATCCCAAACTTTGAGTTCCAAACGTCCGCTAAATATCGTAATTTCCAGTTGAACAGGAGTTTCTACTGGCAGATTTTTGTGAGCGTGGCGAACTGCATTAGTAAAACTTTCAGCCAAAGCTAACTGAAACTGATACCAAACCTCATTTGGGAGCGATAAATCTTTCAATTGCTCAAACCACTCCAAAACTAGAGTTAAATCATTCAAATCTGTGTTGAATTGCAGATTAATCTTTTGAACAGGACTTTCATCCAGCTCTTCTTCTTGTTCTGTTGGATCTTGCCAATCCCAGGAGTTTAATATATTCATTAACCCATCTAAAATGCTAGCCTTTTTGGTATTTTGCGATCGATTGCGACCTTCTACTTCGTAACTTTTGCTCAGCGATAAACAATTTCGACCGTCGAGAGTCTGGGTGTAACTTAGCTCGTCTGCAATCTGCCACATGAGTTTGATTCCTCTGCCGCCTTCTGCCAGTTCGTTTATGCTGTTAGACATTTGTTTTCTCTCAAAGTATTAGCTGTACCCAATTATCACGTCCGCCGAAATACATAGTAGCTTTTTATACTTGCTTGCTCAGTATTCTTTCGGCGATTACACATGAATCCTATATTTCTTAGAGAAGACAACGCATCAGCAATATGTCTTAATAATCTAAGCCAATTGGCTTACTTATCGATCGCCCCTAGGGATAAACATCGCCTCCACAGAAAAATTCAGACACATTGAGTAAAAATACTTGTCTGCTGTCTGGCCACTTGTCACAGCCGTCGGCAGCTCCAGAATCCCCGCCGTGGGACGCCGTTTTTCGGCCGTTCGTTGGAAGTTGTAAGAGAGCATTGATGTGCGCGCTCTCATCCCAAAGGCGTAAGTAATATCCGCAAGGACGATCGCGATCGAACAAAAAAAACCGTCGAGTCACGTCGATCGACTAAACTAGGACTTGCACAAACAACCCGGTTTCTGGTAGCAATATTGGGTTTGACAGCGAGAAATGAACGATAAAATCCAGTTTTTAGCCTCTGTGTGTAAGTCCAGCAGACAAATCGGTACTTTCGGCAGAAGATAGGACGAGTGGGAAATAGGGAATTGAAATCTACAATTTAAATGCGCAACAGCTTATGACCAAAATCAAATCGGCAATTCTGGCAGCAGCGATACTGCTACTCCCATTTTGCGCAGCAGCTCCCTTACAAGCTCAAAATCTGCCTCTAGTCAAGCGACTGCTAGCAACAAGAGGATGTCCAGGATGCGACTTATTTGGCGCTTCCTTGAGCCGCGCAGACTTGTTTGGCGCTTCCTTGAGCGGCGCCACCCTCAGCAGAGCCGACTTAGTTGATGCCGACTTGACTGCGGCTGACTTAATGGAAGCTAATTTAAACAACGCCAGTATGAGAAACGTCTTGTTGGCCGACGCCGACCTCAGCAAAGCCGACATGAGTAGAGCAGACATTAGAGGAGCCAACTTAGAAAATGCCAACCTCAGCGAAAGTTTTCTTCGAGACGCATCCCTCCAATCTGCTAACTTAAAATGTAGTAATTTGAGAGCGGCTAAACTAAGTCGAGCCGACCTGAGAAATGCTGATTTAAGTGGTGCAAATCTCAGCGGTGCAGACCTCAAAGAAGCCGATTTAAGTGGTGCAAATCTCAGTGGTGTAGACCTGAGAGCCGCCGACTTGAGTGATGCGAGATTGAACAAAGCTAATCTGATGGGTGCTAATCTCTGTGGCGCCCGGATGCCCAATCGAAAAACATCTCGGAGAGGCTGTGAAGTGAAGCAAGAACCACCAATAAGCATGAATAATTACTGCAATTACTGCCATGCTGTCAATGACTGGTGGCTGAATGTCTTAAGGTTCAATTAAGGGCGTTGCTGATTTGGAGTATGATTTGCCTCCGAAATTTAGTAGGGGCAATTCATGAATTGCCCCTACTAAATTTCAGGGATTGCTATAGCGAGTGAATCATACCTAAATTCAGCAACGCCCAATTAAGCATCATCGTGATAACTTTCTTTTTCTTGCGAGTGCGATCGTACTCGCTTACTCAGAAACCCGGTTTATTCGCAGATTTCTCATTTCTCAACCCAAAACTCGTAGAAACCGGGTTTTTCATCCCCCTCGCAATCCAGGGTTTGTAGTGAGGAATGCAAGTCCTCAGATTTGTGAAGGACTTGCATTCCTCACTACAAACTATTTTCATCTACTTTGAAATATCTAAAAACTGGCGAACTCTGAGTAGATATTCTGCACCCCCAATCTGTGCCGAATTATTGTGACCTCCATCAGGAACTATGTACAACTGTTTGGGTTCAGGTGCTGCATCAAACAGTTTTTTGCTCATTTGGGTGGGAACTACAGTATCAGCAATCCCGTGAATAAATAGGACTGGCATTTGCAGCCGATCGACCTTAGCGATCGAATCAAAGCGTTGTGTCAGCAATAAATCGATCGGAAACACCCGATATACCCCCGCTTGGAAGTCCACCATTGCCCGCGCCGAAGTAAAAGAGCCTTCCACAATTAACCCGGCGGCTTCCGGGTGGCGCACTGCTAGATCGATCGCGATCGCCCCTCCCAAAGAATGACCATAAATATAAATTTGACTCGGCTTAATCCCGCGCTGTTTCACCAAATAATCCCAAGCAAGTTGAGCATCCTCATAAACCCGAGATTCACTCGGGAAATCCCCCTGACTTTTTCCATAACCGCGATAATCAATCAAAAATACGGACAAACCTAACCGATGAAATCGATTAGCGTGTTCGACATTTGCCCCGACATTTAAACCATTCCCATGCAGGTACAATAAAACTTTTCCTGATTCGCGCCGATTCACAGAGCGTTCCAAAGCAGGAATCCACCATCCGTGTACGGTTTCCGCTGCGCCTGTTTTAGTTGGAATTGGCAGCACAACATCTTGATATCCCAACTGAAAATCTTTCGGTGTAGTCTCGATCGCCCGCGCCGGAAAAAAGATAAACTTACCTTGCGCTGCAAATAGAAATAGACAAACAGCAGAATAGCCGATCGCCAAAACCATCCCAAAAGTTATTAGCGATTTAGAAAAAAGAAATAGTAGCAACTTGTTCATAGAAAATAGGACACGCGGGAAATTAGAGATCGGTCAAAAGCTAAGGGCAAATAATTAATTTAGACAACTAGCCAAGATCGATTACTAACTTCCACCGCAGCGTTCCGCCGAATTTCAAAAATTAATGCAATTCTGGGCGACGCAAGTGCCAATTCGTAGACTGTTCGTAGGCGTGAGCCACTTGAAACAGCCGAGATTCTTGCAACAGATTACCAATCAGTTGTATGCCCACCGGCAGTCCTTTATCATCAAATCCGCAGGGCAAACTCAAAGCTGGCAAACCAGCAAGATTCACCGGAATAGTCATCAAATCTGACAAATACATACTCAGGGGGTTGTCAATTTTTTCGCCTGCCTTAAAAGCTGTAGTCGGAGCCGTGGGACAGACCAAAACATCAACTTGCGAAAAAGCTTTTTCAAAGTCTTCTTTAATCAAAGTCCGAACTTTTTGAGCTTTGAGATAATAGGCGTCGTAATATCCAGCCGACAACACGTAAGTGCCGATCGCAATCCGGCGTTTAACTTCCGCACCGAACCCTTGAGAGCGAGTTTTGGCATACATATCCAAAAGATTCTCGGGATCTTCTGAACGGAAGCCGTACTTCACTCCATCATATCGCGCCAAATTTGCCGAAGCTTCTGAAGGAGCAATAATGTAGTAAGTTGGCAAACCGTAGCGGAATCGGGGACAAGAAACGACTTGAATTTCTGCGCCCAATTCTTGAAATTGTTCGATCGCCTTAGTCACAGCGTCTTTTACCGCCGAGTCCAACCCTACACCAAAAGTTTCTTTAATTACCCCAATTCTAATTAAACCCTTCGGCCGCAAACTCGGTTTCAAAGCTTCAGCATAATCAGGAATTGGGACATTGAGACTCGTGGAATCTCTCGGATCGTAACCTGCGATCGCGCCCAACAAAATCGCCGCATCCTCAACAGTCCGACCAAAGGGCCCAATTTGATCGAGAGAAGAAGCATAGGCCACCAAACCGTAGCGAGAAACCAATCCATAGGTCGGTTTCAGCCCCACTAAGCCGCAAAACGAAGCTGGTTGGCGGATCGAACCCCCAGTATCCGAACCCAAACTCACGACGCATTCTCCGGCCGCTACGGCTGCGGCAGAACCGCCAGAAGAGCCTCCGGGAACGCGCTCCAAGTCCCAAGGATTCGCGGTAACTTGATAAGCAGAAGTTTCTGTCGAGCTCCCCATTGCAAACTCGTCCATATTCGCCTTACCCACAATCACCGCACCGGCTGCGTGGAGTTTGGAGACGACGGTTGCATCGTAGGGAGGCACAAAATTCTCCAAAATCCGGGAGGCGCAGGTTGTGGGAATGCCTTCGGTACACATATTGTCTTTAACGGCGATCGGGATACCGGCCAACAGCCCAATTTCCTCGCCTGCGGCGATTTGGGCGTCCACTTTGTGGGCCTGCGCCAATGCGTTGTCTGCTGTCACGCACAGAAAGCTTTTCAACTTCGGCTCTAGCTGAGTAATTCGGTCTAATGCTTCTTGAGTAATTTCCACAGCCGAGCGTTCTTTATTGACCAGTTGTCGGTGCAACTCGCGGATGGATGCCATGCTCGTACCTTTATCTTTTCTACTAGCCACTTAGTCAATATAGCTGGCAATTGCACCCGCTGTAAGCCGTTGGTCAAATTCCGTATCCTCGTAGGGTGCGCGTACTGATGCGAATCGATGATTTTTATGGCGATTGTTTCGATCGTCTTCTGCAAGTTCTGCTAATCGGCAATCTATCATTTTTGATTTAAAAAACAGCAAATAAGTCCTGCACCTGCTACTCCGATAATTAATATTTACTGAAGATCGAAATCAAATAGTTCAATTGCTCCAGATTTATGCACTGGGTTCAAATTAATAGCTTGAAAAAAAGCACGCGCGTGCGAATCTATCCCGAGCGTGAATCGCCCTTTTTGATCCCCAGAAAAACAATTTCATCCGGAATTCTCCCCAAACCGAGAGAAATATGGTAAGAAGTTCCCGATGCCCCGTTGGAGGAATGCCACCTAAAGCTCACCTAGAATCTCACCTGACGGCAGAGGAACTCAAACTTCGCTACCGGCAGGCACAAAACACCACAGAGTCGCGCCGCTGGCACTTGCTAGTATTAGTTTCCCGAAATTGGACTATCAAACAATCAGCCCAAGTTGTAGATATCAACTACGACTACGCCAAAGAAATTGTCCAGCGCTACAACCGAGAAGGGCCTAACTCTGTCAGAAACCGCAGCGCAGACCGCCAGCCTCCTCCGGCAAAGTCCTTGCTGAATCCAGAACAGCAAGAAGAACTGCGACAAGCCCTCCAAGGTTCTGCCCCCGACGGCGGCGACTGGACAGGGCCCAAAGTAGCTCGCTGGATTGCCGAAAAGACTGGTAGCGCTCATGTCTGGCCCCAACGCGGCTGGGACTACATGAAACGGTTGGGTGCTGACTGGCCGCGCCGACGCAGAAAGTAAATAGTTCGCAATATATTTAAAGGGGATCGATCTAGGGCCGTGCGTTAGCGAAGCCCTCGAAGAGGATCGCTCCCTTTATTTTGATTGTTTTGTCCTAGTGGCGCGATCGAACTATTTTCGATTTTCGATTTGTCCTCCAATCTCCAATCTCAAATCGTTTGACTCCTGTAACAATAGCTGCTTATATAGAATTTGGTTGTGTTGAGGATGTTGAATATGCGGGGATTGAAGCGTTTTTTGTCGATCGCAAACAAAATGGCGACAGTAGTAGCCGGGATCGGACTGGTTCAGGTGTTAACCATCGCAAGTTCATTCTCTCAATCATCTAACCTGCGTTCCCTAGACGAACTATACAAAATTCGCGATCGGCTCATCACCGAATTAGAACAACCAGCCTCTCCCTCCCCCGAACCAACCCTGCTCTCCCGCTTAGTTCCCCTCGCCACCACTCCTCAAGAAAAACTGGTACAGCAGTTGCAAGCGGTAGAGATCCAAATATTAGTAGAACAGAGAGCTAACGACAACTTACAGCAAGCAGTCCGTTTAGCCGATCGAGCTGTAGAAACAAAACGACAGTCAAATCAGTCGATCGCCTCTTCACAAGAAACCCAATTTTTGTGGCACCAAGCCCTCAACAACTTGCAGGAAGTTCCTCAAAATTCATTCTTAGCTCCTCTGACTGCCTCAAAAACTCAAGAATATCGCCAAAATTTAACAGCAGCAACGTTTCAAGTCCAGCAATCAAAGTCAGATTTTTTGGCTGTAGTTGCTCGGGAAAGCGGTTTGTCGGATCAAGCTTCGATCGGTATTTGCCACCTTTCTAGAGAGTGCGTCCACCTGCGGGGCGATTTGCCTCCTGTCAGTCCGGCTAGCTTAATTAAAGTGCCGATTGCTGTCGCCCTGATGCAAAAAGTCGAAAAAGAGAAAATAAGTTTGAATCAGGAAGTATTTCTCGATAGCGGCAATTTCACCGAAGACTCATCGACGCAGATTACGTCCGCGAAAAATTATCCGCTACAGATACTATTAGAAGAAATGATCGATCGCAGCAGCAATACCGCGACGAATCAACTGATCGATTATTTGGGTTGGGATTACATCAATCAATTCTTAGAAAATGGCGGCTACCAAGTTACCCGCGTCAATTTCAAATTGATGGGGGAAAAGACTATGCCTGCCAACCCCGGTTCTGGTCCCAACCGGATGACTGTTAACGAACTTAACGAAATGATGGTGCAAATTTACAACGGCGAAATACTAGGTGCTAAAGTATTAGTAGAAACTCTCAACCGCCAGTACGATCGCGATCTGGGATTTGCCGCCTTGCAAGGAACTAAAGCTCAATGGTTGGGCGAAAAAACTGGCGAAAATTCCCTAGTTCTCGGCACAACTTTAGCGATGAGCATTGACGGCGAAGCCTATGTGATGACTGTGATTGACAGTCGCAGCAGCGGCGATATACAAATTCGGCAGTCGATTTCTAAAATTGCCGATTATATTAGTAAGAATCCCGGCTTTTAACCGCTGGAATACACAATTTATAGCAGATTCCATATTGAAGTACACCCGCCATCCTTGGCTCCCTGTAGGGACATGGCACTGCCGTGTCCCTACACTTCACAAACCTGGAATACACAATTTATAGCGGGACGACGCACCCCAAAACCCACCGTTAGTTAAACAATGCCGCACACAAAACTAAGCGTTTCAGTCAAAGGCGAAGGATTTCCGATTCTCTGTTTGCACGGCCATCCAGGTTCCGGCTACTGTATGTCCGTCTTCACAGAACATTTATCAAAGCGGTTCCAGACGATCGCCCCAGACTTGCGCGGATATGGCAACAGCCGCACCTCAACTCCCTTTGAAATGACTGACCACCTCCTCGATTTAGAAGCACTTCTAGACCGATTGGGAGTCGATCGATGTTTGGTAATTGGATGGTCGTTGGGAGGGATTTTAGCCCTCGAATTAGCCATGAAATATCCGCAGCGAGTCACGGGTTTGATTGTACTCGCATCCGCTGCCAAACCGAGGGGAAGTCACCCTCCGATCTCTTGGCAAGATAACCTGTACACGGGTTTAGCCGGAATTATCAATTGGGCGATACCCGGTTGGCAATGGAATATTGATACTTTTGGCAGGCGATCGCTCTTTCGCTACTTGATCCAGCAGCATACAGCCACGCCTTACCGCTACCTAGCCGCCGCCGGTACTCCCGCCTACCTCCAGACTTCCAACAGGGCCACCAAGGCTTTAAATACCGCTCTCAGGGCTGGATACGATCGACTCCTCCACCTCGGCGACATTTCATGTCCTAGTTTAGTGCTGGCCGGTGAGGACGATCGGCACATCACCTCGGCATCCAGTTTAGAAACAGCCCGCCACCTCCACGACTGTCAGTGGCTGTGCTATCCCAACACAGCCCACTTGTTTCCTTGGGAAATTCCCGATCGGGTACTCGCAGACATCGATCGCTGGATCGAAAAATTTCCCCAAGCAGTTGGTAATTGCGAGTGTTGAGTCTTTCGATAGCAAACCATCGCCCAAAAGTCAAGAGTTTTGAAGTTACAACTCAAAACTCAAAACTCAAAATTCCCTCTGCTTCTACTGGCCGCTCAAAACAGGCAACATCCCTTTTTCACCCATCTTTCCCAAATCATCTGCCACTGTCAAATTAATAGGTTTGCAGCGGTAAATCGCAACACCAAGACCTTCTGCACCTTCATTTTCTATGTCTTCTACATATCCTGCTTTTGCAGCTTGCGCCTCGGAAGCAGTCAAGAACGGGCCAAAATAGTAAATGCACCGCGGCGCTGAAGTTTTCACTTCAACCCACCAAGCTAATCCGAAAAAATTGAGCAAGCTAATTAAGAATTCTTTCATCTGCTTTTCTAATGTATTTGACGGGTTTTCAGGGTGCTGCGGGCAACGCGCTGTTGTTATTTACGCGCGGCTGTACTGCTACCAAGAATCTATCCAAACCTATTTAAAGCTGATATTTAAATAGATTTGTGTCGAATTCCTGTTTGAACCTAGGGGAAGGCCCCTTCTACTTTCGCCTGTCCGCAACTTGGGCGAGATCGGTCATCATTACTTGTTCGGGGTGTGGCCGCTCAATTGTTGGCGGCATTCACCTATGGGAGCGCCGTAGCTGCTGACCAACCGGGAATAACCGGCATTGCTTTCTCATCAGAGTTATCTGTTTGTTATTCAGCTTTAGCTCTAATTTGAGTGCGTATGCGGTGTTTTCCCCGATGACATTCTACTCGGCATTCTGTTAGTAAGGTCTAAGTAGCTACAGACAGGGATAATCAGACTTTAGCTACTTAATAAACTACTGTGTTGGAGTCTCTTTTTCAACCACCATTACGATCCGTGTACGTGAAACTTTTTGGGCCCGCGCTGGCGGTAAATTTCGTACAAAGCCATTCCTGTTGCTACCGAAACATTCAAGCTAGGAGTATTTCCTCTTAAAGGAATTGAAACTAATCCGTCGCAACTGCGCTGTATCAAAAGGCTCAAACCGTCAGCTTCACCGCCCACAACTAAAACAGTGGGGCCAGAGAACTTGATTGTCTCTACTGAGTCACCCACGCCTGCGGCAGTGCCGTAAATCCAGAATCCAGCCTCTTTCAATTCTTCCAGCGCCCGGTTGAGATTGACAACCCTTGCTACTGGCAGGCTTTCCAATGCCCCGGCTGCGACTTTTCTCACGGCTGACGTAATCCCAACAGCCCGGCGCTGCGGAATCACCATGCCCTGAGTTCCCAATGCTTCTGCGGTGCGAATAATCGCCCCTAAATTATGGGGGTCGTTCAATCCTTCTGCTACCACAATTACAGGATCTGCACAAGCAGACTTAGCCTTCGCGATCAGTTGGCTCAAATCCAGGTATTCGTGTGCTGATACTTGAGCAGCTACGCCTTGGTGGTTTGCCTTGCGGGTGATGTAGTCGAGGCGCAAATCGTCAACTTCGTCAATGATACTGCCGTTGGCCTTAGCTTCAGTTAGCAAGCTGTGAAAGCGGGGATCGTAACGCAGATGTGGCACAACCCAGATCCGGTTGATCACTTGGTTTGCTTCTAAAGCTGCCTGCACTGCATGGCGCCCGTAAATCATGTCTGAGTCTGCGTCTGGTTGGACGACGGTATTCGAGGCACTGTCAACAGGGCGAGTGTCCCTGTCTTTGTCTCTGTCTCTGAAATGATTGCCCCGGAATTCCTGCGGGCTGCTGTCTCTGTCTTTGTCTTTGTAATAATTGCCCCGAGATTCCTGCGGGCTGCTGTCTCTGTTTTTGTCTTTGTAAAAATTACCCCGGGATTCCTGCGGGCTACTGTCTCTGTCTCTGAAGTTATTGCGGGCTGGCTGCGGGCTACTGTCTCTGTCTCGGAAATTGTTGCGGGCTGGCTGTGGGCTGCTATATCCGTCTCTATCTCTGTCTCTGAAGTTATTGCGGGCTGGCTGTGGGCTGCTGTCTCTGTCTCGGAAATTGTTGCGGGCTGGCTGCGGGCTGCTATATCCGTCTCTGTCTCTGTCTCGGAAATTGTTGCGGGCTGGCTGCGGGCTGCTGTCTCTGTCTCGGAAATTCTTGCGGGCTGGCTGCGGGCTGCTGTATCCGTCTCTTTCTCCGTCTCTGTCTTTGAAAGGATTATTTCTGCGAATGGACGGCTGGCTGTCGGAATCGGGTCTCCGTTTGAAAACTGAGCGCACGGGCATTTCTCGGGATTGGGGGGAGAAGGTCGATCGTTTTTGAGGCGCGTCTACTCCTGGGCGACTGTCGGGACGGGGCTTGCGTTCAAAGCGGGGAAACGACGGTGGTGAGTCCTGACGGCGGCCTTCGCTTTTGAATGGTTTGCTGTCGGAATTCGGACGTGAGGAGCGCGAAAAGTTGGGTTTGGTAAATTTTCTCATTGGTTTCTTGTGAGAGTCAAAGCGATTTGAGATTTGATATTTGAGATTGAAGAATTGAAGAATTGAGGATCAATCTTGGGGCTTTGAGATTGAAGGATTGACTGGGAGGGAGCAAGGATTTTTCTGTGTGAGAATTGCTAGTTAATAACTAAATAAGTCCTGTTTAGTTGATCGGGCTTTTTGCTGTTTTAGGTTTGTCGCCGCGCAAAAGTTGTTAATTAATCCCTGGCGATTGGCAACTCTATAACTGCTAAATCTTTTAAGTCTCAATTTCTAAAAGTGCCAGAAGTTCGGTTAATCTTTCCGAATCGGTGAGGTACAAATATCCGACCAAAGTTTCTAAGCTGCTGGCTTGTTGGTATATCTCTGGATCGGCTCGCTTGGAACGGCCCGCTGCGGCGTTGCGGCCGCGCTTGACAATTGCTAATTCTATACTGTTCAAGTAAGGAGAGATTGATCGCAAATGACGCGCTTGAGTTTCGGCTCGTACTTGCCCCACCACCAATTCGTGATAAGCTTGCAATCTTCTGGGCGGCACTAAGTACGAGCTCCGAACGTAGAGTTCGTATACTGCATCTCCCAAATATGCCCAGGCTGCGGGCGAAATTCTTTCTATTTCGGCTGGTGTAGCCCTCGCAGGATGCACTCGATTTAAACTGATATCAGTCAGACTCAGTTTGAGCCCGTCATCTGCTAGAGGCGACATACTTTTTTAAATAAAACTTCCGCACAGCTTGGTTTTTCTAGTCACTTACTTATTTCGTCTTTCGTCACTTCAGCAATTATAGCTTTCACAAAGCAGTGTTCGTGGTGAGAGTTCGCTAGATATATAAGCAAGCAATCACGACGCTAGCACTCCTCAAAAACGCTTTTTACACTCATCGGGATGCTATACTTCTTATACCATTTTTTTGCGTGTTTGCAACACATATTTTACTGCTACTCCACCGGAACTATTAGTATCAGAGGAGGTAGCGGCAAGACCGATCGCAGCTTCGCGGAAAATCGGTATCATTTTACCAGCACAACAATAAAAATCAGCTATCCAGCATTGAGAACCGGATAGCTAATTTAATCCACTTTGCCGTCAAGCGTCCTTGACGTTTTTTACCGCCTCATCAACGGTCGGCTGCAAAGACAAAAATTTCTCTAAGCGAACCAATTTAACAGTCTGAGTTACGCGGGGATTTGAGACAATTTGCAATGTCCCCTCCAAGGTTTGGGCTTTCTTGACAAGTTGGACAAGTGCGCCCAAGCCTGAACTGTCCACAAAGTCTATCTGAGACAAGTCCAAAATTACGTGTTTTGGGCCCTCGTCAATAAATTTGCTCAGTACCTTCCGAAAAGTGGCCTCAGAAAAAGCGTCCAGCAGGCCCGTCAGGCGAAATAACTGATAGTTATTCCTGACTTCGCGAGTGCCTCTGAGGCTAACGGTCAGGGTCAATGACTCAGGAATGACACCCTCCTAGCTAGATATGGCTTAAAGTTGAGGATTCATTATACGAGTTTTTTGGTTTTTTGTCTACTGTTTTTTAGTCATTGGTCATCGGTCATTGGTCATTGGTCATTGGTCATTTTTCCTAATGACTAATGACTACTGACTAATGACTACTGACCAATGACTAATGACTACTGACTAAGCTGCTACTTTCTGATTTTTTCGCATTGACTGCACGAATTGATCGAACAAATAGTCGGCGTCGTGGGGGCCCGGACTGGCTTCGGGGTGGTACTGGACTGAGAACAGGGGCAGGGTTTTGTGCTTCAATCCGGCTACGGTGCGATCGTTCAAGTTGAGATGAGTAATTTCGACTTCGGGGACTAGGGAATCCGGGTCGATCGCAAAACCGTGATTTTGGCTAGTAATTTCTATTTGCTGGGTTAAACCCGCTGGATGATTTAAGCCCCGGTGGCCAAACTTGAGTTTAAAAGTTTCTGCACCCAAGGAAATCCCCAGAATTTGGTGTCCCATGCAGATGCCGAATACAGGTTTGTCCGACTTCAACAGAGCTCGCGCCGTCGCGATCCCCTCCGTTACCGCCGACGGATCTCCTGGCCCGTTGGACAGAAAAATGCCGTCTGGGTTGTATTTGAGAATTTCTTCTGCCGACGTGTCAGCGGGTACAACAATTACCCGACAGCCATAACTCGCCAAACGCCGCAGGATGTTGCGCTTAATCCCAAAGTCTAGGGCTACCACCGTCCACATTTCGCCGTTATCCGGTTTGACTGTCGGGCTGAACTCCCATACGGCATCTGTGGCTTCGGACCACTCATAAACCTCGCGCGTAGTAACTTGCCGAACCAGATTCAGCCCGGCCATGCTGGGGGCGTCTTGGACTTGCTCCAAAAGCTCCGCCTGGTCGAGAATCACCGTCGAAATGCCGCCGTTAATGGCTCCCACGGTGCGAATTTTGCGAGTCAGGGCGCGGGTATCGATGCCGTAAATGCCGGGGATATCGTACTGTTTTAGGTAGTCTTGCAGAGATTGCGAACAGCGCCAGTTGCTAGGGCGGCTGCATACGTTCCGGGCGATCGCACCTCGGATTTGCGGGCCCTTCGATTCTTCGTCTTCGAGATTTACCCCGGTATTGCCCAATTCTGGATAAGTAAAAGTAACTATTTGGCCGCAATAGCTGGGATCGGTCAAGACTTCTTGGTAGCCCGTCATTCCCGTATTGAATACTACTTCGCCAACAACGGTGGCGTCAGCGCCAAAGGACCAGCCTCGGTAAGCAGTGCCATCAGCCAGGACTAGGAGAGCAGGTTGTGCAGTTGAAAGTGACATGAGATCCTTGAATTACTTTCGTGTGCTTTAACTCTTATCACTCCCAGGGATTTGATGCTAGCCGGTAATATACAGATATTATTTTGATTTGTGCAATAGCAACAACAGGCGATCGACCTACAACGTTTAAACAAATTAAGCTGTTCTGCATTTAAACTACACAGTCAAAATTTGATAAAGTTCTTGTGGGGTGGGCGTCTCGCCCGCACAAAAAATATAATTTATATGTAAAACAGCTTATGGCCCGTAAATCTCCCTTGCCTTTACTCTCCCACTCAAAAAAGCCTATGCTAAACGCTCAAAACCTGCGCAAACCTTTACTGGCTTTAACAGCGGTTATTTCTGTGAGCAGTTCAATGTTAGTTTACACCGCACTCAATGCATCGCGAGCGGCGGCTCAAGAACTCGAAGGGTGCTTCCTACGGAACTCCAAGGGCCAAACTGTCAACTTGAGCCGCTCTATCTGTGGTTTTCTCCCCCAAGAATTGAATCCCGCTACTGCTGCGCCGGCGGAGGCCAAGTCGGGAGTATTTATGGTCAAAATTAAACGCCGAGATGCGAATATCCCAGTCATAGAAGTCACCTTTAATGGCAAACAAAAGTTCGATATGATGGTAGATTCTGGAGCCAGCCGCACAGTAATTACGCCAGCAATGGCTACTGCTTTGGGGATAGTTTCTCAAGGAACTGTGCAAGCACAAACTCCCAATGGAGTGGCTACTTTTTTCCTAGGTAATGTTACTTCAATCGAAGCTGGCGGCTTGGCAATTAAAAATGTAGTTGTACCAATATCGCCAGCACTAAATATCGGACTGCTAGGTCACGACTTTTTTGGCAATCAAGATGTGACTATTAAGCAAGATGTGATTGAATTTCGATCGCGCTCTTAAACAGAAGTTAGTTGTTATATCAATTCCGGCTGCATCGGAATGATATAGAGGAGACGGCAGTGCCGTTTCCCTACGCCAGATTAATTGTAGGGAAACGGCACTGCCGTGTCCTGACTGTGGGTAATGTTAATTCTGATGCCACCAGATTTGTTTTAAAATCACCCGAAATTAGGACACGGCAGTGCCGTTTCCCTACCCGGATTAATCGTAGGGAAACGGCATTGCCGTATCCGACCTATCATCAGGAGTGTTACCAGAATAGATATGATTAATCGGACATCATATTAAAACAAAAACTTCCGGCGTTGCTTAATTTAGGTATGATTCACTCGCTATAGCAATCCCTGAAATTTAGAGTAGGGGCAATTCATGAATTGCCCCTACTAAATTTCGGAGGCAAATCATACTCCAAATCAGCAACGCCAAAATTCCTTCTTCCTTCTTCCTTCTTCCTTCTTCCTTCTTCCTTCTTCCTTCTTCCTTCATCTTAAAAATTCAACCAACTGCTGCAACTTCACCCAAGATTCGCCGCTCGATAAAATCTCATAGGCCAAACTAACTCCTGCTGCGTGTTCTCCCAGAGGAATTACACCTCCCACCTGAAGCGCCAAAGACGCATTCAAAGCTACAACATCCATTTGTGACTGCGTACCTTTGCCTTGCAAAACGTTCCGCAAAATCTCGGCGTTTTCCTCAATATTTCCACCTTTTAATGAGCCGATCGCACTTGGTGTCAATCCTACCTGTTCAGGGTGTAAAGTAGTCAGTTCAACTTGCCCACCCGACAAAACTGCCAACTCAGTCACATCACCTAAACCCGCTTCATCCAACTTTTCTCTACCGTGTACGACTAACGCCAACTCAGTCCCCAACTCGCCCAAAGCTTCCGCGATAGTTGATACCAGACTAGGATCGAACACCCCAATTACCTGACCTGTAGGGCGCATAGGATTGACCAGAGGCCCTAAAAGGTTAAAAATAGTCCGCACCTTCAAAGTGCGCCGGAGCGACGCTACAGCCTTAAGTGCGGGATGCCAGCCGGGAGCAAATAAAAAGGTGATACCTACTTCGTCCACAGCGGCTTTTACCTTCGCGGGATCGGCGTTGAGGTTGACTCCCAAAGCTTCGAGCACGTCAGCAGAACCGACTTTGCTCGATGCCGATCGATTTCCGTGTTTTGCGACTCGAACATTGCCGGCGGCGGCGACAAAGGCGACAGCGGTGGAAATATTAAAGGTGGAAGCGCCATCGCCGCCGGTGCCGCAAGTATCAATTAATTTGAAATTTGAGATGGGAGAGTTGGGATCGAAAACGCTCTGGAACTCGCCTGCGAGGGACTGAGACTGCAACACCTGAGCCATTCCTGCCAATTCTTGGGCAGAGATGCCTTTGGCTTGCAGGGCTGCTAAAATCGCGCCGGAAAGTACCGGGGGAATCGCTTCTGCGAGCCATCCCTGCATTAAGTCGGCTGCTTGGGGGCGTGAGAGAGATTGTCTGTCTAACAGTTGTTGTAGCAGGGCTGGCCACAGAGGAGAAGCGGCGGATAAGTCTGGTGTTGCAAGTACAGGAAAATCAGTCATGTATCGATGATAATTTTTTTGCTGGGGTGGGCTTGAGGATATCGGGCCAAACCGAGAGTCGATCGGGATTTTAGCAGACTTAGATCCAGATTTCTGCCCATTGGCCCAGCACCGCGACAAAATTTGCTCGCCCGCAGCAGCCGAATATGAAGTTTTTGATACAACAATTCTCCCCGGTATTGTGACAATTTTAGATAAGGTGCCCATTTCGTAAAGATTGATCGACCATCAGCCACCGCCTCAAAAACGGCAGTTGGTACTGTAGCGAAAGCTCGATCGTTGTAAAAGTCGCTCGCGCAACAGGAGAAACAGGCTTGCAGCTAACTAATTTCAGGGTGTGTCATTGCTCATATATTCAGGGAGCTTTTAACGGGCGAGTTTTTCTCAAACGACTGCCACAAAAACAGATAGATTAGCCAATCCGATTTTGACAGTCATTTGTGCCTCAAGGAAAAACAGGCAGGACGGGTTAAACTTTCACAATTCTACTAACAACTAGCAGCGCAGTAGATGAAGTCAACAAATACAGTAGTGTCATTAAAATTGTGGACGGTAGCAGTTTCAGAATCGGTGAAATACACATATTCTGTAGGGACACAACAGTGTTTTGTCCTGGATCTGTGTTGCAAGCAATTGATAATTTATAAAAACAATCGCACGGCTTTGCGATTGCTTAATAGCTACGGCGGGGCGATAAAGCATCCATACTAACAAACAGCCAAAAATATTGAATCTTTCACAAAAATCTAGCAGGGTATTCAAAAGTGGGACAACAAAAATTAGAAAACAAAACGATCGAGTGTAAATTAGAAAACAAAGCGATCGATTGCCTGAATGTCGAGGAGGCACTACACAAAATGGAAGCAAAATATTACAGTATGTTTGAAAATGCTGTTTCCGGCATTTTTCAGACAACGCCTTCAGGGCGCTACCTCAGCGCCAATCCCGCTCTGGCTCGGATTTACGGGTACAATTCCGCAGCAGAATTGATGGGGAGCCTCACCAACATTAGCGATCAGCTTTACGTCGCTCCCGATCGGCGCGGCGAGTTTGTTTCTGCTTTACAAGCGTGCGGCATCGTATCGGATTTTGAGTCGCAGATTTATCGCCGAGATAGAACAGTAATTTGGATTGCTGAAAATGCGCGCGCCGTGCGCGATGAAAGCGGCAAATTATTATACTACGAAGGTTTTGTCGAAGATATTACTCAGCGAAAAAAAGCAGAAGCAGGACTGCGAGAAAGTGAAGAACGCCTGCGAATGGTAATAGAAGGTGTTAAAGATTATGCTATATTCATGTTAGATACTAATGGATATGTAGCTAGCTGGAATTCGGGAGCGAAACGGATTTTGGGCTACGGAGCCAGCGAAATAGTCGGCAAAAATTCCGAGTGCTTTTATACGCCTGAAGATATTGCAATTGGCAAACCGCAAGAAAAATTAGTCATAGCTATCGCAGCAGGTAGATACGAAAGTGAAGGCTGGCGGTTTCGCAAAGACGGATCGCGATTTTGGGCGAATATTATTGTGACTCCTTTGCGCGATGAAAGCGGGGAGTTGCATGGTTTTTCTCAAGTCATGCAGGACATTACCAAGCAAAAGCGGGCCGCCGAGGAAAAGATGCAGTTGATTGCTTCTTTGCAGGCGTCGGAAAAGAAGTTTCGCAGTTTGTACGAATCGACGACAGATGCGGTAATGCTGCTAGACGAACAGGGTTTTTTGGATTGCAATCCGGCTACTTTAAAGTTATTTGGATGCAGCACAGAATCGGAGTTTTGCGGCAAGCATCCTTCGGAATTTAGCCCGCTGCTGCAACCAAACGGACAAGATTCTATGAGTCTGTCTCAAGAGCGAATTAATACGGCTCTAGAAATGGGAAATTGCCGTTTTGACTGGCTGCATTGCCGTTTGGACGGTTCCGAGTTTCCGGCGGAAGTGCTGCTAACTTCTATGGATATCGGCGGCAAAATGGGGTTGCAAGCTGTGGTGCGCGATATCACTTATCGGGTGCAGGCTGAGGAGGCTCTGAAGCAGGCTAATGAAATATTGGAATGCCGGGTTAAAGAGCGGACAAGTCAGTTGGAAGCAGCGATTAAACAGTTGAGTTTGTCGGAGGAAAAGTTTTCTAAGGCTTTTCGATCGAGTCCCGATCCGATGACTATTACTACTTTTGCTGAGGGGAAATTTCTTGAAGTTAATGATAGTTTTTTGTCGGCACTCGGCTACTTTGGGGAGGAGATAATCGGTCATAAAGTACCGGAATTAAATATTTGGGTAAAGCCGCAAGACAGACTTGATTTCAGGCAAAATTTGCAGGATCAAGGTGTGGTTCGCAGTCAGGAATGTGAGTTTAAGATGAAGTCGGGATCGGTGGTGGTGTGTTTGCTGTCAGCGGAATTGATTAATTTGGACGGGGAACTCTGTATGCTGGCGGTGATGACGGATATTACCGATCGCAAACACGCAGAAGAAGCTCTGCGGGAAAGCCAGCGCGCCTTGTCCACGCTGATGAGCAATTTGCCGGGGATGGCTTACCGTTTTCGCAACGATGCCGATCGCAGTATGGAGTTTGTCAGCGAAGGTTGCTATCAGTTAGCCGGATATTCTCCTGAAGAATTTATCGGCACCCGCCAAGTTTCGATCGCAAAATTGACTCACCCGGACGATCGCGATAATTTGTGGAATGCTGTACAAGTTGCCTTGCAAGAAAATCGACCCTATCAGCTAAATTACCGAATTACTGATAAAAACGGCGAATTAAAATGGGTTTGGGAGCAAGGTTTGGGAGTGTTTTCCGATACCGGAGAATTGATCGCTTTAGAAGGGTTAATTACTGATATTTCCGAACAAAAACGGAGTGAAGAAGCTTTGGTGCGATCGCAAACAGAGTTAACCCAACAAAAAATTCAGCTCGAAAATACTTTGCACGAATTGCAGCAAACTCAAGCAGTATTGATTCACACTGAGAAAATGTCTACACTCGGTCAAATGGTAGCTGGTGTCGCTCACGAAATTAACAATCCCGTTAGCAGTGTCTGCGGCAATCTCGTCCACGTCGGCCACTACACAGAAGATTTGCTGAATTTGATCGATATGTACCAGCAGCACTGCCCGCAGCCGCCGGCACCAATTCAAGATAAAATTGAGGATATCGAATTAGAGTTTTTGCTAGAAGATTTGCCGAAAGCAATGTCCTCAATGCAGATTGGGGCCGATCGCATTCGGGAAATTGTCCGATCCCTCAGAAATTTCTCCCGCAAAGATGATTCTCAAATGAGCAAGGTTAATCTGCACGAAGGGATTGAAGGAACGTTACTAATCCTGCAAAGCCGCCTGAAAGCACGCGGTAACTATCCAGAAATTGCCGTCATTAAGGACTATGGAAATTTGCCTTTGGTTGAGTGTTATTCGGGTAAAATCAATCAGGTGTTTATGAATTTGATCGGAAATGCGATCGACGCGATTGAGGAATACAACGAAGGGCGATCGGTTGCTGAAGCCAAAGCTAGCCGCAGCAAGATTAAAATTAGGACTGAAGTCCAAAACTCGAAGGCTGTAATTCGGATTTCTGACAACGGCCCCGGTATGCCAGAAGAAGTTTGCCAGCAGTTGTTCGAGGCCTTTTTTACCACCAAACCGGCCGGCAAAGGCACCGGTTTGGGCCTGTCAATATCCTACAAAGTTATCGAAGAACACGGCGGCAAGCTTAGCTGCGTGTCTGCACCGGGCCAAGGAGCCGAGTTTATCATCGAAATGCCGATCGAACAACAGTAGTCAGCAGTTAGCAGCGGAGGACATGGCAATGCTGTTTCCCTACCCCAAAACGATCGCAAGTGCTCGCGAGAGATGTAATATCAATTCCGGTTGCATCAAAATTAATATTACCCGAAATCAGGACACGGCACTGCCGTGTCCCTACAATCTATCACGGTAGGGAAACGGCACTGCCGTGTCCTCTATATCATTCCGGCGCAGCCGGAATTGATCTAACTAACTGTCAACTGTCAACTGACTACTGACACCTTTCCCAATAAATTCGAGCCACCTTATCCCCCGGATTTTGCCGCAAACAATCGGCAAAAAGTCCCCCAGCTTCCCTAAAACTCTTCATATTGTACAAACACAAAGCCTCAGCAAACAATTGCAAAGTAGCCAACTTCCCGGCTTTAACTTCCGGCAAATCCGCATCAAAAACTTCATAAACAGTCACCCATTCAGACTTACCCTTAACCTGAACCCGATCGATTACCCGAATTGCATAATCAGCAGCATTTGTCAAGCGATCGAAAGTGTGCTGAGTAATCAACAGCGCCACCCCATAATTCTTCGTCAAACTTTCAATCCGAGAAGCCAAATTAACCGCATCGCCGATCGCCGTACCGTCCATCCGATTGCATCCGCCCACTATACCCAAAATCAAAGAACCAGTATTGATTCCTACCCCGATCTGAATCGGTATATAACCAACAGAAGCGCGATATTGATTGTATTCAGCCAGAGTATGCAGCATCGCAATTCCCGCTTTCACAGCATCATCCGCGCCCCCGCTAAACAAAGCCATAATTGCATCGCCAATATATTTATCAATAAACCCGTGATTTTCCACAATCAGCGGTTCCATCCGACTCAGATAAGAATTTATAAATTTGAAATTTTCTTGCGGTGTCATCTGTTCCGAAAGAGTAGTAAAGTCGCGGATATCAGAAAACAAAATCGACATTTCCAACTCCAGGGCGTCTCCCAATTTAACATTGACAATACTCTCACATCCCAAAAAAGATAAAAACTGATTGGGTACAAATCGGCTGGTCGCCTTAGTAATTTTTAATTCTGTATCTAGTGCCAGTTCCAAGTTACAATTGACTTGAAAAAGTTCAGTGATAAAATTTTTGCGATCGGCTTCTGCTTTTTTGCGATCGGTGATATCTTGAAGAGTGTTGATAGCATAGACAATTTGGTCGTGCTTGTCGTAAATCGGAGTAGCATGAATTTCTAGGGGAATCACCTTATTGTCCTGTCTGACTTCTAAATCGTCAGCCACCGAAGTTTCGCCCATCAATGCCCGCATGATAGGCAAGTTTTCGACAGGGCAATGTTGAAGAGATCCTGTTTGATAAAGTTGATAAACCTCTGACAATTGTTCGCCAGGAATATCGGGCACTACTTGTTTGTCAAATATCTCTTTTGCTTTTTTATTGATATAGTAAACTTTGCCCTGCGCATTCAGCACTCCCACCCCAATTGGCATTGCTTCCAAAAACTGCGTCAAGCGATTTTCATTTTCGTGGAGTTGAGTAATCAGCAACGCTTGTTCGCGGTTTAACTCCGCCAATTCCTGATTCATTTGCTGAAGCTGGGCGTTTTGTGCTGCAAGCAGTTTATTTTGAAGATAACTGTTGACTGCTTCTTTTACCGTCAAACTCAAATCTTCTTGTTCCCAAGGTTTGGCTAGATAGCGATATAAATTGGCATTTTTGATGGCATTTGCCACAGCCTGAATATCTGCTTGTCCAGTCAGCATAATTTTAATAGTTTTGGGCGAAAGTAGATGAACTTGTTTTAATAGTTCATCTCCCTTCATATCAGGCATGATATAATCAGAAATAATTAACGGTACTTCATAGCCATCTAGCAATAATTCTTCAATCAATTCTAATGCTTCCTCCCCACTCTCGGCAATTTCAATGAGATAAGCATTACCGACAGCATCTTGCAATTCTGCTTTGAGGCTTTTGAGTACAGTGTTGTCATCATCTACACAGACAATTACCTGTTGATTCATAACTTGGATAAACCAGATTTAATAGTTTCTAGTAGTTCGGCTTCCGACCAAGGTTTCGATAGACAGCAGTGGAGATTTGCAAATTTTTTAGCTCTATTAACAGCTACTTCATCAGCTTGACCTGTCAGCATAATTTTAACAATTTTAGGAAATTGCTTGTGGATGCGAATCAATAATTCGTCTCCCTTCATACCGGGCATTAACCAATCCGAAATAATCACAATAACGCTAACTTCCGTGTCATTTAGTTCACTAATTAACTCGAAAGCCTCCTCAGCATCTTCAGCCCCTTCATAGGTGTAAGCATTTCCAAATTCTGCTGCTAGCTGCGTCCTGAGACTGTCTAACACCATTCTCTCGTCGTCAACGCACAAAATAACTGGTTTAGACATTTATTCTTTCTCCTTTTTAATTTTCATTAGTAGCTAAAGTAATCAAATTAGTAAAGTCTATTAGTAGACGCCATCTTATCTTAAAATGTCACAAGTCAACCGATCGCCAAATCCTCTCTCTGTCGCCCCACTCGCCGAAACCAAGAAATCTATATGCGTAGCAGCTTAGCTGAGCATAACGCATCGTACTGCTGTTTTACATCCGTTTCCGGTGGAATACCAAGTTATTGGCGTCAAAACGCTTTAAATTTTGACATCCTCCCAATGGGGTAGATGGCAGATTCGGTGGAACCAAGTAAAACCCGGCCTATTTATTCCGTTATATCGTTTGCGATCGCCCTCACCTCTTATACGCCACTCATTGGCAGAAAAACCTTAAATGTGGTTTTGCCAGGAATTGATTCGACTTCAATTTTTCCCTGATGTTTTTCCACAATCTTCTTCACGATATCTAACCCCAATCCGCTACCTTCTCCGGCCGGCTTAGTAGTAAAAAACGGGTCAAATATTTTGGCTTTTATCTCTTCTGGTATCCCCTGACCGCTATCGGTAATGCTAATCTTAGCCTGTCCGTCTTGCTCGGTCAACTCAATTGTTAGCGTGCCTCGATAATCCATTGCTTGCAAAGCATTGTGAATTAAATTCGTCCAAACTTGATTTAGTTCGTCTGGATAGCACAGCAACGGCGGTATTTCGGCATAGTTTTTGACTACCTCAACTCCCTGTTTGAGTAGATTTTGATAGAGAGTTAAGATTGTTTCAATGCCTTCTGCAATGCTAGCTGCTGTTTTTTCGCCCGACTGTTCGTAGCGGGCATAGGTTTTTAAGGCAAAAACTACTTTTGATGCCCTGTCTGTGGCTGTGTTGATAGTAGCGATACCTCGTTTTAATTCTGAAAGTTTGTAGGCTATTTCTAGGATGTGCAAACTGTCGGGTCTTTGCAGCAGGGGAACAAAGATATCAATTTCATGATAAACCCCCATCATCACTAGGCGATCGGCAACAGTATCGGCACTGTAAATCTCTGATTCTTGCAGTTGACTCCTTAAAGCTCTCTTCAATTTGCGTTCTTCTTTGGTTGATAATGTTGCTTCTTGTTGGAGCGATCGCTGAAGTAATGCTAAGAAATTCTGCCCTTCTTTTGGGGAGAGAGATTGAAACAGTGTCGGTAACTGTTCTAGGGTTTGATTCAAAAACTTAGAAACATTTCCGGCAGAGGAGCGAATTGCACCTAGGGGTGTATTGACTTCGTGGGCGACTCCGGCCACAAGTTGTCCTAAAGCTGCCATTTTTTCTGATTGAATCAATCCTTCTTGGGTGGCTTCGAGTTGTTGGAGAGTATCGCTTAGTTCCTGATTTTTGGAGTGCAAAGCTGATTCAGCTTGTTTGCGATCGCCAATTTCGCGCCAAACCGTATGCAGAATTTCCTTACCATCTACAGGAATTACAGTCAGCAATACTTCCACCCAAAAATCTTCTCCGTCGATACGGCGGTGCATCCATTCAAACCGATGGCTACCTCGCTCAAAGGCTATGGCTGTGATTTCCTTGGCTTTCTCAAAAGAGTCTCTACCGTCAGGTTGAATCTCTGGAGAAAGTTGAGCCGGATGCAGCGAAAGAAGCTGTTTTTTGTCAGTGCAGCGCATCATTTTGACCGTGGCGGGGTTGCAGTCGATAAAAGCGCCTCCATCTAACAGTAGAATAGCATCGGCTGATTGCTCGTAAAGTTGTCGGAAACGAGCTTCTGACTGCTGGAATTCTTGAGTACGTTCTTCTACTTTAGTCTCTAAATTTGCATAAAACTGGGCGTTTTCGATCGAAATTGCCGCTTGAGAGGCTAAGATAGTTAAGACTGCTAACCTGTCAGGAGTAAAGGCATTTGTCACGAGATTATTTTCTAGGTACAGAATGGCGATCGGCTTTCCTTGATGTTGAATCGGCAGACACAAAACCGACTTTGGCTGGTGCTGGATGATATAAGAGTCAGCAGCAAAAGTATCCTCAGTCGTCGCATCGTCTATTACCAGAGTTTCTTGGGTGCGCCAGACATAGTTCACAATCGCGATCGGAATTTCCTTAGAGTCAACAACAGAAGTTGATTTTAGGCTACACGATTCGCCACTAACACATTGAACAGCTACCAAGAATGAATCTCCTTCTATCAAAATCATTGCCCCTGTTTCGGCTCCCGCATTCTCCATCATCACTTGCATCAAAGTGGAGAGCAACTTATCGAGGTTAATTTCTCCTGAGAGCGATTGAGATGCTTTGATTACTGTTGCCAAATCCAGAATTTCGGAAACACCTGAACTGCTACTTGTAACAGTTCCAGTCATCATTTTGGTAATTGTATCGCCTGTCTTTAAGCTTGTTTTATGATTTAAAATAGGTGCAAGTAATTCGGGATAGCATTTTTCTAAATGCTCAACTTTTGCCTTAGCTCCCCAGCGTGCATAGCCGTAGTAAGCATCAGTTAAGTAGACTTGAGCAATTTTCTCTTTTCCCCAAGTTAGATAAAATTTGGCTGCGAGTTCGTTAGCGAGAGCTTCTTCATTGATGTACTCATTTTCTTGAGATCCTTTGATGGCGCGATCGTATAAATTCATTGCTGCGACGGTATTACCCAAAACTCGTGCTTTTTCGGCTTCTACCAAGTCGTATTTATGTTGATAATTCATCGGAGCAGCATTAGCCCATTTCTTTAATTGGACTTGGTTGTTTTCCACTTTCAACAACCCCGCTCCAGTCGCCACATCAGGCACAGAAAGTCTGACCAAAGAATCGTAATAATAAAATACAGGCTCATTGATTAATCCCACGCACGTATCTAAAGACTCTTCAGCTTTAACTGCATTTATTAATGCCATTTGGCTGGCATCAAATAGATAACAAAGAATAGCTTGATGAAGATATATTTCGTGCATCGAAAATTTATCTTTTCCTACTTCTAGAATGTGAAGTATTTGTGCGTCCCTAAATGCTTCACCTATTAAAAGCAGCGGATTTTCTGATTTCCCCAATAAATTCAGCACTGTTTGCTGCAATATATTCAGCCAAGTCAACTGAGTTATTTGCCGATTTTTGGCAACTACATAACTGTAGTTTGCTATCTGCTTTTCAAGTGCTACCAGTTCTTGTCCCGCAAAATAGGCATATTGGCATTTTTCCATAGCACAATAGCTAGAGTGCGCTAAATCTCCATTTGACAAACCGCTTTGATAACCTGTGGCAAAAAGTGGCTGAGTCAACCGTAGGTGCTGTTGTCCGTGAACAGAAAATGCTGCTACTTTAAATAACACAGCACTCTGGATTTTTTGAGCATTTAAGTGTGCTAGTAAATCAACAGCAAAACAGCCGTAGCGATAAGATGCCTCAAAATCTCTGACTACCAAATTGAGAACGATCGCATAATCAGCAAAAGCATAGGGTGAAAAAACTGAATGACCGTATTCAAGCAACAAATTTACTTCTTCGCACCCCATATGCGGAATTAAAAATGGTGCAGCCATAGCCGCCGCCGGAGTCATACTCGCAATAATTCGCGAAGCAGCTAATTTGTACTCATCAGTCATCGGAGGCAGGTTTAACAGTTCCTCATCGCTCTTTCGGGCTAGAGCCTCTGCTGTTGCTTTTACTGTTTGTTGAATTTCTGCATGAGTTGGCGATGCAGGCAAGCTTACTCCGAGTAAAGGTAAAACCTGTAAGCCAATTTCAATCGCTTCAAGTTGTTTCATTTCTGCGATGCAGGCATAAATTTTAACTTCATATACTTTGATTTTATCCAAAATATTTCTTGCCTGTTCCACCACAATTGTAGCCAATTGCTCCATCTGTTCAAAATCAGTGCTGAGGTAGGCTGATTCAGTGGCTTCTACATACAAAATAAGTGTTAACTCATAACTGGTTTGCCAGCTATCTTTTGCTAGAAGTTTCCTCCCCACATTCAAATATTTTAGGGAAGCTTCATAAGCCGTTGAAGTTTTAGCTTTATTTCCGGCAATTAAATTCAACTGAGCGAGTTCATTTCTTTCTGTTTGATAATCGATCAACTCCATACCAATATTCAACTGGTTGACTATATCAAAAATCTTTTCTTCTTTTTCTGCTTGCGTAGGGGCTGTACCTCCATGTCCGCCCTTGTGCAACAATAGTCGCCCAATTTCGAGATGGGTGGACTGTTTCTGGGATTCGGGAATCAGAAGATATGCCGCTTGTTGTACGCGATCGTGAAAAAACTTGTAAGGAACCGATAAATCAGACACTTGTGTAAGTTCCACTGATTCCGAGTCTTGAAAAAATTTGTAGACTTCACTGATGGGAATAACTAATCCTTCTTGCAGTGCTGGCCACAAATCTGCTGCTATTTCTGACTCAGATTTTTTGGAGACAATTGCCAAAGTTGCTAAGTCAAATTCATTCCCTACACAAGCAGCAAGTTTTAAAGCTTGCTGAGTATTTGTCGGCAACTTCTGCAACTGAATTGCCATAAACTCGACGACATCATCAGTCCAAGAAAGTGCTCTCAATTTGGCAATATCGCACTGCCACCCCGCCGTTATGGGGGTAAAATCAAATGAGATAAATCCATCACTGTGCAAAAATTTCAGAAATTTAGTTGCAAAAAAAGGATTGCCTTTGGTTCTAGCAAAAATCACTTCAGTCAAAGGAATTGCCCTTTCGGCTGGACAAATCATGGTGTCAGAAATCAGGCGATTCAGGGAAGTTTTGTCTAAGGGTGCTAAAGTAATTTGGTTGATTGTTGCCGAGTCTTTGCGAATCTCATCCAATGTCAGCATTAGTGGATGGGCTGGAAAAACTTCGTTGTCCCGATACGCTCCCATTAACAACAGATAGTGGGTATCTGCTTCGCTCATCAACAACTGCATTAGCTTCAATGAACCGGAGTCTGCCCATTGCAAATCATCCAAGAAAATCACTAAAGGATGTTCTTTTGTGGCGAACACTCTGATGATTTTTTGAAATAAGAGATTGAAGCGATTTTGAGCAGCATTGCCCTCTAGTTTTGGGACTTCTGGCTGCTTACCAATTAGTTTTTCTAATTCGGGAATCACATCAATAATAACTTGACTATTGTCCCCTAATGCTTCTAATATTTTGACTCGCCATTTCTGCACCTCACCAGCACTTTCGGTAAGTAATTGTCTGATTAAATTCTGGAATGCTTGCACCCAGGAAGAAAAGGGGATATCGCGCTTGAATTGGTCAAATTTTCCTTTAATGAAGTAACCCCGTTGGCGGACAATGGGTTTGTGAACTTCGTTGACTACGGCGGTTTTACCAATGCCAGAAAAGCCAGCAACTAGCATGATTTCGCTGCTACCTTCGCTGATGCGATCGAAGGCATCTAATAGGGCTTTAACTTCAGTTTCTCTGCCGTAGAGCTTTTCAGGAATGATGAAGCGATCGCAAATATCCCGATTTCCCAGCGCAAACTTGCTAATAGTCCCATTTTCTTGCCATTGCTGCGAGCATTTTTCTAAGTCATAGCGCAGTCCAGCGGCACTTTGATAGCGTAATTCTGGAGTTTTTGCCATTAATTTCACGATGATGTCATTCACCATCACTGAGATAGCTGGAGCCAGATTTATTGGCTCAGTGGGAATCCTGGCAATATGACAGTGAACTAACTCCATTGGATCGTTGGAGTCAAAGGGCAATTGCCTTGTTAGTAGTTGGTAAAATGTGACTCCCAATGAGTAAAAATCGGTGCGGTAGTCGATCGCCCGATTCATTCTTCCCGTCTGCTCCGGGGACATATAAGCGAGGGTTCCTTCTAATATGTTGGGATTTTGGATTTCTTGGTTTTCTCTGGGTAGAAGTGAGGAAATGCTGAAGTCAATTACTTTTACTTCTTTAGTTTGAGGATTAATTATAATATTCTGGGGCTTGATGTCTTTGTGAATGATTCGGTTGTGATATAGTCCTTCTAGGGTTTGGACGATCTGAATTGCGATCGGCAAAAACTCATCAAGCGGTAGGGGCGAAGTCTGGGGGGAGGAAATGTCAGAATTGCTTGATTGGATATTATCTAATAGCTCTGCATTGGCGGTATACTCAGCAAGGGAAACACCACCAACATCCTCCATTACCATAGCAAAAGCATTGCGGTAGTTTAAGAGTGCGATCGGTTTTACGATTCCGGGAAGGTCAAGATTTTTGGTAATGGTGTACTGATTCCGAAACTGTATGAGTTCGCTAAAAGTGGGATACTCGCTCAATAGCAGTTTGATAATTACTTTTTGGTTTAATTCAGAAGTTCCTCGATAAACCTGTGTTCTAGAGCCGTTGTAGATTTGTTCAGTGATGCGATAGCCGGGAATTGTTAACATATTATCAGTCTCGCGCATTGGGCATTGGGCAACTTTAGATTAAAAGACATCTCCAAAATAGTAACATTATGTGGTAAAAGAACATAAGAGACTTTTTTC
>ENA-OBIO01000152-OBIO01000152.1-metagenomes-genome-assembly--contig:-NODE-152-length-42461-cov-5.51349_pt1 | contig 42461 bp, 41 predicted proteins | sample MGYA00153383_OBIO01 | MGnify analysis MGYA00153383 | reverse complement strand
AATTCGTTGGAGTGTTGGTTTCGGCTCATGGTCTGTTGTGCTTCCGTGCAAATCGAGGAAGCGACAACTAGTCTGACTCAGGGGGCAGACTTCGTGCTGGATGCTCTTGAGCAGGCTTTGTACGCACGTCAACCCGAGCGCGACAGCAGCTTGATTCATCACTCGGACCGCGGTTCGCAATACGTCAGCATCCGGCACAGCGAACGCTTGGCCGAAGCCGGCGTCGAGCCCTCGCTGGGCAGCAAGGGCGACAGCTACGACAACGCCTTGGCCGAGACGATGAACGGTCTGTACTAGGCTGGGTTGATCCATCGACGCGCGCCGTGGAAGACCAAGGAAGCCGTCGAACTGGCCACGCTCGAATAGGTCGCCTGATTCCACAACCATCGCCTGCTCGCGCCCATCGGCTACATACCTCCCGCCGAAGCTGAGGCAAACCACTACCGGCATCTCGCGAGTCAAACTGCCACGGTGGCGGCCTGACTTAAACCAAACAGCCTCCACGAATTCCGGGGCGGTTCACATCGGGCGCTGCCCCGCACACCGAACTCGGCCTCAGCGACCTGCGCTGCGCCTACGCCTGTAAATTCATTGTCCAAGGTGCCTGCCTCGCCCTGCGTCAGAGTTGGCCTATCGACGTATTTCGTGAGCAGTGCCGGCCCGCGCCACTTCCCACCAGCCCTCACCCCGTCGCCCGCACCAACAACGCCTGCAACACGAACCGCCGGTTGTCGTCGATCGAGCCCACAGGGCCGAGCTGTGCGGCCAGTTGTGTGATCAGGTGATTTGCCGACGTGATGCGGTCGTAGACCGGCACACCCACTTCCAGGCTCAATCGCTTGACGAGCACGGGCGCCATGCCCTCGCAGACGACCGCGTCGTAAAGGCGGCCGAGCATGTGGGCCGTCTGCTGGACGTCGAGTGCGGTGCTCAGTTCTGTCAGACGGGGGCGGATGCGGGCGACCTGCGCGCCCAACTCGCGGGCGGCGCGGTCGAGCAGGGCCGCGGCGTCGGTCGTTGTCTCGTCGCTACCGCAGAGCAGGCCGAACTTCTTGCCGCGCAGCAGCGGCTGGATCGCTGCGCCCGAGCCGGCGGCGAGCTGCAGTGCACGCGCGCTTTCCAGCAACGCGGCGATCTCGTCGGGCGGGATCTCGTCGATGGGTCGAGTCTGGGCAGAGTGCGGAGTGGATTCCATGGCGGCGTGTTCTCGCAGCGTTGGCCACTGCAGGATGCGAAGCGTATCGACGCCTGCGGTGCTGCCATTGATGCGGGTCAAGTCCCACCCTCGTTTTTTGAGCAGATACCTGCCTGACACACGCCGTTTACGCAGCGTTCCCGAGCGAGGTGAACCGTTGTCACGGCGTTGGCGCGGCTTTCATAGGATGGCCTGCATCGGCAACGCACTGCCCACCAGGAGTTCAAGATGCTCAGCGCCACCCTTTCTGTCGAACCCTCGATTCATGTTCGCCACCTCGTCGACGCCCGGTTGCCCGCGCCCCGGCATGACGACATCACCGACCACGCCGCGAGCGAGCGCATGGTCGACACGTTGAAGTCGCTGAGCGATGCACTGGCGCCGCAGCGCCGCGTGGTGCGCGCTGGTGACGTGATCTACCAGGCTGGCGAACAGTTCGGCAACCTGTACGTGCTGAACTCGGGCTTCGTCAAGATCGTCAGCCTGTCGTTGGACGGCCGCGAGCAGGTGGTGGGCCTGAAGTTTCGGGGCGACTGGCTGGGCTTCGACGGCATTGCCAACGGCCAATACGCGTGCGACGCGATCGCCATGGACACCGGCGAGGTCTGGACCATCCGCTACGACGCGTTGCTGGTGGCCTGCGCCAGGCAGCCGTCTTTGCTGACGCTGCTGCATGAGGCGATGAGCCGCGAGATCGGCCGCGATCGCGATTCGTTGATGTCGATCTGCTCGCTGCCGGCTGACGCGCGCGTGGCCGACTTCTTGCGCTACTGGGCCGAATCGCTGGCGCGGCGCGGTCTGCGCACCGACCAGATCACGTTGCGCATGACGCGTGCCGAGATCGGCAACTACCTTGGCATGACGCTCGAGTCGGTCAGCCGCGCGCTCTCGAAACTCGCGCGCGGCAATGTGATCGCGTTCGCCGAGAAGGGCCGCCGCGATGTGCAGATCCCCGATGTGCGCGCCTTGTCGGCTTTCGTGCAGCGATGCCTTGCGCCGGTGCCGACGCTGCAGTAATTCAGGCGAGGGAGCCGAGCGAGGGGCCGAGCGCGGGGCCGACCACACGCCCGATCGCACGTGCGAGTTCTTCGCGCGTGCAGGGCTTGCGCAGAAGTTCCCAGCTCGGCGGCGAGTCGCGGTCGGCGTCGAGCAACTCACTCGAAAAACCCGACATCAGCAAAATCGCGAGTGCGGGCCAGCGTGCCTGCACGCGGGCTGCGAGCTCGGTGCCGCGCATGCCCGCGCCGAGCGCGATGTCGGTGAGCAGCAGGTCGAAGGTCGCCTCGGGGCCGAGGCAACGCAATGCCTGATCGGCGCTCGATGCAACGGTCACCTCGCACCCCAACGTGTCGAGAAAGGTGCGAATCACAGCGCGCACCTCGTCGTCGTCTTCGACGAGCAGCACCCTCAGCCCCGGCGGCACGGCCTGGCTCGCATCGGGTGTGAGCGTCGCTGCCTCGGCGACCTGCCGCGGGCGCGGGATGTACAGCGTGATCGTCGTGCCCGCGCCCGGCGCACTGTCGATCGTGACGGCGCCCTTGGACTGCTTGACGAACCCGTACACGGTGCTCAGCCCCAGGCCGGTGCCGCGGCCGGCTTCCTTGGTGGTGAAAAAGGGCTCGAAAGCGCGTTCCTTGATCTCCTCCGGCATGCCGCTCCCGGTGTCGGCAACCGAGATCGCGACGAACCCTTCGTGCGCCGCGCTGCGGTCGTCGAGCTCCGCACGAACCTCGCCCGGCAGCATGCTGCAGCTCCTGGCACGAAAGGTCAGGGTGCCGCCTTCGGCCATCGCGTCGCGGGCGTTGATCGCGATGTTGAGCAGTGCCGATTCGAGGTGCGACGGATCGGCCAGCACCGGCGGGCAGTCGGGTGCCGCCTCGACCTCGATGCGAATGCGCTGATCGAGTGTGCGGCACAGCATGTCGGCAAGGGAATGCAGCATCGCGCCCACGTCGACCTGCGCCGGCTGCAGCACCTGGCGGCGCGAGAACGCAAGCAACTTCGAGGTGAGTTCGGCACCGCGCCGGGTGGCCCGCGTGGCCGCGGCGACGAGTTGCTTGCGGTAGGCGTCATCAGCGTCGTGTCCCAGTTCATCGAGCACCTGCAGGTTGCCTTGAATCACCGTCAGCAGGTTGTTGAAGTCATGCGCGATGCCGCCGGTCAACTGGCCCACGCTCTCGAGCCGCTCCGAGTGGCTCAGCGCTTCATCGGCCTGCGCGCGCTGCAAGCTGGTGGCGAGCAGGCTGGCCACCGATTCGAGAAAGCGCAAGTCGTCGTCGCCGAACTGCCTGGGCTGGGTCGATCTGACGGCGAGCGCACCGATCGTGCGCCCGCGGTCGGAAACCGGCACGACCAGAGCGCTGATCAGGCCAGCGTCGAGATAAGCCTGCGGCACGACGAACCGCGCCTCGGTGCGGTAGTCGGCCACGATCAGCGGCACCGCTTGCGAGAGCACGAGGCCGGGTGAGGTATCGGGCCGGTAGGGCACGCGCGCGCCGACCTCTTCGCCAGCCACCGTGCCGATGCCGCTGGCAACGCGCAGCGCGGCGCGGTCGCCTTCGAGCAGGAACACCAGCGCCACCTCGACCCCGAGCGCCGCGGCCGCGATCACTGGCACTTGGTCCACCACCACCTGCGGATCGCGCGCATCGACCGCCAAGCGCCCGAGTTGCGCGAGGTGCTCGCTGTAGTGCGCCCGCTGCAAGGCTTGCTTGACGCGCGGATAGGTGCCGATGTCGCGGATCGCCACGACGACGAGCGGCAGCCCGTGATCCTGCAGCGGGCTGAGTGCGATCTCGACCACCACCTCGCTGCCGTCCTTGCACCGGGCGACGAGTTCCATCTGCATGCCCATCGGCCTGGCGCGTGGTGCTCGGCCATAGGCTCGCCGATAAGCCTCGTGGCGCGGCCGGATGCCATCGGGCACCAGGGCGTCGACATTCAAGCCCATCAGCTCGTGTGGCGCGTAGCCCAGCAAGCGTTCGGCCGACGGATTGGCCAGCACGATCACGCCGGCCGTGTCGACCAGCAACATCGAATCGGGGTAGGCGAAGAAGAGCGACCTGAAGACCGTGTTCTCGTCGGTGCCGGAGGGCAGGGCCGGCGCGGGGGCGGTGAGGGTCGGAGCGGTCATGGGCGTGCGTGTGAGCACGGGCGGGGGCTCATTCATCGATTCAAGCGCTGGTGACCGTCGGCACGAGGATGTAGCCTGCGCTGCGCACCGACTTGATGACCTTCGGGTCGTCGGCATCGTCGCCGAGTTTTCTTCGCAGGCGCCCGACCTGCACGTCGACGGTTCGGTCGAACGGCCCGCTCTCGCGACGGTGGGTTTGCGCCAGCAAAAAGTCGCGCGACAACACGCGGCCCGGATGCTTTGCAAAGGCGCACAGCAGATCGAACTCGCCGCTCGTCAAGGCCACATCGGCGCCTTGCGGACTGACGAGCCGGCGCGCATCGACGCCGAGTTCCCAACCAGCAAAATGCAGCGTGGTGCGTGCTGCGATCGGCGCGGCCGGTGCGGGGGCCGCGTGGGCGATGGCGTCGTCGGGCGCGATGCGCCGCAAGACCGCCTTGATGCGCGCGACCAATTCGCGAAGGTCGAACGGCTTGGTCACGTAGTCGTCGGCGCCGACCTCGAGCCCCACCACCTTGTCGACCGCATCGCCCCGGCCGGTCACGATGACCAGGCCGCAGTGCCAGTGCTCGCGCAATTGGCGGGCGATGCCAAAACCGTCCTCGCCGGGCAGGCCCAGATCGAGCAAGACCAGCGCGGGTGGATCGACCGGCATCAGCGCCGTCAAGGCGCGGCCGCTGTGCAATTTCGTGACGCGATAGCCCTGGCCCTGCAGGTAGTTGGCCAGCAGGAGGGTGATGTCGACTTCGTCGTCGAGGATGGCGATGTGGACGGCTGGATTCACGCGTGACCCGAAGCTGAGGGAGAGGCCCTGACGGCCATGCATTTGACCTTAACAGCTTCGCCGCCCGCGATCTGTGCGCTGGGCGTGAGGGTCAGTTCGGCGTCACGGCGCCCTGGCATCGGCGGCGGCGGCAGCGCGGGGGCTTTCGCGCCGGATCGTGGCGAGCTCGTCGCGTATCACCTGCAACTCGCGGTGCAGGTTATGCAGCAACTCGTGTTCGATGCGCCGCTCCTCGGTCTGAACCAACAGCGCCGCGATCGACGCCGTGACCAGCGACAGCACCGCCAGCCCCATCAACACCACGAACACCGCGAAGATCTTGGCCGCAGGCGAGCTCGGAACGATGTCGCCATAGCCGACGGTCGCGGCGGTGGTGAAGGCCAGCCAGAGCCCGTCGCCGAAAGTGTTCGCCTTGGGCTCCAGCCACCAAAACCCCAGCCCGCACAGGCCGAGCACGCCCATGCCCATGCCGAGCAATTGCGGAAGGCTGCCGCGCCACGCCACGGGCAAGGCCGATTCGCTCCACCGCAGGATCACGAGCGCCGCGGTGCCGAGCCGCAGAATCAACAGGTCCGGCGAGTCGCCCTGTGGCAGCGCGGCGCAAAGCAGCAGTGCCACGCCGAGCAGCAGGCCGAGGTAGCTGCGCCGGCGCGCCGGGTGGTGCGGCCGCTGTTCGCGGGCGGCGATCACCTCTGTCAACGTCACGCCTGCACTGACGATGAGCGCCACGAGGTAGAGCATCGCGCTGAACACACGTTGGCCGGGCAGCATGGCCAGGTAGAAGGCCGGAATCGTCGCCAGCAACGCGATCGATTCGACGCGCCGCCACCGTCCCGGGTAACTCTCGGCAATCGCAGCACGCAGCAGCTTCATGGGTAAGGCGATCGAAATCGGACAAGTCGACATGCGCTACCCATGGTGCGCGAGCGTAGCGGTGCGCGGCTTGACCTGCATCATGGCGCGTGCCGAAAAACTCCGAGTGACACCGATCCGCAACACGGTTGGCAACTCATTGATGCAGCGCAACATGAGGGGTCGGGCAAAGCCATCAAATCCATGTCGAGAACTCTTTTGCAACGACAACACACAAGAACCTGATCGTGAGCACCCACATTTTGAAGCGCACCGCGATGGTCATCGTCATGGCAGGCAGCACTTTGCTGCCGCTGGCCGCGCAAGCGCAGGCGACGGACGCGCCATGGCTCGTGCGCTTGCGTGCCGTCGATCTCCAAAGCGCCAACAAGGATTCGACCGGGCTCGACCTGACGATCAACGACAAGGTCATCCCCGAGGTCGACATCTCGTACTTCCTCACGCCACAGATCGCGGTCGAACTGGTGCTGACCTACCCGCAAAAGCAGACGATCCGCTCTAACGGCACCGACATCGGTTCGCTCAAGCACCTGCCGCCGACCTTGACGGCGCAGTACCACTTCACCTCGTTCGGCGCCTTCAAGCCGTACGTGGGTGCGGGCCTGAACTACACGCGCTTCTCGAGCGTGCGCTTCGATCCGGCGGTGCAAACCGCACTGCAGCCGAGCCTGAGCAAGAACAGCGTCGGGCTCGTGGTGCAGGTCGGCTTCGACTACGAGTTCATAAAGAACACGTACTTCAACGTCGACGCGAAGAAGGTGCAGATTCGCACCGATGTCAGTTCCGCCGGCACCGAGGTCGGCACGTTCGAGGTCGATCCATGGTTGATCGGCGTGGGCATCGGTCGCCGGTTTTGAGCGGGTCGTCACCAGCCGCGGCCATCCCGCACCGCAAGGTGATCCGGGCGTGGCTCGCGCCGATCTCGTCGCGCAGCACGGCGCGTGCGCTCGCGCTGGTGCTGCTCGACGTGACGCTGTTCGCGGCCGGCCTCGCGGTGACGATCCTGGCGCACAGCCCGTGGCTGCAACTGCTGGCAGGTGCCGCCACCGGCATCGTCATCAGCCGCCTGTTCATCCTCGGGCACGACGCCTGCCACCAGAGCTTCACGCGCCACCGCGGCCTGAACCGCTGGCTCGGGCGCATCGTCTTTTTGCCGTCGCTGACGCCCTACAGCTTGTGGGAGGTAGGGCACAACATCGTTCACCACGGCTACACGAACCTGAAGGATTTCGACTTTGTCTGGCAGCCACGAACGCTCGCCGAATTTCAGGCGTTGCCGAAGTGGAAGCGCGCGCTCGAGCGCGTGTACCGCAGTGGCTGGGCGCCGTGGCTCTACTACCTGGTCGAGATCTGGTGGGTGCGCATGTTCTTCCCCAGCCGCTCGACGATGCCCACGCGCCGCCGCGTATTCACCTCGGACTGCCTGCTCGTGTCGGCGTTCGCACTCGTTTGGGTGGCCGGTCTCGCCGCCGCGGCGCTCGCGACGAACCAGTCGATCGCCTGGGTCGTGACGGTCGGCTTCGCGCTGCCGTTCATCGTGTGGAACGGCATGATCGGCTTCGTCGTGTACGTGCACCACACGCACCCGGGCGTCGCGTGGTATGCCGACAAGCCGAGCTGGTCGGCCTCGCAACCGTTCGTCTCGACGACGGTGCACCTGACGTTTCGCAGCCCGATGGGCGCGGTGCTGCACCACATCATGGAACACACCGCGCACCACGTTGACATGAGCGTGCCGCTGTATCGGCTCGTGCACGCGCAGGCTTTGCTCGAGCGCAAATTGGCCGGCGCGATCATCGTCCAGCCGTTCTCGTGGCGCTGGTACGCAGACACCGCACGTCGCTGCAAGCTCTACGACTTCGACGCGCGCTGCTGGACCGGTTTCGACGGCCGCCCGGTGGCGGGCTCGCAGCCCGCCGGTTGATTTGCATCAAGCCCTCGGCAGCGTGCGCGGTCGATCATCGACCTCACGATGCAAGACGCCGCCGTTGCTGATCCATTGACCGGGCGACCGGGGCCGAAACCGAAACCGAGCGCTGCGCCCGCGTCGGTGCTCGACGACCGGGTCGAGCTCGCCCGCTTCACCCGCTGGCTGCCGGGTCGCAGCGGTGCGCCCAACGCCGAATCGTCGCTGCGCATCGGCGGCATGCATTGCGCCGCCTGCGCCACGTTGGTCGAGCAGGCGCTGCGGCGCGTCGATGGCGTGGTCGATGCGCGTGTGAGCGCGGCGGCACAGTGCGCCACCGTTCAATGGCAGCCCGAACGCACGCGGCCCTCGGCGCTGGTGGCGGCCATCGAACGCGCCGGCTACGCGGCCGTGCCCGACACCGCTGCGGGCGCGCGTGCGATGCGCCGCAAGGAGTCGCGTGATGCGCTGTGGCGCCTGTTCGTCGCTGCGTTCTGCGCGATGCAGGTGATGATGATGGCGACGCCGTCGTACCTCGCCAATGCAGCCCAGCTCGCGCCCGATCTGAAGCGCTTGCTCGACTGGGGCAGCTGGCTGCTCACGCTGCCGGTGATGCTGTTCGCCGCTGCGCCGTTCTTCAGTGGTGCGTGGCGCTCGCTTCGGTCATTTCGATCACTGCGTTCGGGCCGCATCGGCATGGACGTGCCCGCGGCCCTCGGCGTGCTCGTCGCGTTCATCGCAAGCAGCGGCGCGGCGTTCGACCCCGGTGGCATCTTCGGCCGCGAGGTCTACTTCGATTCGCTGACCATGTTCGTGAGCTTTTTGCTCGCCGGCCGCTACTTGGAGATGCGCGCTCGCCACCACGCCGAGGCGTCGCTCGAAGACTCGATCGGCCGCCTGCCCGAGGTCGCGTTGCGCGAAGGGGCCGATGGCAGCGTGGCCGCCGTCAGCGTGCTGCGGCTCGAGCGCGGCGACATCGTGCGCGTGCCGCTGGGCCAGGCCTTCTGCGCCGACGGCGTGTTGACGCAAGGCCGCACACGGGCTGACGAATCGCTGCTGAGCGGCGAATCGGCGCCGGTCGACAAGGCGGTGGGCGACGCGGTCGTCGCCGGCAGCATGAACCTCGGTGCGCCTGTTGCGATGCGCGTCGATCGTGTGGGGGCCGACACCCGCTTCGAGGCGATCGTCGCGATGATGCGCGACGCGCGCAGCCAGCGCCCCACGGTATTCGGCGGCGCCGACCGCTGGGCCGCGCCGTTCTTGTGGGCCGTGTTGCTGCTGGCCGGCGGCGGGGCAGCGGTGTGGAGCGTGATCGACCCGTCGCGCGCCGTGTGGGTGGCGGTCTCGGTGCTGATCGTGACCTGCCCGTGCGCGCTCTCGCTGGCGGCGCCGTCTGCGTTGCTGTCGTCGGCCATGGCGCTGGCGCGCCGCGGCGTGCTGCTGCGCCGGATCGACGCGATCGAAGGCCTCGCGCACATGCAAACGCTGTTCATCGACAAGACCGGCACACTGACTTGCACGCCCGCCGAAGCGAAAGGCGAGGGGATGCTGATGACGCGGGTCGATGGTGATGCGCCTGTCACCGATGCCGATACTGACGCCATCACCGACGCTGGCGCGCGCGACATCGCCGCGTCACTCGCCGCTTGGTCGTCGCACCCGCTGGCGAAGATGATCGTTCGCGAGGGCGCAGGCAGGGTCTGGCGCGATCTGGGCGAAACCGCGGGCGAGGGCGTGCAGGGCCGCGCCGACGATGGCGCCGTGTGGCGCCTGGGCAAGCGCTCGGTCTTGCTCCCTCGCCCGCCCGGGGAGAGGGCTGAAGTGAGGGGCTGCGAGGGGCACAGTGTCGCTGCGCCGGCCCTCACCCCATCCTATGCAAGAGGGAGAGGGAGCCAAGCCGAAAGTCCTCAAGCCGCCGAATGCTGGTTGAGCCGTGACGGCGTGGCCGTCGCGCGCTTTCAATTCGCCGAGGTGCTGCGCGCTGGTGCGGCCGACGCGGTGCGCGCGCTGCAGCGCGACGGCGTCCGGGTCGCGCTGCTTTCGGGCGACGACCCGGCGCGTGTGGCGCACGTGGCGCAGCTCGTCGGTATCGCCGATGCGCACGGCGGCATGACGCCCGAGCACAAGCTCGCCGCGGTGCGCGCGGCGCAAGCCAGAGGCGAGCGCGTCGCGATGATCGGTGACGGCGTGAACGACGCGCCGGTGCTGGCGCAGGCCGACGTGTCGCTCGCGATGGGCGAGGGCGCACAAATCGCGCGCGCGCAGGCCGATGGCGTGCTGGTCTCGAACGCGCTCGCAGACGTGGTCGCCGCGCGCGCGCTCGCCAAGCGAACCCTGCGCGTGGTGCATCAAAACTTCGCCTGGGCTGCGACCTACAACGCCGCCTGCGTGCCGCTCGCGCTGCTCGGCATGCTGCCGCCATGGGCCGCGGGGCTGGGCATGGCGACGAGCTCGCTGGTCGTCGTCGTCAACTCGCTGCGGCTCGCGCGATAGAGGCCTGCCGCGACATGGAGATCCTCTACCTGCTCATCCCGCTGTCGGCCGTGCTGGTGCTCGGCATCCTCGGCGTGTTCGCTTGGGCACTGCACGGCGGCCAGTTCGACGACCTCGAGCAACACGGCGAGCAGATTCTCGACGCCGCGACCGATTCGCTTGATCCGCATCAAGGGTGCTGAAGCCGGCGGGCCGAAGAATCCTCGTGGTCGACATTGATTTGTGAAATCTTCAAAGAACAGGGGGTCCTCGATGGCTGGAAACGCGCAACTCGCAGCGCCGGTGAACTACACCGATGAGGCCGTCCGTGGCTTGGCGCTCGCGTCGGTCGCCTGGGGCATCGTCGGCATGCTGGTCGGCGTGATCATCGCGGCGCTATTGGCCTTCCCCGACCTCACCCACGGCATCTCGTGGCTCAGCTATGGGCGCCTGCGCCCGCTGCACACCAACGCGGTGATCTTCGCGTTCGGCGGCTGCGCGCTCATGGCGACGAGCTTTCACGTGGTGCAGCGCACTTGCCAGGTGCCGCTGTTCTTGCCGTGGCTCGCGAAGTTCGTGTTCTGGGGCTGGCAGGTCGTGATCATCGCCGCGGCGATCACGCTGCCGCTGGGCTTCACGCAGGGCAAGGAATACGCCGAACTCGAATGGCCGATCGACATCCTGATCGCCGTGGTGTGGGTCGCCTACGCAATCGTGTTTTTCGGCACCATCGGCAAACGCAAGGTGCGCCACATTTACGTGGCCAACTGGTTTTTCGGCGCGTTCATCATCGCGGTCGCGTTGCTGCACATCGTCAACAGTGCCGCCATGCCGGTGAGCCTGCTGAAGAGCTACTCAGCCTACGCCGGCGTGCAAGACGCGATGGTGCAGTGGTGGTACGGCCACAACGCGGTCGGATTCTTCCTGACGGCGGGTTTTCTGGGGATGATGTACTACTACATCCCGAAGCAGGCCGAGCGGCCGGTGTACTCGTATCGCCTGTCGATCGTGCACTTTTGGGCGCTGATCTTCACCTACATGTGGGCCGGCCCGCACCACCTGCACTACACCGCGCTGCCTGATTGGGCGCAGTCGGTCGGCATGGTCTTCTCGCTCGTGCTGCTGGCGCCGAGCTGGGGCGGAATGATCAACGGGATGATGACGTTGTCGGGTGCGTGGCACAAGCTGCGCGACGACCCGATCCTCAAGTTTCTGATCGTCGCGCTCTCGTTTTACGGCATGAGCACGTTCGAGGGGCCGATGATGTCGATCAAGACGGTCAACGCCTTGTCGCACTACACCGACTGGGGCATCGCCCACGTGCACTCCGGCTCGCTCGGCTGGGTCGGCTTCATCACGGTGGGTTCTCTCTACTACCTGATCCCGCGCATGTTCGGCCGCACCACGATGCACAGCGTGCCGGCCATCAGCCTGCACTTCTGGATCGCCACGCTCGGCGTCGTGCTCTACATCGCTGCGATGTGGATCGCCGGCGTGATGCAGGGAATGATGTGGCGCGCGGTCAACCCCGACGGCACGCTGGTCTACACCTTCGTCGAAAGCGTCAAGGCGACCTGGCCGTTCTACATCGTGCGCCTCGTCGGCGGCATCTTGTACCTGAGCGGCATGTGCGTGATGGCCTGGAACGTCGCGATGACGATCCGCAGTGGGCGCGCTCTGCCGTCGTCGATCCCGCAGCACCTGGCCTTTGCCTGAGAAGGATCGATCAATGTCCCAAGACAACCCACCCGTCACCGGTCACGAGCGCATCGAGACCAGCAACTTCTTGATGATCGTGCTGATCCTGCTGACCCTCGCCGTCGGCGGCCTGGTCGAGATCGTGCCGCTGTTCTTTCAGCGCTCGACGACCGAGCCGGTCGCCGGCCTCAAACCTTACGACGCACTGCAACTCGTCGGCCGCGACATCTACTTGCGCGAAGGCTGCTACGGCTGCCACTCGCAAATGATCCGGCCGCTCAACGCCGAGACGCTGCGCTACGGCCATTACTCCACGGCTGGCGAGTTCGTCTACGACCATCCGTTCCAGTGGGGAAGCAAGCGCACCGGACCCGACTTGCACCGCATCGGCGGCAAGTACACCGACGAGTGGCAGCGCCTGCACCTCGAGAACCCACGCGATCTCGTGCCCGAGTCGAACATGCCGGCGTACCCGTGGCTGACGGCCCAAGCCATCGACCCGGCGAGCGTGCCGCCGCGCCTGGCCGCGATGAAGCGCCTCGGCGTGCCCTACACCGATGCCGAGGTCACAGCGAGCGCCGATGCGGTCAAAGACAAGACCGAGCTTGACGCGCTCGTCGCTTACCTGCAATCGCTGGGCACGCACGTCAAGTGAACACCCGCAAAAGACAAACCGTGAAAGAAGCGACCCCATGGACCTGAACGACATCCGCAGCCTCGTCACGCTGTTCGGCCTGGTTATCTTTTTGGTGTTGGCGGCGTGGACCTACCGGCCTGCCCGGCGTGCCGGCCTCGACGAAGCGGCGCAACTGCCGTTCCTCGGCGAGGCCGGCTTCAACCGCGAGGGCACACGCGATGAGTGACTTCTTCAACAGCGGATGGTCGATCGGCATCGCCGTCGCGACCATCCTCGGGCTCGTCGGCTGCCTGGCGTTGCTGATCGTGGCCGCACGCCGGCGCGTGATGGCTGGCGACAACACCACCGGCCACATCTGGGACGAAGACCTGCGCGAGCTCAACAACCCGCTGCCGCGCTGGTGGATGTGGCTGTTTGTGCTGACGATCGTCATCTCGGGCGTCTACCTCGTGCTGTACCCCGGTCTCGGCAGCACCGCGGGCACGTTGAACTGGAGCAGCGTTGGCCAGTACAAGGAAGAGCAAGCCAAGGCGCATGCGTTGAGCGCGCCGCTGTACGCAGCCTTCGCCGCCAAGCCGGTGATGGCACTGGCGCGCGACCCGCAAGCGATGGCCGTGGGCGAGCGCCTGTTCGCGAACACCTGCGCGGCCTGCCACGGTGCCGATGCGCATGGCAGCAAGGGCTTTCCGAACCTGACCGACGGCGACTGGCTCTGGGGCGGTTCGCCTGAGCGCATCAAGGAGACCCTCACGATGGGCCGGCAAGGCATGATGCCGCCGATGGCCGCCGCGATCGGCACGCCGCAAGACGTGACGAACGTGGCCAATTACGTGCTCATGCTGTCGGGCGGCCCCGACAACCTGCAGGCCCAGCTCGGCCGGCCGAAGTTCGCGGTGTGCGCGGCTTGCCACGGCGCCGACGGCAAGGGCAATCAGGCCCTCGGCGCGCCCAACTTGACCGACAACGTCTGGCTGCACGGCCGCGGCGAGGCGGCGATTGTCGCGATGGTCACCAAAGGCAAAACCAACGTGATGCCGGCCCACGCGGACCGGCTGACACCGGAGCAGATCCATGTGCTGACGGCCTACGTCTGGGGTTTGTCGAACCCGGCAACTGCCGGCAAGTGAGGCCAGCTTGACGACACCGAAAACAGCGCCGGCGCGCGTCGTCATCCCGATCATTCCTGTGGCGGCCCCGCCCAAACTCGTCTCGCTTTACGAGAAGCAGAAAAAGATCTTCCCGCGCTCGGTGCATGGCTGGTTCGCGCGCTGGCGCTGGGCGCTGGTGTGGTTCACGCAGATACTTTTCTACGGCTTGCCGTGGCTGCAGTGGAACGGCAGGCAGGCGGTGCTGTTCGAGCTCACGTCGCGGCGCTTCTACATCCTCGATCTGGTGCTGTACCCGCAGGATTTCATCTACCTGACCGGCATCCTCGTGCTGTCGGCCTTCGGGCTGTTCTTCTTCACCGCGGTCGCCGGGCGTCTGTGGTGCGGGTACGCCTGCCCGCAGACGGTCTACACCGAGATTTTCATGTGGGTCGAGCACCGCATCGAAGGCGAGCGCGGCGCGCGCATGAAGCTCGATGCCGGCCCGTGGACGGCGAACAAGGTTTGGCGCAAGACGGCCAAGCACGCGGTCTGGATCGCGATCGGCCTGTGGACCGGCTTCACCTTCGTCGGCTACTTCACGCCGGTGCGCACGTTGTGGGCGGAGGCCTTCACGCTCAACTTCGGCCCGTGGGAATGGTTCTGGGTCAACTTCTACGGCTTCGCGACCTACGGTAACGCCGGCTTCCTGCGCGAGCAGGTCTGCAAGTACATGTGCCCGTACGCGCGTTTCCAGAGCGCGATGTTCGACCGCGACACCTTGATCGTCAGCTACGACACCGCACGCGGCGACCCGCGCGGCACGCGCGCCCGCGGTGCCGACAAGAACGCGCTCGGCCTGGGCGACTGCATCGATTGCGGCCTGTGCGTGCACGTGTGCCCGGTCGGCATCGACATCCGCGACGGCCTGCAGTACGAGTGCATCGCCTGCACCGCCTGCATCGACGCCTGCGACAGCGTGATGGACAAGATGAAGTACCCGCGCGGCCTGATCCGCTACTCGACCGAGAACAGCTTGGTACAGGGCCTCGCGCGCAGACAGATGTTTCGGCGCGTGCTGCGGCCGCGGGTGTTGATCTACGGCGCGGTGCTGGTCGCGATCGCGGCGGGCTTCGCGATCAGCCTTTCGATGCGCGACACCTTCAAGGTCGACATCGTGCGCGACCGCATGACGCTGGCGCGCGAGGCGGGCGACGGGCAAATCGAAAACCTCTACCGCCTGCAGTTGATGAACGCGACCGAGCAGCCGCAGCGCTACCACGTCGAGGTGCGGGGCATCCGCGGCGCGGCGCTCGCGAACGCGACCGATGTCGACGTAGCGCCGGCACAGGCGCGCTGGATCACTGTCGCCGTGCGCGTGCCCGCGCAGACGGCGCAGACGTTGGGCGCTGGTGCGCACCCGATCCAATTCGAGGTGGTGGCCGTCGGCAACAAGGGTGCCAAGGTGAGCGAGCGTTCGACATTCGTCGTGCCGCGCTAGGGCTGTGACATGAGCTGCGACAAGGAGATCACGACATGACGACGAACAAGATGGGGCCTGTCCAGCCGTGGTGGCGCATTCGCATGGTGTGGCTGGCGTTCGGCGGGCCGGCGGTCGTCGTCGTCGCGAGCTTCGTCACGCTGTTCTTCGCAATCCACGGGCGCGACGTTCCGCTCTCGGAGATGGGCTCGGCCGAAAGTGCGGCCGAAGGATCGAGCGAGGTCGGCCACGCCCCCGCAATGCAGGCGCGCAACCATGCTGCCACCCCGCGGCGCTGAACTGGCCTTGCGTGCAGCGGGCGTGCCGCGCCCGTTGGGCGAGCGCGCGTTGCTGATCCTCTGGCCCGCGTTCGTGATGGCCGGCGTGCTGGAGGCGCTCGTGTTCGTCGTCGTCGACCCGCTGAGCGTGCATTGGTTCAGTGCCGACCCGCTGGGCTGGTCGGCGAGCGCCGTGTACTCGGTCACGTTCCTGATTTTCTGGGGCGTGATCGCGATATCTGCCGCGGTCACGCAGTTGCTCGAAGCACCGGGCCGGACAGGCTGAAGGCGCTCGATGCGCGCGCCTTGCGCTGCGTCAAAGGCCAGGCGCCGGCTTGCCGGCACGATCGCGCCATGAGTCCATCGACCCCGTTCGCGCTCGCCGCTGCACAGCCATCGGAACCCGCGCGTCTGCCCGAGGCCCTGCTGCAACGCTTCGACACGCCCGGCCCGCGTTACACCTCGTACCCCACGGCTGACCGCTTTGACGCCGGCTTCGGCAGCGCCGAGGCGATCCACGCGATGGCGCACCGGCCGCGCCATCCCGGCGGCGCGGCAGGCGCGCCGCTCTCGGTCTACGTTCACGTGCCGTTCTGCGAATCGGTGTGCTACTACTGCGCCTGCAACAAGGTCATCACGAAGCACCACGAGCGCGCGGCCGAGTACCTCGACGCGCTCGACTCCGAGATCGCGCTCGTGACCAACCTGCTCGGCACCGGGCAGCCGCTGTCACAGCTGCACTTCGGCGGCGGTTCGCCGACCTTCCTCACCGATGCGGAGTTGAAGCACGTGTTCGCGACACTGCGCCGTGCATTCGTGCTGACGACCGATGCCGAAGTTTCGATCGAGGTCGACCCGCGCACCGTCACGCCCGCGCGCCTCGCGCATCTTCGAGACATCGGCTTCAACCGCATCAGCTTCGGCGTGCAGGATTTCGACCCGGCGGTGCAGAAGGCAGTGCACCGCGTGCAGCCGTTCGCGGAGGTCGAGGCCTTGATGACGAGCGCGCGCGCACTCGGCTTCGATTCGATCAACGCCGACCTGATCTACGGCCTGCCGTGCCAGACGCCCGAGAGCTTCGCGCGCACCGTGCAGCAGATCGGCGCGCTCCGCCCCGACCGCCTCGCGCTCTACGCCTACGCCCATCTGCCGCAGCGCTTCAAGCCACAGCGCCGCATCGATGCCGAGGCGCTGCCCTCGGCCGCGCAGCGCGTCGAGATGCTCGGCAATGCGATCGCCGCTCTTGCACAGCGCGGCTACGCCTACATCGGCATGGACCACTTCGCGCTGCAAGACGACGCGCTCGCGGTCGCCAAGCGCGGCGGCCGGTTGCATCGAAACTTTCAGGGCTACAGCACCCAACCCGACTGCGACTTGATCGGCCTCGGCGTCTCGGCCATCGGCCGCATCGGCAGCAGCTACTACCAAAACGCGAAGTCGCTGCCCGAGTATTACGAGAGGGTGAGGCAGCGCGAGTTACCGGTGGTTCGCGGCATCGCGTCGAGTGCGGACGACGTCGTTCGGCACGACGTCATCATGGCGCTGATGTGCCAGGGCCGCGTCGATTTCGCGACGACCGAGCGCGCGCATGGCCTGCACATGCGCGCCTACTTCGCCGCTGAATTCGAGCGCCTGCAACTGCTCGCGCAAGCCGGGCTCGTCGTGCTCGAACCGGCCGCGATTCAAGTCACCGAAGCCGGCTGGTTCCTGGTGCGCGCAGTCGCGATGGTGTTCGACGCGCACGTGAAGCGCGACGCGGCGGTCGAGCGCTTCTCGCGGATCGTTTGATGGAGTGGCCGTTGGTGCTCGCGGGGCTGGCGATGGGTGTGGCCTCCACGCCGCATTGCGCAGTGATGTGTGGCGCGCCCTGCGCCGCGCTGACCAACAGCGGGCCTGCAGCAGCGAGCGGATTTCACCTCGGGCGCTTCGCCGGCTACACGGTCGCAGGCGCCATCGCCGCCAGCAGCATCGCCGCGCTCGGCGCGTGGAGCCAGGCGTCGCCCGCGCTGCGGCCGTTCTGGACCCTGCTGCACCTCGCGTTCCTCGCACTCGGTTTGTGGTGGGTGGTCACGGGCCGACAGCCGGCGTGGATGCTCCGGCGCACTGTCACGACCATCGGCGTCGACACCGACACCGGCGTGCCCGTGCGCATGCACGGCCTGCGCGACCCGGCCGCGCGCGCGACGCTGGCCGGGCTCGCGTGGGTCGCGTGGCCGTGCGCCGCGCTGCAAGGCGGCCTGCTGCTGGCGGCACTCGCGAACAGCGCGCCGGGCGGGGCGCTCGTGATGGCGGCCTTCACACTCGGCTCGATGCCCGGCCTTGCGGCTGCGCCATGGGCTTGGGCGCGCTGGCGCGGGTGGCGCCAAGGGCGGGCAAGCCGCCAAGGGAGCGATCGCCGCAGCAATGCCGTCGCGCCTGGCCAGGTCGCCGTGCTCGGATTTCGCATCGCCGGCGTCGGGCTGGTCGCGGTGTCGGGCTGGGCGCTCACGCACGGCATCTGGGAGCGTTTCGCGGCCTGGTGCGTGAGCTGAAGGCGGCGCAGGCCAACCCACGCGAAACAGCGTCGACCGGTCACAGCGGGGGTGGGCCGAGCCCGATCGGTGCCGGCACGATGGTCACGATGCGCGTGAACAGCGCGCGGTAGTCCGGCTCCGAGTCGTGGCCGGTGAGGGGGTCGCGGTTCTCGGCGAAGGCTTTCGTCGCGGGCGTGGTCTTCGTTGAGCTTGTCGAGCAACTCCTGCGAGAGCGGCGTGCGCGCCGCTCTTCACGAATGATTCGGAGGGTGATGTGTGGCATGGGGTTCGCCCGTCAGTCCGGCCAGCTTCGCAGCGGATCGGGCGGGCGTCCTTGTTGCAGATCAAACCGATCGCCGCAGCAGGTTGCGGCGAACTTGACGCCGCACAAAGTCCTTCGGGCCCGCGCTCGATGCTTGGAACGCCGCGTGCCCAACACCGGCTCGACACCCCTCAATCGACACCTCTTCACGCCATGGCCGCATTCGACATTCAGCGTGTTCTGAGCGTTCACCACTGGAACGACACGCTGTTCAGCTTCACGACCACGCGTGGCGCCGGCTTGCGGTTCAAGAGCGGGCAGTTCGTGATGATCGGGCTGGAGGTCGAGGGTCGCCCGTTGCTTCGGGCTTACAGCATCGCCAGCGCGCACTGCGCCGAGCACCTCGAGTTCTTCAGCATCAAGGTTCAGAGTGGCGCGTTGACATCGCGGCTGCAGCACCTGCGCGTTGGTGACCCGGTGCTGGTCGGTTCCAAGCCGACCGGAACGCTCGTGATCTCCGACTTGCCACCCGGGCGGCACCTTTATCTTCTGGCCACCGGCACAGGCCTCGCGCCGTTCCTGAGCATCGCGCGCGATCCCGAGGTCTATGAGCGTTTCGACAAGGTCGCGCTGGTGCACGGCGTGCGCGAGGCGAGCGACCTCGCCTATGCGCAATTGATCGAGCACGACCTGCCGCACGACGAATTTCTAGGTGACGTGGTGAGGCGCCAACTGATCTATCTGCCGGTCGTGACGCGCGAGGCGTTTCGTCACCAGGGTCGCCTGCCGGAGCTGATCGCCAGCGGCGCGTTGGCGCACAAGGCGTTCGTCGAACGCTAAGGCCCTTCGACGAGGCGCTCGAGCGCGGTCGGGTCGAGGACATCGACCTGGCGCCGGTGCACGCGCAGCACACCGTCATCGTGCAGACGCGAGAAACAGCGGCTGACGGTCTCGAGCGTCAGGCCGAGGTAGGTGCCGATTTCTTCGCGCGTCATGCGCAGCACCAGCGACGACGCCGAGAAGCCGCGCAAGCGCAAGCGCTGCGTCAGGTCGAGCACGAAGGCTGCGACACGTTCCTCGGCGCGGCGGTTGCCGAGCAGCCGCATCATGCCGTGGTCGTTGACGATCTCGCGGCTCATGACCCTGTGAAATTGGCGTTGCAGATCGGTGAACTTGCGCGACAAGAATTCGAGCTGCCCATAGCGGATCACGCAGACCTCCGAGTCTTCCAGCGCGACCGCGTCGCACAAGTGCATTTCGGTGCTGATGCCGTCGAGCCCGAGCACCTCGCCGGCCATCTGGAAACCGGTGACCTGCTCTTGGCCATCGGTCGATGCCAGCCGCGTCTTGAAGAAGCCCGCACGGATCGCGTAGACCGCCTCGAACCGGTCGCCGGTGCGAAACAGGGCCTGGCCGCGCTTGACGAAACGACGGCTGTCGACAAGCGCGTCGAGCCGCTTGAGATCGTCCTCGGACATCAGCAACGGCAGGCACAGCGAACGCAGGCTGCAATCGGCACAGGCGATGCGGGCGGTGCCCGGCGTTCGCATGCGCACGGAGCGCGCGGTCATGACAGGGGCGATCGTTGAATCATCCGGTGCATTGTTCGGCCGCGATTCGCATGCTGGTTGATCCAGCGCAAGGTGCTCGCGGAGGGCGTGGCTACATTGAGTCGAGCGCCGGCAACCCGGTGCGCCTTCGGTGCTGTGCCGAAGTCAAACCGCAAGGAGTCACTGTGTACATCGTGCCCATCAGCCTGTTGAAATCGCCCGCCTTCGCGCTTGCAACGCTCACGGCGACCGGCGCCCTCGTCGCCGCCGGCCTCAACGAGACGGCACAGGCGGCAGTCTCGGTTCAACCATCCCATTCAGAGCCCGCGACATGAGCACCACCGACTGACCTGAACCCGATCGCCGTGCCGCCCTCGGCATGCTCGCTGCCATCCTGTTGATCGGCGCAGCACTTCCCGGTGCAACCGCTGACGAGGCAGAGAAAAGCGCCCAGCCAACGTCGACCGCCAAAAAACATTCGACTGTTGTCGATGCCGACCGAGGCGGCCTTGTCGCTCAGGCCCTATGCCGAGGACATGAGCAGCACGGCTGCGGCGCTCGTACGCGCGGCCGAAAGCCACGGCGAGCGCGCGGGCGTCGAGGGCACCGTGCGTGTCAGCGCGAGCGAGGTCATCGGCGGCGAGGTGTTGCCAGCCATCGTTGCGCAATTGCAGAGCGAGCATCCGGCGCTCAAGGTCGAGCTCGTGTTGACCAACCGCGTTCGAGACCTGCTGCGCCGCGAGGCCGACATCGCCGTGCGCATGACACAGCCGAAACAGGAGTCGCTCATCGCGAGGCGCGCCGGCACCGTGGAAGTCGGCCTGCACGCGCACAAGCGATACCTGTCGGGTCGTGGCACGCCGCGCACGCCGGCGGGCCTCGGTGGCACGCGCTGATCGGCTTCGGCCACGAGACCCCGTTTCTGCGCGCTGCACGAAAGGCATTTCCCGCATGGCATCGCGAGGCCTTCACGCTGCGCACCGACAGCGACCTGGCGCAGTTGGCTTTGATCCGCGCGGGCGCCGGCATCGGCGCGTGCCACGTGGCAATTGCCCGGCGCGAACCTCGGTTGGTGCGCGTGCTGGCCAAACACTTCGCGGTCGGCCTCGACACGTGGGTCACGATGCACGAAGACCTGCGTGGCAGCCCGCGGTGCAAGGTCACATTCGACGCGTTGTTGCGTGGGCTGCAGCGCCACGTTGCCTGAGGTCGGCGCCGGGGTGTGTGCGGTGTCGAACGCACGGCGCCGGGCTGGCGGCCTAACGGCGAACGAGTGTGCGCAGGGCCGGCCCGTCGAGCAAGCGGATGCCGAAACCGCTGGCCGAGGCAGTTGCCTCGCGACTGAAACGGCCACCGGTCAAGATGAACCCAGCAGACACGCCGCGTGCGGCCATCGTGCGCTGCAGCGCATGAACCGCGTCGACCCCGACCTTGCCCACCTGCCAATGCCGGCACTCGATCAGAAAGGTCATGCGGTCGCGGCGAAACATGAGCTGGCCTGCGGCTGCGGCCAGTTTTCCGTGCGGCACATCGACCGGTTGGTAGCCCTGCGAACGGAAAGTTTCGCCAACCAGCGACTCGAACGCGCGGGCAGTCATGTGCTCGAATTTCGGCGCGCCACCCGAATCGGCAACGCGGCGCTGTAGCGCGCGCCACGCCACGGCGCTGAGCGCCAGCGCCGCCAACGCAGCGAGGACCAGTGCGAGAGCTTCCATCACAGCGCTATCGGCTGCTGCACACAAAGCTGAAGGCCGACGGCGACCCGCGCTTGGGTCAAGCTGCGCTGAGCAGGTGTTTCATCCGGTTCAGGGCCTGCCGGGGCGTCAGGTCGTACTTGACGCCGGTGGCTTTTTCGCGCCGATCCATCGCCATCTTCAGCGCCACCATCTTGCCGTGACGCTCAGACGAAAAACTGGTCGAGCGCGCTTTGCCATCGACGCTCCACGACGCCACGAAATACAGATAAGGGTGCGCTGAGAACAGCACGTAGCGCGGGCGAATGCCGATCACGCCGCTCGTGTTGTTGGTCTGCGCGACGACACGCGCGCCGTTGCGCGCGGTGGTCGGCGCGGCGATCTTTTGCAGATCGGCCTCGGCCGCTCGCGCATGCGCGAGCGCCCTTCGCACGCCACCGTATTTGCGCACTGCGAAAAACTTTGTCATCGACGCGTGGCGCGGGCCGACCCGAACCTGAAAACCTTGGGTGGAGCCGTGACTGATGTGCTGAATTGCCATGCCGTTGTCCTCTCGATGCGCAAGCATAGCGGCCGCGCCGATCAAGGTCGCCTTGGTGCGGTGCGTGTGCCATCGGCATGCCGGCTCAAGCTGGTTATATTCCCAGTATGCAAAGTGACCGAGGCAAAGCGCCGAGCGGGGCGCTCAATGGCAGCCGCAAGATCGACGGCGCGCAGCGTGACGAGCCCGCTGCCGCAGCGCGCGGCCCGCAAAAAGGCCGTGGCACGGTGTGGGCGATCGAGCAGCGGTTCTCGCTCCAGGCGAGCGAGGCGTACGACGACGGCTGGGGCTCGCTCGACCAGCAGGCCACCGAAGAGCGGCTGCCACCGGCCACGACCATCATCGAGGAGCGCGCCAAATCGATTCTGTCGAGCAACGACTCGCCCGACATTTCGTTCGACCTGTCGGTGAACCCGTACCGCGGCTGCGAACATGGTTGCGTCTACTGTTTCGCGCGGCCCACGCACAGCTACCTCGACATGTCGCCGGGGCTCGATTTCGAGACCCGCATCATCGCGAAAGTCAACGCCGCCGAGAAGCTGCGCGAGGCGTTCGCGAGCCGCAGTTACGAGCCGCTGCTGCTCAACATCGGCTCTGCCACCGATGCCTACCAGCCGGTCGAACGCAAGCTCGGCATCACGCGCGCCGTGATCGGCGTGCTGGCCGAATGTGCGCATCCGTTTTCGCTGGTGAGCAAGTCATCGGGCATCGAGCGTGACCTCGATCTGATCGCGCCGATGGCCGAGCGCGGGCTCGCGGCGGTGTACATGTCGGTCACCTCGCTCGACCCGGCGCTCTCGCGCATCCTCGAGCCGCGCGCGGCATCGCCGCAGCGGCGGCTGCAGACGATCGCGGCGCTCGCCAAGGCCGGAGTGCCGGTGGGCGTGAGCGTCTCGCCGATCATCCCGTTCATCAACGAGCCTGAACTCGAACGCATTCTCGAAGCCGCGGCAGAGGCCGGTGCGACCTCGGCATTCAGCGTGGTGCTGCGGCTGCCTTGGGAAGTGAATCCGCTGTTCCAGCACTGGCTCGACCAACACTTTCCGGAGCGCGCAGCGCGTGTGATGGCACGCGTGCGCGAGATGCGCGGCGGGCGCGACTACGACGCCCGTTTTGGTGCCCGCATGGAGGGTGAAGGCGTTTGGGCGCAGCTGCTCGATCAGCGCTTTCGCAAGGCGGCTGCGCGGTTCGGGCTGAACCGCCAGCGGGTCGAACTCGACTTGAAACAATTCAAGCGGCCTTTGAAGCCGAGCATCGATGGGCAGATCGATTTGTTCGGCTGAATCAGTCGCGCAAGTCCGGCTCGAAGAACACCCACCGCGCTTGCGTGAAAGCGGCGCGCATGTTGCGCTCCACTTCGTTGATGGCCTCGATCAGCGCCACGTCCGACGCCATCGGGTGCATGCGTGCTTTCACGGCCACCATGAGGTCGCTGCCCAACTGCTGCGTGATCACGTTGTAGACCTGCGCGACTTGCGGTTGCGCTTCGAGGTGGGCGCGCAGGGCGGCCTGCACTTGCGGTTCGGCGCTCTGGCCGATCAGCAGCGACTTCACTTCGATGCCGATGAGAACCGCGACCAAAATCAGCAACACGCCGATGCTGATCGAGCCGATCGCGTCCCACATCGGATTGCCTGTGACCATGGTCAAGCCGATGAAGCCGAGCGCCAGCACCAGGCCGCCGAGCGCGGCCATGTCTTCGCCGAATATGACCAGCAGTTCGCTTTTCCGCGAGGTGCGAAACCAGCGCCACAGGCTGCGCTCGCCGCGCTCTTTGTCGATCTCGCGCAGGGCGCCCCACAACGAGACCGACTCGGCGACGATGCTGAAGCTCAAGATGCCGACCGCCACCCACGCGTACTTGACCGGCTCGGTGTCGTGCAGCTTGTGCGCGCCTTCATAGATCGAGAACAGCCCGCCCATGCTGAACAACATCAGCGCGACGATGAAGCTCCAGAAGTAGATCGCACGGCCGTAGCCCAACGGGTGGTCGGGTGACGCACCACGTTTGGCTTCCTTCAGGCCCCAGATCAGCAGCGCCTGGTTGCCACAATCCGCGAACGAGTGGATCGCTTCGGCCAGCATTGATGCCGAACCGGTGAACACCGCACCGGTCGACTTCGCGATCGCAATCGCGAAGTTGGCGCCGAGTGCATAGAAGATCGATCTGAGCGAGTCGGCTTGGGCGGCCATGGTTGTTCCCGAAGGCTTGGGTAGGGGGCGCGCGACGCTCAGGGCGCGCGGCAGATGGCGAACGCGTCCAGATTTTGCTTGTACTCGGCCCCGCGGATGCCGAGCAAGCCGAGCGTCGAATGAAACAGGTTGTCGTGCGTGAGTGCGGCGTCGCGCTGACCGACAAGGCATGCGCGTTGTGCAGCGGCTTGCGCAGGCACCCGAGAGCCGAGCCACAGGACCATCGGCACATGCTTTTGCTCGATCGGCGCGACCGCATACGGCAGGCCGTGCAGGTAGAGGTTGTTCTCGCCGAGCGACTCGCCGTGATCGGAGACGTAGAGCATCGACGTGTCGTAGCTCGGCGCCTGCTGCTGCAGCCATGCGATGGTTTGCGCGAGCACGAGGTCGGTGTAGGCGATCGAGTTGTCGTACGCGTCGATCAGTGCGGTGCGCTCGCACTGCTGCAGCACATTGGTCGTGCACTCGGGCTGGAACGGTTTGCGGTCAGGGGGGCTGCGCTTGAAGTACGCCGGCCCGTGGCTGCCCATCTGGTGCAGCACCAGCAACACGCCGCGATCGCGGGCCGCGGCGGGGAGCGCTTTGATGCGTGCGTCGATGCCGTGCAGCAGCGCTTCATCGAGGCAATTTTCGCCGTCGCACAGCGCAGCCGGCAGCGCCGCAACGCCCGCAATCGGGTCGTGTGCATACGCGTTCGGGACGCGTTCGCACAGGCCTTTGCAGCCGGCCTGGTTGTCGACCCACAGCACGGCCATGCCGGCGTGCTGGACGAGGTCGAGCAGGTTCTCGTGATCCCGATCGCGCGACTCGTAGCTCGATTTGCCGAGCGCCGAAAACATGCAGGGAAGCGACGCTGCCGTGTTGGTGCCGCACGACATCACGTTGCGAAAGCTGGTCACGTCGAGCGCGGCGAGCTGCAAGTTGGTGGGCCGGCCATAGCCGTTCAGCGCGAAGTGATCGGCGCGCGCGGTCTCGCCGATCACCAGCACCGTCAGTGGCGGTTTCGTGCCGGCCGTGCGCGGCAGGATGTGCGCATCGGCACCGATCGCCAGCGGTGGGCCACTCGGTTTGGTGCGCGACTGCAGGCCGATGTCGACCAGCGCGTACAGCGAGTTCAGCGGGTTGATCAGGTAGCGCATCGTGCGGTGGTTGCGCATCGTGCCCGAGAGGTCGGCGAACAGCGCGAACACCAAGGCGGCAAGCACCAGCGCCAGCGCGACGAGCCCGATCACGTCGCGACCGGCCTGCCGCCAAAACCCGCGTGTCGACACGGGCACGCGCCATAGAAAAAACAACGGCAAGCCGGCCAGCAGTGCGAAGTTGCCGAGCAGCCGCAGGTTGAGCAGATCACGCACCTCGCGCGGGTCGGTTTGCACGACGTTGGTCATCATCGTCGTGTCGATCACGATGCCGTAGCTGCCCATGAAGTGCGCGCCGAGTGCGGCGGCGATCAACAGCACTGTGATCGCCGGCTTGATCGTGGCGCGCCAGGCGAGCGCCGTGAGCAGCAGCGCGGTGAGCGCGGCGATCATCACGCCGAAGCCGACGATGAACAGTGCGCCGCGCGCCGAGTTCGTTTCGGGCAAGGCCGCCAGCGCACGCCACAGCGGCCAGTTCGGCAATACCGCCATCCAGAGGCCGGCGAGTACGGCGAGTGTCAGCGGGTTCCAGCCGGCCGCGTGCGGCGAGTCGTCGGAGAGGCCGGAGAAAGTCCTGCGCGTTGTCATCGGTCGGTTGTCACGGCCGAACCGCAACCGGGAAGAGCCTCGGCGCCTGCGGGCGCCGAGGCATCGATCACTTGAACAGGTCTTTGACCCGGTCGGTCCAGGTTTTCGCGTTGGGCGAATGCCGGTCACCGGAAGTGCGGAACGCCTCGTCGAGTTCTTTGAGCAGCTGGCGCTGGTGCTCCGTCAACTTGATCGGTGTTTCGACACTCACATGGCAGTACAGGTCGCCCGGATAACTCGATCGCACACCCTTGATGCCCTTGCCGCGCAGCCGAAAGGTCTTGCCGTGCTGCGTGCCTTCAGGCAAATCGATTTCGGCCTTGCCGCCGAGTGTGGGAACCTCGATCTCGCCACCGAGTGCCGCGGTCGTCAAGCCGATCGGCACAGTGCAGTGCAGGTCGTCGCCATCGCGCTCGAAGATCTCGTGCTGCTTGATGCGAATCTCGATGTAAAGGTCGCCCGCCGGCCCGCCGTTCGTGCCCGGCTCGCCGTTGCCGCTGGAGCGGATGCGCATGCCTTCGTTGATGCCGGCAGGAATCTTCACCTCCAGCGTCTTGTTCTTCTTGATCCGGCCCTGGCCTGCGCACGTGGTGCAGGGCTCGGGGATGATCTTGCCGGTGCCGTGGCAGTGCGGGCAGGTCTGCTGGATGCTGAAGAAGCCCTGGCGCATGTGCACCGTGCCCTGGCCGTTGCAGGTGCTGCAGATCTTCGGGCTCGTGCCGGGCTTCGCGCCGGTGCCCTTGCAGGTCTCGCAACTTTCGTACGACGGGATGCGGATCTGGCTCTCTTTTCCGTGCGCCGCCTCTTCGAGCGTGATCTCCATCGCGTACGAGAGGTCGCTGCCTCGGAACACCTGCTGCCCGCCCGCGCGGCGTTGGCCGCCAGCGCCAGCAGCACCTGCCCCGCCGAAGATGTCGCCGAAGATGTCGCCGAAGGCCTCGGCGAAACCGCCGAAACCTTCCTGACCCGGGCCGCCGCCGCCGCGCCCGATGTTGGGGTCGACCCCGGCGTGGCCGTACTGGTCGTAGGCAGCGCGCTTCTGCGGCTCGGTGAGCATCTCGTAGGCCTCCTTGGCCTCCTTGAACTTCTCTTCCGACTTTTTCGCATCGTCACCCTGGTTGCGGTCGGGGTGGTGCTTCATCGCGAGCTTGCGATAAGCCTTCTTGATGTCATCGTCGCTGGCGTTCTTCGGAACACCGAGCGTTTCGTAATAGTCACGTTTGGCCATGAGGACTCTCAGCACATCAGAAACAACACCGCCGCGTTGACCCGCAGGCACTGCCCGTCAGGTCGAACGCGGCGAGATATTCAGGCGGCCCGCAAGGGCTGCCTGGATATCACTTCTTGACTTCCTTGAACTCGGCGTCGACGACGTTGTCGTCGGCCGCAGCCTTGGCCGATGCCGGCTCGGCTTGCGGCTGTTCTGCACCGGCACCACCCGCCGCAGCAGCAGCGGCTTGCGATTCGGCGTAGATCTTCTCGCCGAGCTTCTGACTTGCCGTCATCAGCGTTTCGGTCTTGGCTTCGATCTCGGCTTTGTCTTCGCTCTTCAGCGAATCTTCAGACGCCTTGATCGCTGCTTCGACCTTTTCTTTCTCGCCCGCGTCGAGCTTGTCGCCGTGCTCGGCGAGGCTCTTCTTGACGCTGTGGATCATCGCGTCGGCGGAGTTGCGGGCCTGAATCAGTTCGAGTTTTTTCTTGTCGTCGGCCGCATTCACTTCGGCGTCTTTGACCATCTGCTCGATCTCGGCTTCGCTAAGGCCCGAATTGGCCTTGATCGTGATCTTGTTTTCCTTGCCGGTGCCCTTGTCTTTCGCGCCGACGTGCAGGATGCCGTTGGCGTCGATGTCAAAGCTCACTTCGATCTGCGGCATGCCGCGCGGCGACGGCGGGATGCCTTCGAGGTTGAACTCGCCCAGGCTCTTGTTGCCCGAGGCCATCTCGCGCTCGCCCTGGTAGACCTTGATCGTCACGGCCGGCTGGTTGTCGTCGGCGGTGCTGAAGGTTTGCGCGAACTTGGTCGGGATGGTCGTGTTCTTCTTGATCATTTTCGTCATCACGCCGCCGAGCGTCTCGATGCCGAGCGACAGCGGGGTCACGTCGAGCAACAGCACGTCCTTGCGGTCGCCGGCCAGCACCTGGCCTTGAATCGCGGCGCCCACGGCCACGGCTTCATCGGGGTTCACGTCGCGGCGCGGGTCTTTGCCGAACAGCTCCTTGACCTTCTCCTGCACCTTGGGCATGCGGGTCATGCCGCCAACCAGGATCACGTCGTTGATGTCACCCACCGCCACGCCGGCATCCTTGATCGCGGTGCGGCACGGTGCGATCGTGCGTTCGATCAGTTCTTCGACCAGCGCTTCGAGCTTGGCACGCGTGAGCTTGATGTTCAGGTGCTTCGGACCCGAGGCATCGGCGGTCACGTAGGGCAGGTTGATGTCGGTTTGCGCGCTGGTCGAGAGTTCGATCTTCGCTTTCTCGGCGGCCTCTTTCAGGCGCTGCAATGCGAGCACATCTTTCGTGAGGTCGACGCCTTGGTCTTTCTTGAACTCGGTGACGATGTAATCGATGATGCGCTGGTCGAAGTCTTCACCGCCCAGGAAGGTGTCGCCGTTGGTCGAAAGCACCTCGAACTGCTTCTCGCCGTCGACATCGGCGATCTCGATGATCGAGATGTCGAACGTGCCGCCGCCCAGGTCATACACAGCGATCTTGCGGTCGCCCTTTTCGTTCTTGTCGAGGCCGAACGCGAGTGCCGCGGCGGTCGGCTCATTGATGATGCGTTTGACATCGAGGCCGGCAATACGGCCCGCATCCTTCGTGGCTTGGCGCTGCGCGTCGTTGAAGTACGCGGGGACGGTGATGACGGCTTCGGTCACCGTTTCACCGAGGTAGTCTTCCGCGGTCTTCTTCATCTTGCGCAGAATTTCGGCGCTGACCTGCTGCGGCGCGAGCTTCTGGCCGCGCACTTCGACCCAAGCGTCGCCGTTGTCGGCGGCAACTATTTTGTACGGCATCAGGTCGATGTCTTTCTGGACCTCTTTCTCGGTAAATTTGCGACCGATCAGCCGCTTCACGGCGTACAGCGTGTTGCGCGGGTTGGTCACGGCCTGGCGCTTGGCCGAGGCGCCGACGAGGATCTCGCCGTCTTCTTGATAGGCCACGATCGACGGCGTGGTGCGCGCACCTTCGCTGTTCTCGATCACCCGGGTGGTGTTGCCTTCCATGATCGACACGCACGAGTTCGTGGTGCCGAGGTCGATGCCGATGATTTTGGCCATGAGTGTTTGCTCCTGAGACTGTATGAAGTTGTTCTTAACGTGTGGATAAGGTGTGGGCTTATCAAGCCGCGCCCTGTGGAATTCCTGTGGACGGCGTGCTCGCGAGTCAAGCCGATCCGGTCACCGTGACCAGCGCCGGCCGCAGCACGCGGTCGGCGATCAGGTAGCCTTTTTGCAAAACCGCCACCACCGTGTTCGGCTCTTGGTGCGAATCGATCGCGGCGGGCACGACGCTGATAGCCTGGTGTTGGTGCGGATCGAACCGCGTGCCGGCGCTCGGGTTGATCTCGGCCACCTTGTTGCGCTCGAGCGCCGCAACGAGCTGGCGCAGCGTGGCGTGCACGCCTTCGAGCATTTGCTCAGGCGCCGCGTTGGGCAGGGCGATCGCGGCCTCGAGGCTGTCTTTGACCGGCAGCAAGCTGTCGGCAAAACCTTCGACCGCGTACTTGCGCGCCTTGGCGATCTCTTCGTCGGCGCGCCGGCGGGCATTCTCGGCCTCGGCCTTGGCGCGCAGGTAAGCGTCGGCCACTTCGGCGTGTTTGGCTTCGAGTTCCTGCAGCCGGGTTTCGGTGTTGAACGAAAACGCTTGCTCCTGTGCCGGGGCGGCGTCGGGTCCGTCGGGGTTCGGGAATGTCGGATCGATGTTCGTCATGGCAGATGAAGGTTCGGTTGCAAAGAACGTGGGGCGATTGCCCCCAGATTCAAGAAGGGATTAAAGGATTTTTCGCATCGGTTGCTCGGCCGCGCCGGCTATTCGGGGTCGACCGACGCGCTCCAGCGGTTCCAGTCGGCGAGATCGCGCCGGTCGCGCTTGGTCGGCCGGCCTTGCTCGATCGCCAGCGACGGCTCGGCGTTCAGGCGCCGCTCCAGCGCCTGCTGCGTGCGCTGCGCGATGCTCTCGGGCGTTTCATCGAACATGGCGCTCGCGATCGTCGCCGAGCCGCGCTGGTCGGAGGCTGCCCTGACCACGATGGTGCGAGCCACGTGCCCCTGCCGGAGCTCGATCCGGTCGCCGACCCGCACCTCGCGCGAGGCCTTGGCGGCTTGCCCGTTGACTTGCACCCGACCGCGCCCGATCTCGTCGGCGCTCAGGCCGCGGGTCTTGAAAAAGCGCGCGGCCCAGAGCCATTTGTCGAGGCGAACCTTGTCGGCGCCTTTTTCCGCGGAGGAAGTTGCTTTCATCGGAGCGAATTGTCGGCCAGCGGCAGCCGAACGGTGGCGTCGAGCCCTTGTACATTGGCACGCACCGCGCGGTTCTCAAGCGCGATGCTGCCACCGATCGACACCACGATCTCGTGGCAAATCGCCAAGCCCAGCCCCGAGCCGCGTTGCATGTCTGTCGCCGGCACGCCGGCCGCGAAGGGCTGGAACAGACGCACGCGCTGCGCCTCCGGGATGCCGGGACCGCTGTCGGTGATCGTCAGCGCCACGTGGTGCGAATCACGCGCCATCGTCAACGCGAGGCGGGATTCGTCCGGTGTGTTCTTCACGGCGTTGTGAAGCAGGTTGCGCACCAGTTCGCGCAGCGCCCATTCGTGGGCGCGCACCAGGGCGCTCACCACGTCGAGCGAGAAGTCGAGCCGGCGCGCGGCGATCAGCGGCGCGAGGTCGAGCGCGACCGCGCGAACGGTCTCGGCCCAGTCGACCACCGGCGCGTCGCCTTGCTGGCGCAATTGCTCGACCTTCGCGAGCGCGAGCATCTGGTTTGCGAGCTCGGTCGCGCGCAACACCGTGTGGTTGATCTCGGTGAGTGCCTGCGCCGGCTCGACATCGCCGCGCAGCGCCGACTGCACTTGCGTCTTCAGCACCGCGAGCGGCGTGCGCAGTTGGTGCGCGGTGTCGCGCACGAAGCGCTTCTGGTGTTCGAGCAAATGGCCCAGCCGCGCCATCACCTGATTGGTGGCGTCGACCAGCGGCCGCAGCTCGCTGGGTGCGCCACTGAGTTCGATCGGCGTCAAGTCGTTGGCGTGGCGCGAGTTGATGCGCGCGCTCAGCGCGCGCACCGGCCGCGTCGCGCGCTGCACGACGACGACCACGACTGCCGCGATCAACAGCACAAGCGCTGCTTGCCGCCACAACGTGTCGATCAATATCCGGCGCGCCAGGGTTTCGCGCAGCTCGAGCGTCTCGGCGACCTGGATCGTCGCGACGCCGCGACCGTTGCCGCTCGCCACCGGCTGCAACAGCACCGCGACGCGCACCGGTTGGCCTTCGTACACGTCGTCGTAGAAGTCGACCAGCGCGGCGTAGATGCCTCTGTCGGGGATCGTGCCGTGCCATGTCGGCAGGCCCTCGAAGCCCGAGACCATCTCGCCCTTGAAGCCAGTCACCTTGTAGAACATGCGGCTGCGGTTGTCGGCCTCGAAAGGTTCGAGCGCCGAGTACGACACGGTCGCACCCACACGGGCCTGCGCGTCGCTGCCGAGCACCTCGAGGTCTTCACCGATCGATTTGGCCGAAGCGAGCAACGTGCGGTCGTAGGCCGTGTCGGCCGAGCGCAGCGCTTGTCGGTACAAGCTCACGGTGTTGACCAAAACGAAACCGATCACCGGCACGAGGATGCCGATCAGCAGCCGGCTGCGCAGCGACATGCGTTCTCCGATCTTCAACTCGCGGCCTTCAGCAGGTAGCCCAACCCGCGCAACGTGACCAGCTGCGCGCCGGTGTGCGCGAGCTTCTTGCGCAACCGGTAGGCGACGACCTCGATCGCGTCGGACTGCACTTGCGATTCGCCGGGAAACACCAGTTCCGACAGCCGCTCTTTCGTGACCGCTTGACCAGCCTTCGCGAGCACCGCGCGCAGCAACGCGGCCTCGCGCGGCGCGAGTTCGAGCAGCTCGCCGTGAAAGCAGACCGCGCCACTTTCGGCATCGCAGCGCAAGCCGCTGAACTCGTGCGTCGAATCCGAATCGGCGTCGCTCGAAGGCGACGCGCGCCGGGCAAGGGCGCGCACACGGGCCTCGAGTTCATCGAGGTCGAAGGGCTTGGGCAGGTAGTCGTCGGCGCCGGTGTTCAGGCCGAGGATGCGGTCGCCGACGGTGCCGCGCGCCGTCAGGATCAGCACGGGCGTTTTCAGCCCGGCCGCGCGTGCCTGCGCGAGCACCTGCAAGCCGTCGAGGCCGGGCAAGCTCAGGTCGAGCAGCACCACGTCGGGCAGGCTGGCCTGCCAGCGGTCGAGCGCGCGCGCGCCGTCGCCGCAGCACACGACCTGCATGCCGCGGCGCTGGAAGCTGCGCTGCAAGGTCGTCTGCATCGCAAGGTTGTCTTCGACCAGCAAAATTTTCATTGCGACGACGGTAGCAGGGAGGCAACGCCCCCCCCAGGAAATGTCTTCGACATTCCCGCCCCCGAGGGCCGAGCAAAGTGGCAGAGCCACATTTTCCCGAGCACGGCGCGGTGCCACGTGTTTCCCCTAGGCGGGCCGACAGCCGATTGACAGGCTCGCTGGCGAACATCGAGCATCGGTGCTATTTCGCCCACTTCGGAGACTCACCATGCGTCGCGATGCCTTCTTGAAATCTCTCGCAGCGCTCGCTGCCGCGAGTGCGTTGCCGCTGTCCGTTCGGGCGGCCGGCAATTTGAAGATGTTGATCCCCGCCAACCCCGGCGGCGGCTGGGACCAGCAGGGCCGCGCGCTCGGCAAATCGCTGATGGAGTCCGGCGCGGCCTCGACCGTCAGCTACGACAACAAGGGCGGCGCCGCGGGCACGATTGGCCTCGCGCAGTTCGTCAACAGCACCAAGGGCGACGGCAACGCGCTGATGGTGATGGGCGCGGTGATGCTGGGCGGCATCATCACCGGCAAGCCACCGGTGCAGCTCTCGCAGGCCACGCCGATCGCGCGCCTCTCGAGCGAGTACAACGTGTTCGTTCTGCCGGCCGACTCGAAATTCAAGACCATGAAAGACGTGGTCGAGCAGCTCAAGAAGGACCCCGGCAGCGTGAAGTGGGGCGGCGGCTCGCGCGGATCGACCGAGCACATCGCTGCGGCCATGCTGGCGCGCGAGGTCGGCGTCGACCCGGCCAAGATCAACTACGTCGCGTTTCGTGGCGGCGGCGAAGCCACGGCGGCGATCTTGGGCGGCAACGTCACGGTCGGCGGCAGCGGCCTCTCGGAGTTCTCGGAGTACATCAAGACCGGCAAGATGCGCGCGATTGCGATGACCTCGGAGTCGCGGCTCAAGGGAATCGACATTCCGACGATGAAAGAGCTCGGCTACAACGTCGTGCTCGGCAACTGGCGCGGTGTGTTCGGTGCGGCCGGCATCACGCCGGAGCAACGCAAGGCGCTGACCGAACTCGTCGTCACCGCGACCAAGCACAAGTCGTGGACCGAAGCACTCGAGCGCAACGCCTGGACCCCGGCGCTGTTGACCGGCCCAGCGTTCGACACCTTCGTCGACGACGAGTTCGCGTCGCTGCGGGCGATCATGCACAAGTCGGGTATGGTTTGAAGAAGGGCATCCGCTTGCCGCAAACTCTGATCGGCGCCGGCACGCTCGTGCTCGCCGCCGTGATGGCGGTGGGCGCCTCGCAGATCAGTTCCGACGCAGGCTACGGCGGCGTCGGGCCGAACTTCGTGCCGTGGGTGGTCGCGGTGGTCCTGGCGGTGTGTGGCGGCTTGCTGATCTGGGAATCGGTCAGCGGCGGGTTCCGTGAACTCGAAGCGCCCTCGGGCGAAGCGCGAGGTTATTGGCCGGGCTTCGGCTGGGTCACGGCGGGCATGCTGCTGAACGCTGCGCTGATCACGCGCATCGGTTTCATCCTGAGCTGCACGCTTTGCTTCGTGCTCGCGGTGCGTGGATTCAAGGCCTCGCAAGGCGCGCCCGACTGGTCGCCGAAAGCCTTCGGCAAAGACGCGCTGGTGGGCGCCTGCATCGCCGCACCGGTGTACTGGATGTTCACCAAATTGCTAGCGATCAACCTGCCGGGCCTGACCGCCACCGGCTGGATCTGACCGAACTCTGACGCGCTTTGACGGACTCTTGCCGATGGACATCTGGAACCAGCTCATTCAAGGCTTCATGACCGCCGGCACGCCGGTCAACCTGCTGTGGGCGCTGGCCGGCTGCACCATCGGCACGGCCATCGGCGTGTTGCCCGGCATCGGCCCGGCCACGGCCGTGGCGATGCTGCTGCCGATCACGCTGCAGGTGGAGCCGACCGGCTCGATGATCTTCTTCGCCGGCATTTACTACGGCGCGATGTACGGCGGCTCGACCACCTCGATCTTGCTCAACACGCCGGGCGAAGCCGGCTCCATGGTCACCGCCATGGAGGGCAACAAGATGGCGAAGAACGGCCGTGCAGGTGCCGCGCTCGCCACCGCTGCGATCGGGTCGTTCGTCGCCGGCACGATCGGCACGGTCGTCGTCACGATCGCCGCGCCGGTGGTTGCCAAGTACGCCGTGCTGCTCGGGCCGCCCGAGTACTTCATGTTGATGATGCTGGCCTTCGTGACCGTCAGTGCCGTGCTCGGCAAGAGCGTGTTGCGCGGGATGACCTCACTGTTCATCGGCCTCGCGATCGGGCTGATCGGCCTCGATCAGATCAGCGGCCAGGCGCGCTACACCGCGGGCGTGCCGGAGTTGATGGACGGCATCGAGGTCGTGCTGATCGCGGTCGGCCTGTTCGCTGTCGCCGAAGCGCTGTACGTGATGTTGTACGAGGGCAAGGTGATCGACACGCAGAACAAGCTGTCGCGCGTGCACATGACGCGTGAGGAGTGGAAGCGCTCTTGGCCCGCTTGGTTGCGCGCGACCGCGATCGGTATTCCGTTCGGCACCATTCCCGCGGGCGGCAGCGAGATTCCGACCTTCCTGAGTTACGCGACAGAAAAGAAACTGTCGAAGCACCCGCACGAGTTCGGCACGATCGGTGCGATCGAAGGCGTGGCCGGACCCGAGGCCGCGAACAACGCTGCGATCACCGCGACGCTGATCCCGCTGCTCACGCTCGGCATCCCGACCTCGAACACCGCCGCTATCCTGCTCGGAGCATTCCAGAACTACGGCATCCAGCCGGGGCCGCAGTTGCTCGACAAGAACGGCGCGCTGGTCTGGGCGCTGATCGCCTCGCTCTACATCGGCAACGTGATGCTGCTGGTGCTGAACCTGCCGCTGGTGGGCTTGTGGGTCAAGCTGCTGAAGGTGCCGAAGGCGCAGCTCTACGCGGGCATCCTGATCTTCGCGACGGTCGGCGTCTACGGCATGCGCCAGTCGGCGTTCGATCTGGTGTTGCTCTACGCGATCGGCCTGCTCGGGCTGGTGATGCGGCGCTTCGACTTTCCGGCGGCGCCGGTCGTGATCGGCATGATCCTCGGCCCGCTGGCCGAGGCGCAAATGCGCAACGCGATGTCGATCGGCGAGGGCAAGTGGAGTGTGTTCGTCGAGCGACCCGGCTCGCTGAGTTTGATGATCGTCGTGATCGCGGTGTTGGTGCTGCCGCGTGCGATGAAACTGCTGCGCGGGCGCCGCGCAGTGGTCGGCGAAGGCTAGGCCGAAGCTCTAAGCAGAAGCGCCGGCGGCGAGCGCACGCTGCTGCTGCGCTTGCAGCGCGGCGGCATCGGTGGCGACTGTCGTCGGCCAGCCTTGCATGTGCTGGATCGCCACCGCTGAAAGTGCGGCGATCCATTCGTGCTGGTCATTCAGGCAGGGCAGGTAGTGGAATGTTTTTCCACCGGCATGCAGAAAAGCCTCGCGCGCTTCCTGGTCGATTTCTTCCAGGGTTTCGAGGCAGTCCGACGTGAAGCCGGGGCACATCACGTCGACCCGCTCGACGCCTTGTTGCGCGAGCGCGATCAACGTCGGCTCGGTGTAGGGCTGCAGCCATTCGGCGCGGCCGAGCCGGCTCTGGAAGGTGACGAGCATGTCGTCTTTGCCCACGCCGAGCCGCTCGCCGAGCAGGCGCGCAGTTTTCAAACATTCGCAGTGGTACGGGTCGCCGAGCGTCAAGGTGCGCTTGGGCACGCCGTGAAAGCTCAGCACCAGCTTGTCGGGCCGGCCGTGCGAAGCCCAGTGATCACCGACCCGCTTGGCTAGCGCGCCGATGTAGCCGGCGTCGTCGTGGTAGTGGTTGACGAAGCGCAGCTCAGGCAGGTTGCGGGCGGTCTGCGCCCATTGGTAGACGGCGTCGTTGACGCTCGCCGTGGTCGTGCCCGAGTACTGCGGGTACAGCGGCAGGATCAACACGCGCGTCACGCCTTGCGCCTTCAATTCGTCGAGCACCGATGCGGTCGACGGGCTGCCGTAGCGCATCGCGTACCGCACCGTGACGGCATGGCCGCGCTCGCCGAGGTAGCCGCCGAGCAGCTTGGCTTGCTTCTCGGTCCAGAGTTTCAATGGCGAGCCTTCGGGCGTCCAGATGCTGGCGTACTTCTTCGCCGACTTGGCGGGCCGAGTGCGCAGGATCACGCCGTGCAGGATCAGCCACCACAGCAGCCGCGGGATCTCGACGACGCGCTGGTCGCTCAGAAATTCGGCGAGGTAGCGGCGCACTGCCGAGGGCGTCGGCGCATCGGGCGTGCCGAGGTTGCACAGCAGCACGGCGGTGCGCGGCGGGCTGCCGTGCGTGTAGTCGGGTTCAGGGGCGAAGCTCATTCAGCCGGGCGTCTCGTCGAATTCTGCGGGGGGCCGGCGATGGGTGTCGGCGAACTTCAAGATCTCGAAACGCACGCATGGGCTGGCGGCATCCGACGGTGGGCCGCCGAGGCCGATCGCGCCGCTGCCATGCAGCGTGCAACTGCCGCGCCGCAGGCCGATGATTTCGGGGTCGTGGTCGAAGCGCACATACGTGCCGTTGTAGCTCAGGTCGGTCAGCTGGAAAGTGCCGCCATGCCAGACGATGCGCGCGTGCGATCGCGAGACCCGCGTGTCGTCGATGATGTAGGTCGCTTGCGGGCTGCGGCCGAGGATCAGCGGCAGGCTGGTGCCGGCGAAGATGCGGCTCTGGTCGAGCCAGACGAGGCGGATGCCTTCGGGCTCGGGTGCGCTGGCCGCGAAGGCACCGAACGCGGTGGCCGCGGTGTCGCCGAAACGGCGCGTCGCTTCGAGCAGGTACACATGCACCGGCTCGACACGGCCGCGCAGCTGCATCCGGTCCAGGCTGCGAAAGCGCGCCTGTTCGACATTGCCGAGCGCGTCAAGCACGATCGATGTGACGAGTGTCTCGTTGTCGCCGGCGTGGTCGATCAAGCGTGCGGCCACGTTGACGGCATCACCGAACACGTCACCCGACATTTCAATCACCTCGCCGTGCGCCAGCCCCACTTGCAGCTTCAACGGCACCGTGCGTGCGTGCGCAGCAAGCCTGCCGTCGCCGGGCGCGCCGATGCGCTCCAGCGAATCGTGCATCTCGTCGGCTGCCGCGACGGCCGAATCAGGCGCCGTAAACATCGCCATCAGCCCGTCCCCGAGCGTCTTGACGACGCGGCCGCCGTGGTTGATGACGATGCGTGCCAGCAGCGAGACGCTCTGCGTGACGACTGCCGTGGCGTCGGCATTGCCGAGCGTCTCGTACATCGAGGTGCTGCCGCGCAGGTCGGCGAACAGCACGGTGCGCTCGACGATCTGTGTCATGCCGACCGCCTGCGATCAGAGCGTGTCGAGGTACGTGCGCAGCTTGTCCGAGCGGCTCGGGTGCTTCAACTTGCGGATCGCCTTGGCCTCGATCTGGCGGATGCGCTCGCGCGTCACGTCGAACTGCTTGCCGACTTCTTCCAGCGTGTGGTCGGTGCTCATCTCGATGCCGAAGCGCATCCGCAACACCTTGGCTTCGCGCGGCGTTAGCGAGTCGAGAATGTCTTTCACCACATCGCGCAAACCGGCCTGCATCGCAGCTTCGATCGGCGCGGTGTTGTTGGTGTCTTCGATGAAATCACCGAGATGCGAATCGTCGTCGTCACCGATCGGCGTTTCCATCGAGATCGGCTCCTTCGCGATCTTCATGATCTTGCGGATCTTGTCTTCCGGAATCTCCATCTTCTCGGCCAGCGTCGGCGCGTCGGGCTCGAAGCCGAACTCCTGCAAGTGCTGGCGCGAGAGGCGGTTCATCTTGTTGATCGTCTCGATCATGTGCACCGGGATGCGGATCGTGCGCGCTTGGTCGGCAATGCTCCTCGTGATCGCTTGGCGGATCCACCAGGTCGCGTAGGTCGAGAATTTATAGCCACGGCGGTACTCGAATTTGTCGACCGCCTTCATCAAGCCGATGTTGCCTTCTTGGATCAAGTCGAGAAACTGCAGGCCGCGGTTGGTGTACTTCTTCGCGATCGAAATCACGAGGCGCAGGTTGGCCTCGATCATTTCTTTCTTCGCGTCGCGAGAGGCTTTCTCGCCTTCGTTCATCCGCTTGTTGATGCGCTTCAGGTCTTCGAGCGGCACGACGGCCTTGGCCTGCTGGTCGGTCAGCTTTTTCTGCAGTTCTTGAACCGGCGGCAGGTTGCGCGCGAGGATTCCGCTGTAGCCCTTGTTCGACGCGACTTCCTTATCCGCCCACTTCAGATTCAGGATGTTCGGCGGGAAGTGTTTGATGAAGTATTCCTGCGGCATGCCGCATTTATCGACAAGGATCTTGCGCAGCTCGCGTTCGTAGCGGCGCACGTCGTCGACCTGCGAACGCAGGATGCCGCACAACTTTTCGATCGTCTTGACCGTGAAGCGGATCGTCATCAACTCGGCGCTGATCGACTGTTGGGCCTTGTTGTACGAGGGCGACTGGTAGCCGTCCTTCTCGAAGGCCTTGCGCATTTTGTCGAAGTTGATGCGCAACGTCTCGAACTTGGCCAAGGCAGAGACCTTCAACTCTTCGAGCTTCTTGGTCAGCGCCTTCGAGCCACCCTGGCCGTCGTCGTCGTCTTCTTCGTCGAAGAAGTCGACGTCTTCCTCGGCCACATAGTCGTCGGCCTCGTCTTCGGTGACAAAACCATCGACGGCTTCGGAGATTTTCATGTCGCCCGAGCCGATGCGATCGGCGTAACTCAGGATTTCGGCAATCGTCGTCGGCGAGGCGCTGATGGCGTACATCATTGCCTGCAAGCCGCCTTCGATGCGCTTGGCGATTTCGATTTCGCCTTCACGCGTGAGCAGCTCGACCGTGCCCATCTCGCGCATGTACATGCGCACCGGGTCGGTCGTGCGGCCGAACTCGGAGTCGACCGTCGAGAGCGCAGCTTCGGCAGCTTCTTCGGCTTCTTCTTCGGTCGCGGTGGTCGCGCCGCCTCCGGCGATCAGCAATGTCGCGGCATCGGGCGCCTGCTCGTAAACCGCGATGCCCATGTCATTGAGCATGGAGACGATCGCCTCCAAGATCTCGTGGTCGACGAGCTTCTCGGGCAAGTGGTCGTTGATTTCCTGGTGCGTCAGAAAACCTCGCGTCTTGCCCATCTTGATGAGCGTCTTGAGTTCTGAGCGGCGCTTGGTCGCCTCTTCTTCGGTCAGCGCCGTTTCCTCGAGGCCGAATTCGCGCATCAGCGCGCGCTCTTTGGCACGCGAAACCTTCATGCGCAGCGGCTTGGCCTTGACCTTGCTTTCATCAATGACGGCCGCTTCAACTTCGGGCTCGCCTTCGAGGTCGGCTTCGAGGTCTGAGAGATCGACGTCGTTGTCGTCCGACTTCTTCGCTTTTTCTTTTGCGTTTTCTTCGACCTTGGGCTTGCGACCCGGCTTGCCCTTCGCGACCACGTCGACGGCCTTCGCCGCGGGCTTCGCAGCCTTTCTGGTCGTGTCTTCGGCCTTGGCCTTGGCAACGATCTTCTTCGCAGGTGCGGCCTTCGGGGCCGGTGCGGGGGCGCTCTTCTTCGCGGTCATGCAAATCCTTGGGTGGTCGTGGGCCAGCGCGGCGGTGGCCCGGCCTTTGAGTTGCGCCCGGTGCAGCGCAATTCAAGACAAGCCGATGCGGGGATCGGCCAGTTCATCACTGGCCGTGTTGCAAGCTGGCAGGCTCGGGCGAACATTTGGGTGCGGTCCTTGCGGGAAAGGGTGGCCTTTTTGTCATTTAACCCGCAATGGGGACCCGGTATCGGAGGGTGGCCGGGGCCCGGAAGTACCGCTGTCGCGCTCTACGAGCCTTGGATTATAGCTTTTTTCATGCCTTGAGCTGCCTCTGAAGCCGCATCAGCTCTGCGTGTCGCGTCAACGTGTCGGGCGACTGCACCCCCGATTTCACCAACAGTTCGAGTTCTTCTTCGACCGACTTCAAACGCAGTTTGCCGAGCACGAACACCAGCTCCTGTTGCAGATCGGTCTGCGGCTCGGGGTCATGGAAGGCCGCGATGCGGTCGAGTACCGCGCCCGCGCCGTTGACCACGGCGGCGCGCTCGCGCAACTCCTGCAGCAGGGCCGCCGGTGCGATCGCACCATGCTCGTTCAACGAGCGCTCGACGCAGCCGAAGAACAGGCCGTAGGGGTCGGCCTGGCCCGCCAGCAGGTCGTGCGCCTCACCGTCGAGATGCGCCCACAGTTCGCTGCGATGCAGCAGCAGCCACGTCGCCCGGTCAAGCAGGTTGGCGGCACCCTTGCTGACGCGGCCGGCGCGGCGTTGCGGTGCACGCGCCGAACCAGCCTCGCGTGCCGCGGCGCGTGCCGGTGCATGGCCCCATTGGCGCAGCAACTGGTCGGCGTCGTCGCGCGCAGTGGCTGCGATGTCGGCGAGCAGTTGGCGTTTCAGCGTGCCGTCGGGCAGTGCGCTCCACATTGGCTTCGCGTTCGCAAGCATGTGGGCGCGGCCCTCGGCGGTGGTGAGGTCGCAGCTTTCGCTGGCCGCCTCGATCAACTGGCGCGACAACGGCACCGATTGCGCCACGCATTCATCGAACGCCGTCGCGCCGAACTCGCGCACGAATGAGTCCGGGTCGTGCTCGGCCGGCAAGAACAGAAAGCGGATCGTGCGGGTGTCGCTCGCGTGCGGCAGGCTCGCTTCGAGCGCGCGACCGGCGGCGCGGCGCCCGGCCTTGTCGCCGTCAAAGCTGAACACGACCGATTCGGTGAAGCGCAGCAACTTTTGCAGGTGATCGGGCGTGCACGCGGTGCCGAGTGTGGCGACCGCATTGCCGAAGCCCGATTGCGCGAGTGCCACCACGTCCATGTAGCCCTCGACGACGAGCGCGTAGCCGCGCTGGCGGATCGCGGCGCGGCCCTCGAACAAGCCGTACAGCTCGCGGCCTTTGCTGAACACAGGTGTTTCGGGCGAGTTCAGGTACTTCGGCTCGCCCTTGTCCAGAACGCGACCACCGAAGCCGATCACCTCGCCCTGCACAGAGCGAATCGGAAACATGATGCGGTCGCGAAAACGGTCGTAGCGCTTTCGGTCGGCCTCGTCTTTCGAGCCGTCTTCCCCGTCTTTCGCGATCACCATGCCGCTCTCTTCGAGCAGCGGGTCGTCGTAGCTCGGAAACACGCTCGCGAGACTGCGCCAACCGTCGGACGCGTAGCCGAGACCGAACTGCGCCGCGATCTCGCCGCTCAGGCCGCGGCCCTTGAGGTAGTCGACCGCGCGCGGGCTTTGCTTCAACTGCTTGCGGAACGCCTCGGCGGCCTTCGCGAGCACCTCGGTCAGCGTCGAGCGGCGTTGCTTCTGTGCGGCAGCCTGCTCGCGCTCGGCCGGTGAACTGTCTTCTTCCGGCACCTGCATGCCGACCTGTTGCGACAGGTCTTTGACTGCATCGATGAAGGTCATACCGCTGTATTCGGTGAGGAAACGAATCGCGTCGCCGCTCGCGCCGCAGCCGAAGCAGTGATAGAACTGTTTGCTCGGGCTGACCGTGAAGCTCGGCGACTTCTCGGCATGAAACGGGCACAGCCCACTCAGGTTGGCGCCGCCCTTTTTCAGCTGAACGTGCCGACTGACGATCTCGACGATGTCGACGCGCGAGAGCAGATCGTGAATGAAGGTCGGCGGGATCACCGGTCGAGTCTAACTTCGCACATTCGGCTGGGTTCGGCAGCGCGCGCTGGCACGGCACCCGCATAGACCCCCGCGGCCGTCGGTCATGAACTGGCGGCTGATCGTCGCGTCGTCAATCTCGGCGGCGCGGTCGCGGCCACAAGAATATTCGGGGGATTCACTGATGTTCGTGTAGCGACTGCAGGCATAGCGCGCCTCAATGGCGGCGCTGTTCGCCGCCGCGGCCTCCATGGCCTCGACCTCCGCGGGCGCGCAGCCC
>ENA-OBIO01000150-OBIO01000150.1-metagenomes-genome-assembly--contig:-NODE-150-length-42785-cov-31.1188_pt1 | contig 42785 bp, 45 predicted proteins | sample MGYA00153383_OBIO01 | MGnify analysis MGYA00153383 | reverse complement strand
TGCTTTCATTGGTGTATTTTTTAATCTATTCTTATTGTACCTCATAACACCCGGAAGTGCTGTAAGCTACCGTTATATATAAGTATTATTGGTATTCCCATTGCAATAATGATTGATAAATTGGAAGAGAATGTTTTAAACCCTGTGGTAGATAAATTTTTTAAGTTGATCGCTCGGATGCTAGGTATGTCAGAGGCTTTATTGGGCGAAGAATAAAAAAACTCCATAAGGGAGAAAAAAGGGGAACTGTGCAGTACCAAAACAGTACCCGTACAGTATCAAAACAGTACCTTCGTTTCCGTCCGAACACGCGATCACCACCGAAATCGCCTACTTTATGGGGAAGAAAATTTCTGTAACTAATTCTACGCTGAGTACGTTAATTATTGAATTGGGTAATGAGTGTCAAAATGTGATTACTTTAATCCATCAACTTCAGTTACCTGATTTGAGCGATCAACAAAAAACTGAAATTCTAGCAGAGTTCATGAGTGCTGCAATTCATCTGAACGTGTACTGCGGAGAGGATTTTCAGACGCTAGTTGCTGAGGAAATGGCAAAATTGTCGGATGTTGATGAAGAAGACTCTGAGCAAAGAAACCAGGTTTTTACCTAATCTGGCGGCTGTAACTGAGATATTGCACCATTCTCAATTAGCCTTTATGAACAGGCTCTCCGGCCTGTTCCACAAAGACTCTATTTTCTTGTGGAACAGGCCGGAGAGCCTGTTGCTGACATTGACGCGTAAATCCTGAATATGCTATCTTGAAACCGGGATAGCGAAAAAGTTACAAAGCTATAGTTTGGGTTCTAGATACCCGACTGGTGCGCCTACCTTTGGTTTGAGCGTATACCGCTAGGTACTTTCAACTATATTGCTTGATTAGCTCAGTTGGTAGAGCGATCGGCTCTTAACCGATTGGTCACAGGTTCGATTCCTGTATCAGCCCCACAAATTTAAGCTCATTTGGTTTTGGTAGAGCGATCGATTGTTAATCGATTAGTAACAGGTTCAATTCCTGTACTTTAAACACCCTGGCCCTGAAAAGCTAAAAAATGGTACGGGAGAAATCCCAACATGGTTCGAGTCCATTATTTTACAACTCTGTGATGCAAGTGTTTGTTAGCAGTCAAGGAGCTCGCGCAACTGTTTCTCTCCCTGATTTGAGTATGTCCTTCGTTTTTTCAGATTTGGTTTTCCTGCGGGAATTTTGGATTGGTGGGGCGATCGGCATATTTGAGCATTACGATCTTTTTCGAGATTACCGAAAGGTGATTTAGCAGAAGTAGTGACAATCTTAATCCAGTCTGGGAGGCTCTGAATGCCCGCATCTGAACTGTAAACACTTGCACTTGCAGAGTTAAAAAATATATTGTAGTATAAGTATTACAGCTAAATTCAAAAAAGGCGATCGATGTTTAAATTAAATCTGCCTCGCTGGTTTCGCTTGCCAAAATTATCTATTGAAATTTCTATGTGGAAAACCTTTTATATCCCACCTAACCAAATCGGAATCTTATATCACCGCAGTGACTTTAAGAAAATTTTGCTCCCCGGTACATACACCTATTTCGGTAGCCATTGGAACCTAAAAAGCTACGATCTAAATCAGCCAGAAGCTAAGATTGACAACTTAGAACTGTTACTAAGAAACCACGGAACCGAATTACAAGAACATCTTTCGATTGTCAGAACCGCATTCAATCAAACAGCTTTAGTTCGTTTGGGTCAAAATTGGATAAGTGTTTTACCTAATCAATTGCGGGCATTTTGGCGCGGTTTTATTGAAGTAGAATGTCATGTGTTCAATTTAGATGAGAGTTTAGAATTGCCGACTGAGTTTGTGCAAAAAGTGCGATCAACCACCTTACAAGGACTGAAAAAGTTCCAAGTCTCCGAATACGAACTAGGTTTACTATACGTGCAGAATAATTTTGTGCGCGCTCTAGAATCGGGAGAATATGCTTTTTGGTCTGTGGATAAAGATGTCACAGTTCGTACTTTCAGCCGAGTTATTCCCAATCCTGAATTTCCCCAAGAAAATGTCCTAATTGAAAAACATCCCGATTTTGTAGCAGCCTACTGTGAACTTGTGCAATTACTCGGTCATCAAATTGCGATTGTGCGCGGTCGGGGGAAAGTTATTGCTGTTTTGCCACCGATAAGCCGCAAGCTATTTTGGCAAGGTGTTGACGTGGAAATAATTGATATCAATACTGATGTCAATTTAGAGCATCGTTTAATAGCTGAGTTGGTGGCTGGTTCCCCAGAAGCTCTATCAACCTGTACCCAATATTTGCACTTTTGTGAAGTTCCGGCACAACACATTGGACTATTATATATTAACCAAGAGTTTCAATCGCAATTGCTGCCAGGAACTCATGCTTGGTGGAAGTTTGGACGCTCTTTTCAAACGGAAGCGATTGATTTGCGATTGCAAAATATCGAGGTATCTGGTCAAGATATTTTGTCAAAGGATAAAGTACCTCTGCGCCTGAATTTGACTGCTGGTTATCGCATTCGAGATCCGCTGATGGCCAAAAATAGTCTGTCGGATATTACGGGATTTTTGTACAAGGAATTGCAGTTTGCTTTGCGCAGTGCGGTGGGGGAACAGACTCTGGATGGGTTGTTGGAGAGCAAAGGTACGATCGATCGCACTATATCGGAATATATCCGCGCCAAAACCACAGATTATGGCATTGAAGTCGATTCTGTAGGTATCAAAGATATTATTTTACCTGGTGAAATTAAGGCGATTTTGAGCAAGGTTGTGGAGGCGGAAAAATCGGCTCAAGCCAATGGAGTTAGGCGTAGGGAAGAGACGGCGGCTACTCGGAGTATGTTGAATACTGCGAAGGTGATGGAGGATAATCCGGTGGCTTTGCGTTTGAAGGAATTGGAGGTTTTGGAACGGATTGCTGAGAAGATTGACCGGATTCAAGTTAATGGGAGTTTGGATAATATTTTGACGGATTTGATTCGGATTAATCGAGAGTGATACTCCTTATGATATAAACGGAGGATACGGCAGATATAAACGGAGGACATGGCAGTGCCGTGTCCCTACCCCGATTAATTGTAGGGAAACGGCACTGCCGTATCCTAATTTTGGGTAATATTAATTTCGATACGCCAATTAATTGTAGGGAAACGGCACTGCCGTGTCATAATTGTGGGTAATATTAATTTCGATACGCCAATTAATTGTAGGGAAACGGCACTGCCGTGTCATAATTGTGGGTAATATTAATTTCGATACCCCGATTAATTGTAGGGAAACGGCACTGCCGTGTCCTAATTTTGGGTAATATTAATTTCGATGCTACCAGATTTGATATGATATTCTCATAAGTGCCATATCTGCATAAAATAAATAATTTAGATGACCGCAACAGATTCTACTAAGCACCAAAAATCCCAAGCCCTGAAACCGGGTAGCCGCCGCCCTGCTAAAGAACTTTGCAGCGAGTGCGGTTTGTGCGATACATATTATATCCATTATGTCAAGGAATCTTGTGCTTTCTTAACACAGCATATCGCGGAACTGGAAGCAGAGATTCACGGGCGATCGCGCAATCTCGATAATCAAGACGATTGGTATTTCGGAGTCAGTCAAAATATGATGGCCGCTCGGAAAAAAGAGCCGATCGCAGGCGCTCAGTGGACAGGAATTGTCAGCACAATTGCGATTGAAATGCTCGAAAAAGGCATTGTGGAAGGCGTTGTTTGCGTCCAAAATACCCAGGAAGACCGCTTTCAACCGATGCCAATTATTGCTAGAAATCGCGAAGAGATTCTCGCAGCAAAAGTCAATAAACCCACTCTTTCTCCCAACCTTTCAGTATTGGAACAAATCGAAAAATCTGGGATGAAGCGGCTATTAGTAATTGGCGTGGGCTGTCAAATTCAAGCTTTGCGAACAGTCGAGAAAAAACTCGGTTTAGAGAAGCTCTACGTTTTGGGAACTCCCTGCGTAGATAATGTCAGTCGCGCTGGGTTGCAGAAATTCCTAGATACGACTAGCCGTTCTCCTGAAACAGTCGTGTCTTATGAGTTTATGCAAGACTTTAATGTTCACTTCAAACACGAAGATGGTTCTACCGAAAAAGTGCCGTTTTTCGGATTGAATACGAAGGAATTGAAAGATGTTTTTGCTCCTTCTTGTTTGAGCTGTTTTGACTATGTAAATTCCTTGGCAGATTTAGTTGTGGGCTACATGGGAGCACCTTTTGGCTGGCAATGGATTGTGGTGCGAAATAACACCGGGCAAGAGATGTTAGACTTGGTAATGGATCAGCTAAATACTCAGCCCGTGATGTCGAAGGGTAACAGAAAAGAGGCAGTTCAGCAAAGCATTCCGGCTTATGAAAAAGGGGTGACTTTGCCAATGTGGGCGGCGAAGTTAATGGGAGTGTTTATTGAGAGAATTGGGCCGAAGGGTTTGGAATACGCTCGGTTTTCGATTGATTCTCATTTCACTCGTAATTATCTGTATGTGAAGCGCAATTACCCTGAGAAATTGGAGGCTCATGTGCCAGAATATGCGAAGCGCATTGTCGAGCAGTATAAGTTGCCAGAGTGATTTGATTAACAGAGTTTATAATAGATGTTTTGTAGGGACATGGCAATGCAGTGTCCTTGTTGTATGCAGTTGCTGAAAATTAGAGGTACAAGATCATGACATTTATAGTTGCACAGAAACAGATGAATTTACAAAGGTCGATCGCACTTGCTTGTTGTGCACTCCTCGCATCATGTGGAAGTAAACCTTCGGAGTCAGCCTCTGAGGCGAAACCAGGAAACAGTAGTGAACAAACATTTGCTCAAGTGTGTCGCGAAAAGGCTTCTTTGAGTCCTGAAGCCAAAAATACTGTTGAAGTGTTATTGAAGACAGTAGGAACGACTGAGTGCGATGCGGCTAATCAAAAACTGTCGAGTATCACCGAACTCGATCTCAAAAACAATAAAATTAGCGATATCAAACCCTTAAAATATTTGACTCAACTGACGAGTCTCAACCTCGGCGGCAATCAAATCAGTGACATCAAACCGCTGGAATCCTTGACTAATCTAACTTGGCTTTACCTCGGATTCAATCAAATTAGTGATATCACACCTTTGCCATCTTTGACTAAGCTGAATTGGCTATACCTCAACAACAATAAAATCAGCGATGTCAAGCTCTTACAATCTTTGACTAAAGTAATTGAACTCAATCTCAGTGAAAATCAAATCAGTGACATCAAATCCCTAAAATCTTTGACTAAACTGACTGCACTTTCCCTCAGCGGAAATCCGGCTCCCAAAACTTGTCCTCTCAAGCCAGAGTCCATTTGTAAGTGGGGAGCAACAACTAAATCATAAAATTTTATAAGGTCACTGATCGTCCTTAAAGACTTCAGTCGCAAATGATGATAAATTTGGTATTCATCAGAAAAGTGCGATCGCCCTTAGTGACTAAAAGCGATCGCACATTCCTCCCTACAAATCAGCAGCGTGCTGCTTCAATTCACCCAATGAAACATACTCCAAAGTTAAGGCGTGAGTAGCGGTCAAAACCACAGGTGGCGCGCATCCAGCATCCATTGCTTCCTTCCACCGAGACGCGCACAAACACCAACAATCTCCTGGTTTCAAACCGGGGAATTGAAACTCGGGTACGGGAGTGCTCAAATCATTTCCGTTCGACTTGGTGAATTGCAAAAACTCTTCCGTCAGTTGAGCGCAAACAATGTGAGCCCCCAAGTCGCCACCGCCTGTATTGCATTTGCCGTCACGATAATAGCCCGTCATGGGCGACGTGCAGCAAGTTTCTAATTTTGTACCCAGAACATTTGTAGCTTCTGTCACGATCGCACTCCTTCACAAAACTTTTCGATCTAATTTTACATCTTACAGCGTATTCCAGGTTTGTGAAGTGTAGGGACACGGAAGTGCCGTGTCCCTACGGGGAGATAATTTTTTCCATTGCAAAGTTGATAAATTTTTGTCCTCTCCGTTCTACTTCTTGCTTTTTAACCACCATAAATCCGTAGCTTTCAAAAAAAGCTTTAGCTGTAATACTTGCTTCTGTAAATAACTTTTTAATTCCTGAATTTCTGGCTTTTGCATCAATTTGTTCTAAAATTATCCTGCCAATTCCTTGTCTTTGAAAATCTTTATGACAGTAAAAGCAATCGATATGGCCGTTTCCTTCTAATTGCCCAAAACCTGCAATTGTCTCGCCCTCTTCTGCTACGAAAGTAAATTTACTGCTTAAACTTTTAGTCCAACTTTCGATGTCGATATCTGCTGGTGCCCAAGCATCTACTTGTGCTTTTGTGTAGTCCCGAATATTTACTTCGTGCACCGTGTCGTAAAACAGTTTGACAATTTGTTTGGTATCGCCGATTTCGTAGGTTCGTACTCTCATGAATTATCTCACTTCGATCGCCTCTTTAATCTTAATTTAGCCTTTTCTACCGCTTCCGAAGGCGGACGGATGTTGGCTTTTACCATTTTGTCTCATTTCTGGCATGGCGATTCTCTCCGTTGGCGCAGCCCCCGTAGGGGCGGGCTGCGCGATCGACCAAAAAAAATCTCCCGACCCCTTGACAAAATCTACTTCTCTATGATTTATTAAATATAACGATCGTTCGATATATACAAAACCTGTCACAAACTCAAAAAAAGTCATTTTCGTCGTCGATTTATACTATATCGACTGTTCGATATAGGATTATTGAACCAATAAATTTTAGACTTTAGGTAATCTAAAATCTAAAATCTATTCACCCATGCCCAAAATAGTCGATCGCGATCAATACCGTAAAGAATTAATCAACAAATGCTTTGATATATTTTCCGAAAAAGGTTACTCCTCAGTAACAATGCGGGAAATTGCCTCGGAAATCGGAGTTTCTACAGGAACCCTTTACCACTATTTCCCGAGTAAAGAAAGTTTGTTCGAGCAGTTAATTGTATATTTGAGCTATGAAGATACAAAAGAAGAAGCACTGGCTGAGTTAGGAAATCCACCAACTCTGGGAGAAAAAGTTGAAAAGCTGATGAATTATCTCAGCGGAATTGAAGATTATATGCTGAAGAATCTGTTAATTACCTTCGAGTTTTGCCACCACAAGACTCGCCAAGAGATTGACAGCAATCAAGCACTCCAGCTAGCAGGAAAGCGTTATGAAGAGGCACTAATTTGCTACCTGGGTATCTCCGATCCAGCGCTCGCTAAATTTGTCATTTGTTATATTGACGGTTTGGTGGCAAGAAGATTTTATCAAGGCGAAAGGATATCTTTTACAGAACAAGCGAATGTATTAAAAAATATATTAATCGCTTATTTAGACAAAAAATAGCTGCAAGTTGAGGATAAGTATGAACTTTCAATCTTTGATTAAACCTAAAAATCGATTGCTAATGGGATTAGTAATTGCTGGCGCTGCTATAAGCGTCGGTACAACTTTTTACGGGATTTCTCAGCTTGCACCGTTGGCGAAAAATACTGAACCTTTGCTAGCAGAAACACCGCCGGTTAGGAAAATAACGGCACTGGGAAGATTGGAACCGCTAGGGGAAGTGATTCGCTTGGGAGTGTCGCAAAGTTTAGATGGCGATCGCATTTCCCAGCTTTTAGTCAAAGAGGGCGATCGCGTGAAAGCAGGGCAAGTGATTGCAATATTGGATGCGCGCGATCGGCTAAAATCTGTTTTAGATGAAACCCAAGAAAAAGTCAAAGTTGCTAGAGCCGGTTTAGCACAAGTAAAAGCTGGTGCAAAGTCGGGAGAAATTGCCGCCCAAGTCGCCACAATTGGCAAGCTAAAAGCTGAACAGCAAGGCAATATAACTGTACAAGAAGCAACAGTCGATCGCCTACAAGCGCAATGGCAAGGCGACAGAAGCGCACAGGAGGCAACTATCAACCGAATCACGGCGCAATGGCAAGGCGAGAGGAAAGCACAACAGGCAACAATTAGCCGGATAGCGGCACAATGGCAAGGAGAAAAAACAGCACAAATAGCAGCAATTAACAAGTTAGAAGCCGAGTCTAGTAATGCTAAAGCTGAAGACTTGCGGCATCAACAACTTGCGGGTGAAGGCGCAATTTCTCAATCGGTAAGAGATACTAAGCGGCTGACATTAGAAACTAGCCGCCAGCAAGTTAAAGAAGCACAAGCCAATCTCAGCCGGATTAACAATACGGCAAAGCAGCAACTAGAAGAAGCGCAAGCAAACCTCGATCGCATTAATGGTACAGCCAAACAGCAAATTAACGAAGCAGAAGCAAATCTAACTCGGATTAACAGGACATCAATCCAGCAGGTTAACGAAGCAGAAGCAACACTCAAACGCATTCAAGCAACTGGTAGCGAACAACTTGAAGAAGCGAAAGCAACCCTTGACAAAATAGCCGAAGTGCGGCCCGTAGATGTGCAAGCTGCCGAAGCTGAAGTCAAAAGTGCGATCGCCCAAGTGAAGCGCGCCCAAACCGAATTAAATCAAGCTTCCATTCGCACACCAAATTCCGGAAAAGTCCTTAAAATTCATACTCGCGCTGGTGAAAAAATTAGCGATAACGGTATTGCAGACTTAGGAAAAACCGAGCAAATGGTAGTTGTTGCTGAAGTTTATCAAACCGACATCACTAAAATTAAGCTAGGACAAAAAACAGCCGTGACTAGCCAAGCATTCTCGGAAGAGTTGCAGGGAACAGTTAAAGAAATTGCGTTAAAAGTGAGCAAACAAAATGTGTTTAGTAACAAACCCGGAGAAAACTTGGATAGTAGAGTTATCGAGGTAAAAATCCACCTGAATCCTGAAGCTAGCAAACAAGTTGCGGGATTGACAAATTTGCAGGTACAAGTAGCGATTAAACAAGACTAAAATCCTGACTACGAACCTTTGAGGATTGAAAGTTATGACAGAAATTGGGCCAGATCCGAATCGAGCTTATCCGATCGCAAACCAGCGCCGGGTTTGCTTTCTCAAAAACTTGATTAAATCGCCTAAAATTATTGTCGGCGATTACTCATATTACGACGATCCAATCGAGCCAGAAAACTTCGAGAGAAACGTACTTTACCATTACGGGAGTGAGAAATTAATTATTGGTAAATTTTGTGCGATCGCCACCAACGTTAAATTTATCATGAACGGTGCAAACCACAAACTCGACGGCATTTCTACCTATCCTTTTCCCATCTTTGGCAACGGTTGGGAAACAGCGATGAATCTATTAATCGAACTGCCAAGCAAAGGCGATACTATTATTGGTAATGATGTTTGGATTGGCTACGAATCCGTCATTATGCCAGGAGTCAAAATCGGCGACGGTGCGATTATTGCCGCCAAATCTGTTGTAGTAAAAAACATTCCCGCTTACACCGTTGTCGGAGGAAATCCTGCAGGTTTAATCAAACAGCATTTTAGTGATGCTGAAGTTGCACAGCTATTAGAAATTCGGTGGTGGGATTGGGAAATTGAAAAGATTTCGCGTAATATTAACTTAATTATGCAATCTGATATTAAAGCGCTCAGCAATGCTGAGTAAACTCGCAAATATAGCGATTTAAAATTAACAAAGCAATACCCAATTCCCCATTCCCAATTCCCCATTCCCAAAGCTTATGTTTCGCAAAACACCTCTTGCATGGTTGCAAGTAACTAGAGAAAAAACTCGTCTTGCTGTTGCTATAGCAGGAATTGCCTTTGCAGATATTCTGATTTTCGTGCAATTGGGATTTCAAGATGCACTCTTCGACTCTGCCGTTAAGCCGCACCAAAGTTTACAGACAGATTTAGTTTTAATTAATCCTCAATTTGAAACTTTTGCTGCGGTAAAACAGTTCAACAGAGAGCGAGTTTACCAAGCGCAAGGAGTGGAAGGAGTCAAGTCTGTGACTTCCTTATATATTGGTATGGGACAGTGGCGAAATCCTACAAACCGCACTACGAGAGGGATTTTAATTTTTGGCATCGATCCCGGAAATATCACATTTAATCTGCCTGATGTGAATCAAAACTTGCCTCAGATTCAAATGTTTAATTAGGTGTTGTTTGACCAAGCTTCTCGACCTGAATATGGTGAAATTACGAATATTTTCAACAAACAATCTACCCTAGAAACTGAACTCAACAAACGCAATATCCAAGTAGGAGGAGTCTTTACTCTCGGTACTTCCTTCGTAGCTGACGGCAATGTCATTGCTAGCGATTCTACATTCATGAACTTGTTTCCCGATCGCAAACCTGACGAAATTGATGTCGGCTTAATCAACCTCAAACCCGGTGCTGACATCAAAAAAGTCCACTCAATGCTCAAAACTATATTGCCAGATGATGTCAAAGTTTTGACCTTGGCAGAATTTGCCGAAATCGAAAAAGCTTATTGGGGAAATGCTACTCCGATCGGCTTTATTTTCGGATTCGGTACAATCATCGGATTCATTGTGGGTTTGATTATTGTTTACCAAATTCTTTACTCGGACGTTTCCGATCACTTGGCAGAATACGCGACTTTAAAAGCAATGGGATATAGTGATCACTATTTAGTCGGAGTCTTAATTCAAGAAGCTTTGCTATTAGCTGTATTAGGTTTTATGCCGGGAATTGTTTTAGCCAACGGACTGTATTCCTTAGCACAGTCTGCTACATTGCTGCCAATTGCAATGACCACAAATCGAGCGGTTATAGTATTAAGTTTGACGATCGTGATGTGTACCGGTTCCGGCGCCCTCGCCCTCCGCAAACTCCAATCAGCAGACCCCGCAGACATCTTCTAATCTGCGTTAATCAGCGTCAATCTGCCTGCATCTGCGGTCAAAAAAACTCTCCTAAAATCACCATGCAAGCCCTAAATTTTCTCAGCGACACAACCACCGCAACCGAACCAGTAATTTCAGTCCAAAACTTAAACCATTACTTTGGTCAAGGCTCTCTCAAAAAACAAGCCTTATTCGACATTAGTCTCGATATCAACCTAGGCGAAATAGTCATTATGACGGGGCCCTCGGGTTCGGGGAAAACAACTTTATTGACGATGTTAGGCGGGCTGCGTTCGGCTCAAGAAGGCAGTCTGAAAATTCTCGGGCAAGAAATACGCGGCGCTAGTAAAACTCAGTTAACTAAACTCAGAAAGCAAATTGGTTATATTTTTCAAGCACATAACTTGATGACATTCTTGACAGCCAAGCAAAATGTGCGAATGTCTTTGGAATTGCACAAGGAAATGCTAAATCAGAATATGGATGCTTTGTCAATAAAAATGTTAGAAGCGGTTGGTTTGGGAGAACGGGCTAATTATTATCCCGAAAATTTGTCGGGAGGACAAAAACAAAGGGTGGCGATCGCCCGCGCGTTAGTCAGCCACCCTAAAATAGTCTTAGCGGACGAACCAACCGCTGCTTTAGACAAAAAATCCGGGCGAGATGTCGTAGAAATTATGCAAAGACTAGCAAAAGAACAAGGTTGCACGATTTTGCTAGTCACACACGACAACCGCATTCTCGATATTGCCGATCGAATTATCTACATGGAAGATGGTCGATTAGCCACAAATCCGAGTCTGGTAATTAGTGATTAGTCGCTTTATTGGCTGGGCCCACGGCCTCGATCGCAGCTTCCAGGGCGATCGACACATGAGTCCAATGAGTTCCCCCTTGACAAAAAGCCACATAGGGTTCTCGCAGCGGCCCGTCAGCCGAAAACTCCGACGTACTCCCATCAATAAAAGTACCTCCAGCCATCACCAACTTACTTTCATAGCCGTGCATCGGAGCTGGGATCGGGTCTAAATAAGAACCAACCGGGGAATTTTGTTGCACCGCCTTACAAAAAGCCACCAACTTATCAGGACAGCCGAATTCGATCGCCTGAATCACATCCCTGCGCCTCGCCAAAGGAATCGGATTAACTCGATAACCCAACTTATAAAAAACATAAGCCGTCAAATGATTGCCCTTGATCGCCTCCCCCACAAACCCAGGGGCCAAAAACAAACCCTGAAACAGCAAGCGATTTAAATCAAAAGTTGCGCCTCCGCTGCTGCCAATTCCCGGCGCCGTCAAGCGACAAGTTGCCGCCTCTACCAAATCGGCCCGCCCGGCCACGTAACCGCCAGTAGGGACGATCGTACCACCCGGATTTTTGATCAAAGAACCAGCCATCAAATCCGCACCCACAGCAGTAGGTTCACAATCCTCAACAAATTCTCCGTAACAATTATCAACAAAGCAAATTGTGTTAGGATTCTGATGTTTGACTATTGTGACGATTTTTTTAATCTCAGAAATAGACAGACTCGATCGCCAAGAATAACCGCAAGAGCGCTGGATAAAAACCAGGCGAGTTTTTGCTGAAATAGCAGAGCTCAGTGCCTGCCAATCCACACTTCCCTCGCGAGTTAGAGGTAACTCGCGGTAGGTAATGCCAAACTCAATTAGTGAACCTTGACCTTGCCCGCGCAAGCCGATCACTTCTTCTAAAGTATCGTAGGGAGAACCAGCCACTGCCAACATTTCGTCACCAGGACGCAGAATGCCAAAAAGAGCACAGGCGATCGCGTGAGTACCCGAAACAAACTGTACCCGCACAGCAGCCGCCTCTGCCCCTACCACTTCGGCAAACACCCCGTCCAAAGTTTCCCGACCCAAATCATCGTGGCCGTAACCCGTAACCCCTGCAAAATGGTGGACTCCAACCCGGTGGCTGCGAAAAGCTTTTAAGACTCGTTGAAGATTTTGCTTGACTGTCGCGTCAATACCAGAAAAAATCTGAAGGAGTGCCTGTTCTGCTTCCTGTAGCCGTGAAACGCTATTCATCTATACCTCGCTCACCATTCATGTGGGCGCTGCTGACTATCGCGTAGATGCGGCCCTTACTTTGTAAACATAATATCTTCATGACGATCGCAACTTCCAAAAAAACTTCTACTGATTGGCCTGTCATAGGCTTTATGGCTTTTCTCCATATCGGTGCTTTATTTGCTCTCCTACCCGCTAACTTTAGCTGGTCTGCCGTCGGCTTCGCTGTATTCCTGCACTGGGTAACAGGTGGCCTAGGAATTACTCTCGGATTTCACCGTCTCGTCACCCACCGCAGTTTTCAAACACCCAAATGGCTGGAATATTTCCTAGTTTTGTGCGGCACACTTTGCTGTGAAGGCGGCCCCATTGAATGGGTAGGAATGCATCGGTTACACCATGTACATTCTGACACCGAAAAAGATCCCCACGATTCCAATCAAGGCTTCTGGTGGAGCCACATGGGTTGGATGCTCTCGGATATACCGATCAGAGCTGAAATCCCCCGCTTTACAAAAGACATTAGCGACGATCCAGTATACAAGTTTCTCCAAGCATATTTTATCCCGATCCAAATAGTCTTCGGTCTCCTGATCTATCTATTAGGTGGCTGGTCTTTCGTGGCTTGGGGCGTATTTATGCGGATTGTAGTGGTATTCCACTGCACTTGGCTGGTCAACAGTGCTACCCACAAATTTGGGTATCGCACCTACGAGTCGGGCGATCGATCCACAAACTGCTGGTGGGTAGCTGTACTCACCTACGGCGAAGGCTGGCACAATAACCACCATGCCTTTCAATACTCCGCTCGCCACGGTCTCCAATGGTGGGAAATTGACTTCACCTGGATGACAATTCAACTACTGCAAACACTCGGTTTGGCAACGAAAGTCAAATTAGCAGACATCGCCGAAAAGTAATAGGCGATCGCCAGTAACAGGTTATTAGTCATTAGTTATAGACTGACGGCTAATAACCAATTTTTTATCAAATTTATTCAACATTGCTTAGCCTGGTCTCAATAAAATCAAGCAGAAATCCGCAGCCTGCTCCCACCAATCGGGATCAGAATGTACTATGATAGATATTGAAACAAAAAAATATGAATTTTAGTCAATTTAAAAGCTCAAATCTAAAACCGCATGACAATTGCAACGCAAGACAAACTCCAATACAATTGGGCACACATTATTGCTTTAGGCGGAGTTCACATCGGCGCTCTGTTCGCCCTACTTCCGAGTAACTTCAACTGGACAGCCGTTGGTTTAACAGTATTCATGCACTGGATAACAGGCGGTTTGGGAATTACTCTCGGATGGCATCGACTGCTTACCCACCGCAGTTTTCAGACACCAAAATTCGTAGAATACTTTCTAGCATTTTGCGGAGCCCTTGCCTGTCAAGGAGGAATAATTGATTGGGTTGGGCTGCACCGATTGCACCACACCCACTCTGACCAAAATGCGCTCGACCCTCACAATGCCCAAAAAGGTTTTTGGTGGAGTCACATGGGTTGGATGCTATATAAAGGACCAGCTCACGATGAAATTCCCCGCTGTACAAAAGACATTGCTAGCGACCCATTTTACCAATTTTTGCAAAATTACTTTTTGCCAATTCAAATCGCCTTTGGTGTCTTGCTCTACTTAGCAGCAGGCTGGCCTTTTGTAGTTTGGGTAATTTTTGTCCGCTTAGTTTTCGTGTATCACTGCACATGGTTTGTGAACAGCGCAACTCACAAATTTGGCTACCGCACCTACGAAACAAAGGATAGTTCCACTAACTGTTGGTGGGTTGCGGTTTTGACTTATGGCGAAGGCTGGCACAATAATCACCACGCTTATCAATACTCTGCCCGTCACGGGATGGAACCGTGGGAAATTGACTTTACCTGGATGACAATTCAAGTGATGGAAGCACTCGGTTTGGCAAGTAAAGTGAAATTACCAGCAAAATAGTAAATTGGGCATTGGGTAGCCCATCATATCAAATCTGTTAGCATCGGAATTATTCAGATATCTCTTCTCGACCTCTGCGTGAATCAGCGTCAATCAATTATCATCTGCGGTTAAGAAATTCTATTTTTTTAACCGCAGATAGAGGCAGATAAACACAGATTAACGCAGATGAATTATATCAATTGCGGTTTCACAGTCCGTGATTGTTGAATGTTGACTCGATTTTAGAATTCCGATGCCACCGAATTTGATATTATTGATTATTGGTTATTAGTTATTAGAACCCAAAAATAACAAATGACCAACAACTCATGACTACTGACTAATGAGCTCGTTTTTGGTCGCCCCGGCCGCGCAAATATTCTGCTAGAAACGCCAATCCTCCTGAACCTACTATTAACAGTACGCTCAAAGCATTAATATCAGGTTTCACCCCAGTCCGAATCCGGCTAAAAATTTCCATAGGCAAAGTTGTAGTTCCGCTACCTGCGGTAAAACTCGCGATCAAAAAATCGTCCATACTCAGGACAAAAGCCAGCAAACAACCCGAAACAATGCCTGGTAATAATTGAGGCAACAAAACCTGAATAAAAGCCTCTACAGGTGTAGCTCCTAAATCTAAAGCAGCTTCTTCTAAAGACGGATTTAGGTCTGCTAATCTCGTAGAAACAGCTAGAGCAATATAAGCCAAACAAAACACAATGTGAGCCGCTACAATTGTCCATAAACTGAGCGGAATAGCCAGGGCTGCTAAAAATACCAGAGTCGCAACAGCACTGGCAATATCTGGAATAATAATCGGCAAATAGGAAACTCCCTGATATAAGCTTTTGCCCGGAAAGCGGTAGCGGGATAAACCCACGGCCATCAGAGTGCCGAGTACAGCCGAGATTGCAACTGCACAAATAGCCACTGTTAAACTGTTTCTCAGCGCAACTAAAATGCGGCTATCGCTAAATAATTTAACGTACCAATCTAAAGTAAATCCTTCCCAGCCGGCGCTAAAACGTGATTTGTTAAAGCTGTAAAATGTGAGTACCAGGATGGGCAGGTACATATAAAAAAACATCAAAACGGCAAAGATAACCTGCCAAGAAACCTTAAATTTAGGTTTTAAGTACATATGGGCTTCAATTTCCTCCTGTGGATTGTCGGCAGTATTTTCCATATCTTGGAAATTGGTAATAGGTAATGGGAATGGGGAATGGGGAATTGGTAATTGGTAATTGGTTATTGGTTATTGGAACTGTCAACTGTCAACTGTCAACTGTCAACTAACTTAGATTGCATTACGATCGCCATATTTGAGTAAAAGTGCAATTCCGATACTGACTGCAAAAATTAATACCATACTCAGAGCCGATCCCAGCCCCCAATTTTGAGTCGCCCCCAAAAACTGATTGTAAATTAAACGAGCCGCCGTCATGCTCGAAGCTCCGCCCAGCAACTCTGGATCGACAAAATCGCCCAAACAGCTAATAAATACCAGCAAAGAACCCGCAGCAATTCCCGGCATCGTTTGAGGTACTGTCACTTGCCAGAAAGTTTCCACCGGATTCGCTCCCAAATCCTGAGATGCTTCTAGCAACCTGCGATCGAGCTTTTCCAGAGAAGCGTAGAGAATTGTCACGATATAGGGCAAATAGCTATATGCCATGCCGATGAGAACGGCGGAACTTTGATTTAGCAATTCTAGAGGAGGAATGCCCAAAAGTCCCAGGAGCGAGTTGAGAACCCCCGTAGGACGCAGAATTGTAATCCAGGCATACGATCGCAACAGCGAAGAAGTCCACAGCGGCAACACAAACCCTAACAAGGTTAAATTTCGCCACTTGGGCGAGACATTGAGGGCGATCCAGTAAGCCACGGGAAATCCTAGTAGTAAACACAGAATAGTCGTTCCCGTTGCAAAAAAGAGCGATCGACCCATCACCTGCAAATTCAGCGGTTCAAACACTCGCAGGTAATTGCCGATTCCCGAAGGATTCACCAAATCTCCCGGCTTAATATTAGGCACCAAACTAAGCTGAAAAATCACCAGAGTTGGTATTACTAATAATAAAATCAGGAACAAGCCAGAAGGGCCGAGCAATGCCAGCGGGCCTGTCCACGCTGACCAGGGAGAAATAGTTTCAGCCTTGGGAGAACTCGGAGGAGGAGTAGGAGGATCTTGAGTGGAAACAGCCATAAATAATTGTTTTGAGTTGTGATTTTTGATTTGTAAAACCGTAGGGTGCGTCGCCATCCTAAAATCTGTAAATCAAATCGATTTTCTGGTAGCGACGCACCCTACCATATCTAAGATTAGCCGCTGGTTAACTTAGTCCAATAGCGATCGTACACGTCGATAAATTTTCCTACGGGAGCAACACCTTCGCAATTTTTCAAAATAGCTTCCGAAGGGAAAAGAATTGGATTTTCCCTAACTTCCGGCGACAATAAACTAAAAGCATCTTCCGAAGGGGTTGAAAAACTCAGTCGCTCTACTAAGGAAGCAGCAACATCTGGTTGCAACATAAAGTTAATCCATTTATAAGCTGCTTCGGAATTGGGAGCACCTTTAGGAATTACTAAAGTGTCAGTCCACAGGGAAGAACCGCTGTTCGGCACGACGTAGCGCAATTTGTCATTATCTGGAATTACTTCATTGGCATCAGAAGAGTAACACATGGCTAGTTTCAAATCCCCCGTCAGAATTTGCGGCCGCCAAGCGTCAGTCGTAAAAGAGGCGATCGACGGTTTTAACTCTACCAACTTTTCGTAAGCTTTTTTGACTTGCTCTGGGTTCGTAGAATTCAGGGAATAGCCCAGCATCCGCAACGCAGCACCCATGACTTCTCTAACATCACTGGCGAGCGTCATTCGCCTTGCTAATTCCTTTTTGTGTTTCCACAAATAGTCCCAATCGGTCGGAGCTTCTTTGAGCTGTTCGCTGTTGTAAATTAAGCCTGTGGTTCCCCAAGCCAAAGCTACACTGTAGCGGTTTCCTGGGTCATAGACAGGGTTTTGGAACTGCTTTTTGAGCCGATCGAGTCCGCCTAAAATCGAGTGGTCTAATTGGCTCAACAGGCCCAGTTCGGCCATCTGAACCACCATGTAGTCAGACGGGTAAATGATGCTGTAGGCCCGGCCGCCACCGGCTTGCACTCTAGCTAGCATCTCTTCGTTGGAGCTAAATACGTCAGCAACTACGCGGATGCCCGTTTTTTCGGCAAAGCGATCGAGCAAAGCTTTATCGGTATAGCCGGCCCAAGTGTAGATAAAAAGTTGGTCGGCAGCACCTTTGACGGGAGGGGCAGATTGTACATCTGCAAGTCGCCAGCCACAACTCGAAAGGGCTAAGCCGGAGATTGTCGCCGCCGAATTTTTGAGGAAATGACGACGCGTAGAATTAGCCCTGCAAAACCTGGAAATTGGTAGATTAGTTGGAGGCACAGTTCTATTTTAGATTTTAGATTGGGGGAATTGGGGATTGAGGATTGGGGATTGGGGATTGGGAATTGAGAATTGAGAATTGGTAATTGGGGATTGGGCATTGAAAAAGGTTGAATTATTTTTTTTTTCTTCCTTCTTCCTTCTTCCTTCTTCCTTCTTCCTTCTTCCTTCATAATTATTTTCGATCGCCCAAAGCGAGACAATCAGTAGTCCCCCAGTAAGCATAAATCGGCGTATGCGGGTCTGGGAAAGTGCCACCTGTATTTGGCTGGCGCACCGTAATTTTATCGCCCGACGACAACTCAACCACGTAATGAACGTGCGTGCCCATGTACATAATATTTTTGAGTCGGCCTTCAAAACAGTTGACCGAAACTTCCGGCTGGTAGAGATTCAAATATACTTTTTCGGGCCGGACGCTAACTACCACAGAATCGCCGATGACACCACTCCACATATCCGATTGCTGAACGATTATTTTCAGATTGGCGGATGTGCGAACTGTGAGAGTCGATCGGTCGATCAACTCCACCGTACCAGAAAACAAATTCGTATCCCCAATAAAATCCGCCACAAAAGCCGTCTGCGGGCACTCATAAATCTCTTCAGGAGAGCCAATTTGCTCAATCCTGCCCTCGTGCATCACCGCAATCCGGTTAGAAAGACTCATCGCCTCTTCTTGGTCGTGAGTCACCATCACAAAAGTCAAACCCAATTCTTGATGCAAATTCGACAATTCCAACTGCATCTGCTTGCGCAACTTCAAATCTAGAGCACCCAGGGGCTCGTCCAGCAGCAGAACCGCCGGTCGATTTACCAGAGCTCTCGCCAAGGCTACCCGCTGCTGCTGGCCACCAGACATTTGACCGGGAAACCTGTTGGCGAAAGATTCCATTTTCACCAATTGCAAAACTTCCCGTACCCGTTCTTCAATTTCCGCTTTCCCCAGCTTTTTAATCCGCAACCCAAAAGCGATATTGTCCCAAACATTCATGTGTCCGAACAAAGCATAGCTTTGAAACACCGTATTTACTGGACGGCGGTAAGCCGGAGTGTTGGTCATCGACTGACCGCGAATCATCAATTCGCCCGCCGAGGGAGTCTCGAAACCAGCGATTAACCGCAGCGTCGTAGTCTTACCGCAGCCACTCGGCCCGAGAATGCTAAAAAATTCTCCTTGGCGAATGCTGAGGTCAACGCCACGAACTGCGGTTTCGCCGTTAAATACCTTGAAGACCTTGCGGAGTTCAACGTCAAGCGCTGTATCCGTTGCTGTAGTACCTTGGTTGAGTGCTGTCTGAAACATATTCGCCCTTTCCTGGGAGTAATGCACGCCGCTTAAATACAGTTTTAGTTTAGACTTTTCTGTATTTTAGGCGAGGAATGTTGGAATTGAAAGGTTTTTAAGTTTGTTTTTTAAATTCTATCTTAGAGCGCACCATTGTCAGCAACAGGCTCTCCGGCCTGTTCCACAAGAAGAATTCACTCTTTGTGGAACAGGCATCTTGCCTGTTCATAAAAGGCTTGTTGAGAATAGTACAGTATCTCAGATCGACCAGTCATCTAAGGGTTAGTCGGGCTTGGCGTGGGAGAGGGTTTTTGCGGTTTCTCTGTTTTGGGTGCTTCTACTTTTTTCCACTCGGACAAAGGTCGCTGGACTGCATTTTTAAAGTCAAAAGGCACTAAAAGCACAGGCAAATTTTCGGCTGAGTTTTGAGGTGGCGCTTCTGCTGGGTTGGCTTGAGCGTACAAGAAGCGACCGCTAAAGTCTGTTTTGCCTAAAACTAGGCGGTGAGTTTCCTGGTTGTCCAGCTTGACTGTGACTGTCGCTTGCGGTTGGTCGAGACCGAATTCTGGGAGTTGAGCGGCTGTAATATTAATCGTTCGATCGCTCTTTCCTGTGGCTAGCCTGTCTAACAAAAAATCCACCGATGCCTGACTCGCGTGTGCTTGTACTGGCAATTTCATTTCCCAGTTAGAATAACCTCCTTTTGTAGCATAAACTCTTTCAAAAGTCAAGATTTTTTCGGGAGTTTTGACTGTAAAGAATTGTACGCGATCGGACTTGAAAGTAAAAATTTTCTGTTTTTCATCCTTAGCCGCTTCCTGCTGCGGAGAAACTTGCATCTCGAACAATGAAACTAACCCAATCATGCTTAGCGCGACGGCTATCAATATGAATGTATTCTTCTGCAATTTCATAATAATTGGGAATTAGGCATTGGGAATTGGGCATTGGGCATTGGGCATTTGCCCGCGCAGGAAATTGAGAATTGGGCATAGGGCATCTGCCGGCGCAGGGCATTGTTAATTGCTAATTGCTAGTAAATAACAAATAACTAATAATTAATGACCAATGACCAATGACTAATGACTCTTCATCATCTTCTTTTCCACCAAATAGCGCCGCCAATTCCTAGTCCGAGTAAAGGCCAAATTAGCCAACCTAAAACCAGCAATCCTACTTGAATAGTAGTCATGTTAATGCGACGGTTTGTAGCTTTTTTCGGACTGATAGAAAAGCTTTGTTGGTCTGGTTTACTCAACCAACTTACTGAGTTGATAAATACGTCGCTATTGAGTTGTTGGTCAAACCAACCGTTAGTCACAAATTGAGATGTACCCATCACTACCATGCGCGCTATTTTTCTAGGAGTTGAAGGTGTAGAAGGAGTTGACTTTGGACTGGGAGATGTTTCTGGTGTCGGTGTGAGAGATGTTGTGGGTGTCGGTGTGGGAGATGTTGTGGGTGTTGGCGAAGTTGTCGGTAATGCTGGGGGTGTAGCTTCTTGGGAAACAATCACCGAGTAGCTGATTGGGGAAGCTGTCGGCGAAGTTGTTGGTGATGGCGAAGTTGTTGGCGAAGTTGTTGGTGATGGCGAAGTTGTTGGTGATGGGGAAGTTTTCGGCGATGGTGAAGTTTTCGGCGATGGCGAAGTTGTTGGGGATGGTGAAGTTGTGGGTGATGGTGAAGTTGTGGGTGATGGTGAAGTTGTGGGTGATGGCGAAGTTGTGGGTGATGGCGAAGTTGTTGGTGATGGCGAAGTTGTTGGTGATGGTGAAGTTTTCGGTGATGGTGAAGTTTTCGGGGATGCTTGGGGTGAAGGCGTGACGGATGTGGGTGAGGGTGAGGGTGAGGGATTTAGTGGAGTGCTGTCAGAGACCGATCGCACTAAAGCTACACCTAATAATAACGGGCCTTGTCGATCGGTCTTTGGGTCGAACTCCAATTTCTTAGTCGTCAAATCGCTTTCCGCCCAACTTTCTTGACTCGTCCAAATCAGCGGTTTTTCCTCTATTCCTTCTACTGGCGTGACTTCCAAAGCACGAGCAAAGGGATAAAATGAAATACCAGCGCCAAAACTTTGAGTAATCGGATGTTCGCCGTAACGCCTGACTGTGGGAACCGTGGGGCCGAGCCCGAATCTTTGACCACCGCCCGAAGCATCAATGGCCAAACGATTGTCTAGTTTTATGCCCCATTCTTGCAGGATTTTGTCCAATCCCGTATTAATTCCCGGGTCTACCATTAAGAATAAACTGCCGCCGCGATCGAGATAAGCTTGAAGTGCTTTAACTTCTGGATCTGAAAACGGTTTTTCCAGCCCAGCCATAATTAAAGTATCTGCATCTTCTGGTATTTGTTTGCTTTCTGCCAAATTTAGCGTTTTGGCATTATAGTATTTGTCTTTCAGGGCTTTTTCAGCTTGCTGAATTCCGCCTTGACCTTCCTTTATCGGGCGTTCTCCTTTTCCTTGCAAAAAGTAAACGGTGGGATTGCGGGTACTCAGTATTTCTTCTAAGCCATTGGTAAGTTTTATTTCAGAAAGTCCTTGATTTGGGTCGCTACCAAAAGTAGTACCGCCTTTTTGCAGTACCTGTTTTTTGTCACCGGATTGTAGGTAAATTTCTCCGATACTGGTAATGCTAAATTCCCGGGCTTTTCCCGGTTGGGACAGCGGATCTACAAACTCGAATTGGAACTTTTCGCCTCCCTCGCGTTTGTAGCTTTGGAGTAATTCTTTAATTTGGGGATTTTGGGTGGGGTCAAACACCAAAACTTTGACTGTTTGTTGCAGGTTTCGCAGTATTTGTTGCGTCTGGGGGGCGAGGGTAAATTGTTTGCTTTCGGTTAAGTCGATGCGGACGGGATAGCGAAAGGCGATGAAGTTAATTACCCCGAGAATCAGAAAGACGGCGAGGGTAGCAATCAGGGCGTTGGTACTGGCTTGAGTGGAACGTTTTCCCCAAAAGCCTTGTTCGTAAGTCAAAGATAGCAGCCAAAGTGCGATCGTCACTATGCCGGCAATCACTAAACCGACTGTCAAGGGTTCCCATGCTGCGGATAGGAGTCTTGCTGTTAACCCGGCTGCGGTGAGGAGAGGGCCCAGCCAAAAAATGTATTTCCAGTTTGTTTTGCTAATTTTCATAAGGTAAATATTGGGTGAGAAAATTCCGGTTCGAGAATGTTATTCTATATCGCATTAGCCTCCAACCATGCTGTTAAATCTGACGAATGGTTGAAATCCAGCACGGCATCTCCTAATTCTTCTAATTCCTGTAGACCTAATTGACGGATGCAGTTTTCTGTTTCCGATGATATTATGCCTAAGCGTCGCACGAGTTGACGCAAAATTAACGAGAGTTGAGCGATTTTTGTTACCTGATCCTTTGCTACATCTATGGCAATCTGCTGGTCTTGAATCCACAGTTCTTGATTCTGTAATTGGGTTAATTCTGCCTGAGTGAAGTTTCCCTCACTGGCAATTCTCAAAGCTTTATTAATTTCGGGAACTGTACTCATTGTTTCTGGTACTGTCTCCAGAGTGCCGATGTTTTTGATGAAATAAATCCATTTTTCGGCGGTTGTTTCTAATTCTGCTAATTGTTTGCTAAATTTTGGCAATTCGATAAATACTAATTCTATTTCTGTATCGGGACAATCAAACTGTTGCTCTTTTTCTTTGAAAACAAACCGCGACCTAAATTCTGGCTGATTTTCAAACATTTCAAAGTCGGTAATTTTTAAGGATATTACTGTTTTTAGTTTTTCGTAGCGTTCTTCTCCTGTTAATTTCAGGCTGTAGCTTTTGGCAGCGTTGTACAAGACTCTGTTCCCAAAGGAAGGCACGTTAATCAGTTGGATTTCAATGAGGGCGATTTTGTCGCCGTTAATTGTGGCTTTGACATCTAACTGTATCTCTTGGGCTCCAAAACCTTTATTTACTGGTGGGGAGTCGATTATTTCTAAGTTTTCGATGACTGGTTGTGCTTCATAAAGGATGGCGTTTAAAAAATTAATCAAGATGTCTTTGGTGTCGCTGGAACCGAAGATTTTTTTGAACGCCAAGTCAATTTTAGGATTGATATATCTCATTGTTTTAAGCAATTAGTGGAATAACTAACATTAATTGGTAATTGGTAATTGGGAATTGGGAATTGGGAATTGGTGGCTTATCCTTTAATTTCCGACTCTCCTACTTTCCCACTCTCCCCTCTTTATTCCCCGAACTCTTCCCTGATTTTTTTAAGAACGTTGATATCGTAAGGCGTCGATCGACTGGGCGGTCAGAAATACTCCTAAAATGATGTAACTGGCAAACATAATTAAGCTGCTGGTATCGAAAACTCCCTTGACAAGATTGGTGTAATGTGTTAATAGCGAAAGTTGTCCTAATGCTGCTCCGAAGGGGCCGCCGATACCGACGGCGGCTGCGTCGATCACCCATAGAAATAATACTAGAGCGAAGGTAAGGATGGCTGATAAAATTGTGCTGTCTGTGAGGGAGGAAATAAACATTCCGAGGGACAATACTCCGGCTGCTAGTAAGATTAAGCCGCCGTGTCCTAACAGCAGGACGCCGGGTGGTACGGGTGGTGTTGATGAACTTAGGGCGATCGCCTCGCAGAAAAGCAGGGGCAGTAACATGGTGGTATAAAATGTTAAAACGCCGAGCAGTTTGCCCGTAGCAACTGCCCAGTTTGTTAAGGGCGATGTGGCTAATAGTTCTAAGGTGCCGCGTTTGCGTTCTTCTGCGTAAAGTCCCATTGATAGTGCGGGTAATACGAACAGTGAAAGGGAACCCATGATTCGCAGGAAGAGTTGCAGGAATTCGTAAGCAACATCGATCGCAGGTTCGGTAATTCCCATTTGGTCTCGCTGGGCGATTTGGGGAATTAATCCGTCGGGGGCGAGGAGAATAGCGATTAAAAAGTAGCCCGTGATCAGCCAAAAAACTGCGGCGATGGCATATGCTAATGGCGAGGCAAAATAGCTTTGCAGTTCTTTGCGGTAAATTGCAATAATATTACTAATCATTACTAACCTTGGGAGTGTGAATTGGTCATTGGTTTATGCTGAGTCGCCTGTGGGTGGTGTTGTGTTGTCGTCACTATCCTGTGGCTTTCTTTGTATTTGTCGCTTTCTGGTAGCAGGTGGCTGTTCGGGTGAAGCATCGCTACTCGGTTGTGGCCTTTTTTTAGCTGACCTATTTCTGACAACTGGTGGAGTTTCTGAGTGAGGAAGTTCGATCGACTCTGGTGTCTCAAGAACGGCTTCTGAGTGCGGAAGTTCGATCAACTCTACGGTTTCCACAACGGTTTCTGGCTGAGGAAGTTCGATCAACCTTGGTGTCTCAAGAACGGCTTCTGAGTGCGGAAGTTCGATCAACCTTGGTGTCTCGACAACGGTTTCTGAGTCAGGAAGTTCGATCGACCTTGGTGTCTCGACAACGGTTTCTGAGTGCGGAAGTTCGATCGACTTTGGTGTCTCGACAACGGTTTCAGGTTGCGGAAGTTCGATCAACTTTGGTGTCTCGACAACGGTTTCAGGTTGCGGAAGTTCGATCAACTCTTGTCTCTCTGCAATTTCCAGAAAATGTGCAACTGATTCTAGTTCAGGTTCTAAATCGCTGACTGTTTCTGGAATTTCCGCAACTGGTTCGGATTCTGGAAGTTTGATCGACTCGACAATTTCCGCAACTGGTTCGGATTCTGGAAGTTCGATCAACTCTCGTATTTCCGCAACTGGTTCGGATTCTGGAAGTTCGATCGACTCTCGTATTTCCGCAACTGGTTCGGATTCTGGAAGTTCGATCGACTCTCGTATTTCCGCAACTGGTTCAGATTCTGGAAGTTTGATCGACTCTCGTATTTCCGCAACTGGTTCAGATTCTGCTTGATGAGAATCATAAGGCGACTCTTCCCTGTCTGAAACTGGCGAATCGTCCACAATCAGTGGCGATTCCAATTGATCGGCATCTCGGATCGAATCTTGGATTTCTATCGTTTCTTGTAGATTGCGATCGACTTCCGGTTCGCTATGAACCAGTGTTTCTTGCGGTTTGTTTTCAGCCGCTGTCAGCCTCAAAAACACATCTTCGAGAGTAGCCCGATTGCGACGCATTTCGCAAAGTCCGAATCCAGAGGCGATAATAGCTGCGGCAATTTCTCGTCCCGGTTCTATTGTCGGTTCGCACAAAGCCCGCAGGCGGTAGCGATTAGCTAAAAATTGCTGGTTTGGAATCAATTCGACCGATCGAACTCCCGGCAAATTTTCCACCGCAGGTAGCAGCAGACTGTCTAACAAATCCGCCTCGCCTTCAACTTCGAGCTCGTAACCTTCTGAGGCGGCCAACTCTCCCATCAAATGTTCGGGAGTACCCGCAGCGACGATTTTACCGCGATTGATGATGGTGACGCGGTTGCAAGTCATGCTGACTTCCGGCAGAATGTGAGTCGAAAGAATGATTGTGTGTTGGCCGCCCAGACTTTTGATTAAATTGCGGACTTCGATGATTTGCCGGGGGTCGAGGCCGACGGTTGGTTCGTCTAAGATGATCACGGGTGGATCGTGGACGATCGCCTGGGCGATACCGACTCGTTGTTTAAAACCTTTGGAAAGTTTGCGGATTAAAACTTTGCGTTTTTCAACCAAGCCGCAGCGTTCGATCGCCGAAGTGACTCTTCGCGCGAGATCGCCCGCTGGTACTTGCTTGATCCTGGCCACAAAAAACAAAAACCCTTCCACACTCATTTCTGGATACAGGGGCGGGTTTTCGGGCAAATAACCGATGCGCTGTCGAACTCCCATCGAGTTTTCGTGAACGTCGAGGCCGGCGATGCGGGCCGTACCGCTGGATGCAGGCAAATATCCCGACAAAATCCGCATTGTTGTGGTTTTACCAGCGCCGTTGGGGCCCAAAAAACCGAGAATTTCTCCTGATTCGACCGAGAAAGACACGTCCGCGATTGCTGCGGTTGAACCGTAAGTTTTGCTTAAGTGTTCTACTTCAATCATTTGTCAGCAGCTAGTCGATTTTAGGTTTGAGATTTGAGATTGACTCTGCCAACCACAGGCGGGACGCCTGTTCCACGCAGTGCAGAGTTCCGCCAGCATAGAGGTCGATCAAATTTATGGCGCAAATGCTAATTTGATTTTGTATTCCAGTGTAGTCTGGCGAGTACCAAATCTATCATAAGTGTCGATCGGACTTGGAGACTGGCGGCGAGTTTTCGGCTAAGGTTGAGATTGCTTTTGCTGTTTGATGATTTTGGTTGATCGCCAATTTTGTGTTGAAGGCGATCGGGCTGGGACAATAATATTGTCGTCAACACCAATTTAATGGGTCGTTGCACATATCTCGATCCCCCTAAATCCCCCTTAAGAAGCTATGCGTTATAAACATCTTTCTTAACATTTGAGAGCGATCGCGATCGAGGCTATCAAACCCTTATTCCTCGATCGCCCATTCTCAATAAATGCCAGCTATTTTCAATAAACAAGGTTGTTAAATTGTCAAGGCTTGTGTCGTGATTGCTCCCAAAAGCCTTGATTTACAAAGCTTTCAGGATTGTTAAGAAAGATTCTTATAAGGCATAGCTTAAGAAGGGGGACTTTGATCGGAATCTTGTCCCCCCCCTTTGTAGGGGCGGTGCCCCCGTGCCCGCCCTCTTTGCTAGGGGGGATCGGATTCTATGCAGCTTCATAAAAAATTGGTTAACGTGTCGCCAACTATCAATTACATAGCAATTCTGCCTGCTGCGAAGATTTTTTGTGCAGTTAATTGCAAATCTGGAAAGATTGAGGAAATAAGTCGATCGTCATTTTGAAACAACTGTTTTTGATAGTCATCCTCTCGCAGCGTACAAATTGTTACTGTCGGCTGTTTAGGTTTGCCAATATATTCTCTGCCACCAATGCCCAAATAGTCAACAATCCAATACTCAGGCACTCCTAATAGGGCATAATCTTCAACTTTTCGGGCGTAGTCGTTCTGCCAGTTGGTGCTAACGACTTCAGCGATTAGTTTAATTGAGGAACCTGATGTAATTACGGGTTCTTGTTGCCATAAAGGTTCGTTAATTAGTCGAGTTTGATCTAATACAAGCACATCGGGGCGAAATGCTGTGGATGTTCCTAATAGTTTAATGAGACAGCGAGGAGGGATAAAGTAGGACTGATCCAGGCGATCGATTTCTACATTCAGTTTTCGTCCCAGAAACCCCGATACTTGTTCGTGCGGCCCTGTCGGTTCCATTTCGGTTAATTCACCATCAATTAATTCGTAACAATCGCTGTCGCCGTAGTTGACAATAAATTCATCAATAGTTATAAGTTTTGGAGGTGATTGAACCATGATGTTTATTCCTCTATCCATGATTACTGCTCCTGAAATTGAGCCAACAACCAAGCACCTACCTGGGATTGATCTTGAGTGCGACTCCGGCGCAAAGCCTCTTCTAGCAAAGCAATAGTTAATCCCGGCAAAACTTCCGATCGCACAATCCGCCGACTGCCATTATCCGAAATAATTGCAAAGGCAATAATCTCGGATTTCTGCACGTCTACCACCCAATATTCAGCGACTTTTAGCTCTTCGTAAAGCAACCGTTTTTCACCGATATCATCAGCCAAGGTTGAGTCAGCAACTTCTATAACCAAATCTGGTGGTGGAGTAACGTCAAGACTTGCGATCGAAGTTCCTTGAGGTGCTAATTGCGATCGGGTTCCAATATAGTATGATACATCTGGTTGACACTCTCGCACTCCTGTTTTCCGGTAGCTACAGTTATCCAATCCATTTAAAGGGATAGCTTTCGCAATACAGAACAGACTCACCCCTAAAAAAATACTTCCATTGTCTCTAGCATAATCTGGCCCTACTGACATAGTTTCAATCCTCATTTGTCCATTGCGGTAGTAGCATTTTGCTTTATTGTAAGCTGGGTCATCTGCCATCGCGATGAATTCTTCCCATGTTGCTACCACCCAGGTGTCTGTCGGTAATTTAGTAATTAAGGTACTCATTTTTTACCTTTTGATGAGACTATTATTTTGATTCAATCATGATCTAATTTAATCCTAGCATATTCGATCGCCCTCTCAACTCCTTTTCCAAATCTTAATCTGTCCCAACCAACCAGCACTCACAATCGTCTTCCCATCCCCGCTAATCGCCACAGCGCTAACATAGCCAGAATGTCCGCTCAAAGTACCTCTCAAATCCCCCGATCGCACATCCCAAATCCTGATACTCTTATCCCAACTTCCAGTAATCAGCATAGTCCCATCCCGACTGATCGCCACCGACCAAACCCCGTCAGTATGCCCGCTCAAACGCCGAATTAACTGACCGTTTCCGACATTCCACAACCCAACACTACCGTTGCTGTTTCCCGCCGCTAAACTTTTGCCATCGGGAGTAAAAGCTAGGGACAAAACAGATAAGTTTTTGCCGCCCATCGTGCGAATTCCTTGACCGCTGGTTAAATTCCATAACCTAATTGAACCATCTTTGCTACCGCTAGCTAAAGTTTTGCTATCGGGACTTATGGTAACAGCATTGACCAATCCAGAATGCCCAGTCAAAGTCCGCACTAATTCCCCGGTTTTCGCATTCCAAATCTTAATCGTTTTATCCCAACTGCCGCTCGCTATAAAATCGCCTTCAGGACTAACGGCAACACTCGAAACAGCACCGGAATGCCCTAGCAAAGTGCGTACAAACGTCCCCGTTTCTAAATTCCAAATCTTCACAGTTTTGTCGTCGCTGCCACTAGCTAACAATTTTCCGTCGGCACTTGCAGCCAGTGCGTTTACTGCTTCGGCGTGTCCCCGCAGCGTAGTTTTCAATTCCCCGCTGGGAAAATTCCAAACTGAGATTGTGCCGTTGCTATTTCCTGTGGTAAAATAAGCGGAAGCAAGGGCAAGGGAACTCACAACTTCCGAAGGCGCTTTGAGGGTATTTGTCGCAGCAAAGGCGATCGCACTTGCGGGCCTGCGAGGCGCATTAATAGCAGGAGTTTTCGGGTTGACCGCAGTGGGAGATTGCGGAACTAACGGCAGTGAAACAGTCGATCGCCATTTCATGAAAGTATTGATTTCTATCCCCGCCGCCACGATTTTATCAGAATTGTCCTCTAACCTGACAATGCCGTTAATTGCCACAACTCGCCCCGCATCATCGAGCACCGGCCCGCCGCTCATTCCCGCTCTCACTAAGTTATTGTATACCAATGTATAACCGTTCCAAGCAGTTTGGCGGCCGGTAAGCTGACCTTCGGTAGCGATGAAAATCGGTTGTCTCAGGGAACCGCCGGATGTCGGCCAACCAGCTACATAAGCCTTTTTTCCCGGAGTTGCAGGCGAATTGGCTAATTGAGCGAGGCGGTAGCTTTGAGTGCTGCTGAATGGGACGATCGCCAAATCCGCACCGGGCATTCGCCGCACGAGACTATATGATACAGAGTGAGCTTTGCCATCGGGAGTTACGACCTCGTAATCACCTGCTTTATCAACAACGTGCCAGTTTGTGAGAATATAGTATGTGCTGCCTTGTTTCTCTAAAATCACTCCCGAACCGCCTTTTGGCCCCTGGATGCGGACGGTAATGTCTTTAGCGATGGTTTTAACTGCGTCAGCGGTTAATCCGAGGGCGATTTGAGGTGATGTGAAGGGGATAAGGGCGATCGAGCTAAGGGCGATCGTAGCACTCAAAATAGCCGGAATTGTTCTGCTGTAATTCATGATTGTGTCAATTTAACATAGCCACATATCAACCGACGGATAACTTTTCCGGTTGGTGGCGTATTGACGGTTGAAAATGCACTCATGGCCTGCGCGATCGAACTTTCGACATCCGCGCAAGCCTCACAATATTTGACACTGGCGTCATCTAGCAGAATAATTTAGAATCTCGAACCGCAAATAGACTCAACAATAGCCACTGGCTTATCTCTATTCTTTTCTCGGCAAATCAGAATTTGAGCCAAACGCTGCTCGGTATAATACCCATTAGCCATCCAGCCGATGGGTGCGCCTGCGATCGCGCCAACTGCTATACCGGTGATCAGGCTCAAAACAAGATGCTTGCGGGCGATCGACTGTTGTTCCATAAAATTTTATCCTAAGTAATTACCGTTAGTAAAAATAGCACAAATAAAAGTTACTTTCTTCCTCCTATTTGCTTATTTCCTAAGTAGTAACCTATACTAAGTATCATGTTCTTTACAGTCCGCTTAACACCAATTTTTTATGAGGCTGCATAGAATCTGATCCCCCCTAGCCCCCCTTAATTAGGTGGGGACAAGATTCCGATCAAAGTCCCCCTTCTTAAGGGGGATGCGAGGGGGATCGAGATATGTGCAACTTCACATTAAATTGCCATAACACAATCCCATGCAGCAATAATCAAGTATCCAAACTTAACAAAACCGATGGCAAGAAATACATGATATTTAGAAACTGGGACAAAAAGTTAACTGGGGAAAATCTCCGAGAGCAAATAGCCAAAGCCAAAGAAGCATGGAAACAAGCCGAGATTACACAGCCCCGCGCCGAATCTGTGCATTACAATCAGTCTGAAGATTTAATTGTGATCAAACTGAAAAACGGTGCTATTTTTTCTTTTCCTCCACAACTGGCACAAGGCTTAAAAGGTGCTTCACCAGAACAACTTGCTGATGTTTGGCTGCCGCCTTCCGGTAGCAGCGTACACTGGGAAAGCTTAGATGTTGATTTTGGTATTCCCGAACTTGTAGCAGGTATTTTCGGGACAAAATCTTGGATGGCTGATTAATTTCTTAGTATCTTAGAGAGGGATTTTGACTTTGTTTGTGTAGTCGCGGTTTCAACCGCCGAGTGACGCACAGCGAGCGAAAGAAGGTGCGTCAGGATTGATAATTTTCTACAAGCTTGTTAGCTTCATCCTGACGCACCCTACAGCTAATGATTTGTGTGGCATTACGCTAAATCAAACAGCAAAAATTCCGCATCTTCCGCCGCTTCAACAATCAACTCAGACTCACCGCTAACCGCCGCGCCGTCCCCATTTTCCAAAGCCAAACCGTTGAGTAAAACCGAGCCGCGAGCAACTTGCACCCAAGCATGGCGATTCAACCCCAAAGCATGAGAAACCCGCGATTTTTCATCCAAAACTGCCGCATATAAATCGACATCTTGATGCACTTTAACCGCACCATCTCTCGCATCTCGCGCCGCCACCAAGCGCAATTTGCCACGTCTTTCTGCTACCGGAAAATCCCGCTGTTCGTAACTCGGCGGCAATCCATTCGTATCCGGCAACAGCCAAATTTGCAGCAAATGAACCGAATCTGTTTGCGAGTGATTGAACTCACTGTGCTGAATGCCCGTACCCGCACTCATCCGCTGTACTTCACCGGGTTTAATCGTTGCACCAGTACCCAAAGAATCTTTGTGTTCTAACACTCCTTCTAATACATAGGTAATGATTTCCATGTCGCTGTGCCCGTGAGTGCCGAAACCCTTTCCCGGGCTAACGACATCCTCATTAATTACCCGCAAAGAGCGAAAATTCATATAGTTAGGATCGTAATAATCGGCAAAGGAAAATGTGTGGTAACTGTCCAGCCAACCGCGATTGGCGTGTCCTCGGGCTGCACTTTTTCTGACGGTAATCATTTTTTACATCCTCAGTGAAGTTTATCGGTGTTCTGAGATATTTCTACTTTAAACCGAGTCAAGCTATTATGGAAAGTACGCACTTAAAAGTACGGTAGTTACCAAAAAGATACTATGCAAGTTAAAGAGGCAAAGGTCGATCGGGCAAATTGCCCTGTAGAACGAACTCTAGACGTGATTGGCGGGCGCTGGAAAGTCTTAATTCTCCGGGAGTTGTTTCCAGGAGTGAAGCGTTTTAACGAACTGCAACGGGCTGTAAATGGGATTACTCAGAAGATACTGACGCAGCAATTGCGAGAGATGGAGTCAGACGGGATTGTACACCGGGAAATTTATTTGCAAGTGCCGCCAAAAGTTGAATATTCCCTAACGCCTGTGGGTGAAAGTCTCAAACCGATTATTAACGCTATGCACGAATGGGGAATTCAGCATATTACCAAAGATTAAAAACGAGTCGTTTGTAGTAAGGACTTCAGTCCTTCCACTTTCCTAAATAGATAGATGCCCCCGATCAGATAATCGCGCTCGTCTGATATATTTTTATTAACTAGATGCTTGTTTTCAGTCTTCAGACAGATTTCTAATTCTCAACCTAATTCAACAATAATAATATGAACAACATAGAGCGTCTTGCCACTCTCAACCGTATCCGCAAACTCAGCCGCCTGATGGATACCGCCATTGGCATCCCCGGCACTAAATTCCGCATTGGTTTAGATCCGATTATCGGTTTAGTTCCAGGTGCTGGGGATATCGTAGATACCGCATTCTCCGCATACCTAATTTACTTAGCAACTCAATTCAACATTCCCCAAAAAACCCTAGGCAAAATGATTTACAATATCGGTCTAGAAGCAGTTATCGGCTCAGTACCTTTAGTCGGAGATATTTTCGATGCTTTTTATAAATCAAACATGAGAAATCTGGCGCTTTTAGAAGAGCACCTCCAAGCAGTTGAACCCGAACTAGCCGCCGTTGCAGAACCTGTTCCTGAATCGATTAAACTGTAGGTTTGTAGCGCCAAGCGGGGCGGGTTTACAGAAATATTTACTACGACCAAAAGGCTTAATAAACCCGCCAATCCCCACCTACAATCTATACAGAATAGCGTTTGACTGCTTCCACCAAAGCAATCACATCCGCTTCCAAAGTATTAAAAGCCGTTACCAATCTCACAGTATATTTATCCCACCGATAAAACAGAAATCCCTCAGCTAAAACTGCTGTAATCACCGATTCGGGAAGCTGCATAAAAATTTCATTAGCTTCGACAGGATGGCAAAGTTTGACTCCCTCAACACCTGCAAAACCTTCGGCTAATTTGGCGGCCATATTATTTGCATGAGCCGCATTTCTCAGCCACAAATCATCGGTTATGTACGCTTCTAACTGCGCGGACAAAAACCGCATCTTCGAGAACAGATGGCCACTGCGCTTGCGGTAAAAAGGGAAAGTCTTTGCTAATTCTTGATTGAAAAATACCACAGCTTCCGCAGCCATCGCACCGTTTTTTGTTGCTCCAAACGAGAGAATATCCACACCAGCCCGCCAAGTAATATCCGCAGGGGAACAGCCCAAACTAGCAACAGCATTGGCAAAGCGAACTCCATCCATTTGTAGGTGCAAATTGTGGCTGCGAACCACCTCCGAAATGTGGGAGATTTCTGCTGGATTGTAGACTGTGCCGGCTTCCGTTGCTTGAGTAATACTGACGGCTGCGGGCTGTACGTGATGGACGACACCTGCACCAGCGCGATCGAGCTTTTTACTTAAAGTGTCGGCCTTTATTTTAGCATGATTTCCTGTTAGCGTTACCAGCTTTGCACCGCCAGTGAAAAACTCCGGCGCGCCGCATTCATCCAGGTTAATATGAGATTCGGCGTGACAGTAAACAGCCCCGTAGGTCGGAGTCATAACCGCTAGGGCCAAAGCATTAGCAGCCGAACCAGTTGCTACAGGAAAAACCGTCACCGATGTCTCGAACAAATCGGAAAATTTAGTTTGCAAACGCTGTGTATATTCATCATCTCCGTAAGACATCACAGCCCCGCAATTAGCGGCTGCTATCGCGGCCATAATCTCCGGCGAAACCCCGGTTGCATTGTCGCTACAAAAATTCATTGGAATAACTCGCAAACACAATCTATAATATAACTCAACGCTCAATACTTAACACTGAAGCATTAAACCGAGAGGAAATATGGCAGAATACCGTCAAGTAGAATATCGCATCGGCAAAGACGGCAAAATCACCGAAACCGTCCTCAACGCCACCGGTTCGAGTTGCACTGAAACCACCGCCGGAGTTGAAAAAGCCCTCGGAAAAGTAGAATCTCAAGATTTGTTGCCAGAATACTACCAAGGCGAAGAAAACTTGACCGTTGAACAAACCCAGACTTTAAAACAAGTTTAAAAAATTGACAATGTTTTATCTCTTCAATGCAACGGTTGATGTGACAATAGTGCCTCCCTTCAGTATTGCGCTAGCTGTTGGGGGCATTTTTCTAATTTTAGTGTACGCTTATGCTGCATCTGAGGCTGGAGATGCGATCGACTTTAAGTACGATACAGTCCTGCGGGAACGCATGAATCAGCTAGATATTCTCGATTGGCAAGACTTAGCCACACAATCCGGCTTAACTCGCTTCGGGGTGCGCTTAGTGCGGCAGGGAGACGTGGGAAAACTCACCCTAAACCAACTGAGGCGGCTGGCAACAGTGCTGAATTTGAATTTTCAAGAGTTCGATCGTACTTTGAGCGCGCTGCCACTCTCGGCTACAATCACAGCTAATCCCACCGAAATTGAAGAATTAAAGCAGCAATGTTTCCGGCTGCGCGATAAATTAGAGCAGCAAAAAGTTCAACTAACTGATGATTTTCGCCGCGCTACCTTTGAACAATTGCAAACTTTGTTAACTAGCTATCCCGCCGCCCGCAAAATGGCAGAAGCCAAGCCGGAGATGCCAGCCAAAAATCTTTCGGCTCTTTTTACACCCTTAGAAAATCTTTTGTCAAGTTGGGGTTTTGAAACAATCGGTTCAGCTTGGGAACAAGTGACTTACAATCCGCAGTTGCACCAGCCGGATGTTGAGGATATAACAGAAGGAGAGTTAGTTTACATTAGATTTGTCGGCTATCGGGATGGAGAGCGAATTCTTGCACCCGCCAAAGTTAGTCGCACCCTTCCAGCGGGAATAAAAAATTAAATTTAAAATCTAAAATCAACATGACTACAGTTGCAATTGATTTCGGCACCAGCAACACGGTTGTTTGCATTCTCAACCCGGATACGCAAACACCAGAAACTTTGAGATTGGGCGAAATGTCCCGCATTTTTAAAACGGGTAAATCGAGCGAAGATATTCGAGAAATACCTGTAGTCCCGACTTTGGTATTTGTCAAAAATGCGGGAGATTTGGTATTAGGCGAAAAAGTGCGATCGCAGCGTTTAGGACAATCCCAGCCCGACCGTTTTTTCAAAGCTTTCAAACGCGACTTGGCTACCGATTTTCAGCCCCCAGCCCGAAATCTCGACGGCGAGACTTACACGCCAGAATCAGTAGCCAAACAGTTTATCGAAACTATTTGGAAACAGTTATATCAGCAAAATATACAGCCAGATAAACTAATTTTTACAGTACCCGTCGGAGCATTTGAAAGATATTTAGATTGGTTTCGCGACTTAGCAGAAAATCTGGGAGTTGCCGAAGTTCAGCTAATCGATGAATCCACAGCCGCAGCCTTGGGATATGCCGTAAAACGTCCCGGCTCCCTTGTTTTAGTAGTCGATTTTGGTGGTGGCACTTTAGATTTAAGTTTAGTCCGCACAGCCCCTCCTTCCTTAGTCAAAAATAGCCAATCGAAAACTCCCAATTTAATGCGGGCGGAAGTATTAGCAAAGTCTGATGCTTATGTCGGTGGCGAAGATATTGACATTTGGATTGTCGAAGATTATTTGCGACAGATTAATTCGTCGCGGGCAGAAGTCAGCCCAGTTGGCTGGCAAAATTTATTAGAAATAGCAGAAAAACTAAAGATTCAACTTTCTCATGTTAATGAGGCGAAGGAAAGTTGGTTCGACGATGAAAATTTTATGTCTTATGAGTTGGATTTAAACCGAGAAAAGCTTGAGGAAATTTTGGAATATCGGCAGTTGTTAGAACAGTTGCGGGAAGCTTTAGATGAAGTGCTGAGCATTGCACTGGGAAAAGGTATCGGCAAAGCCGATATCGAACAGGTTTTGCTGGTAGGAGGAACGTCTCTAATTCCGGCTGTTTCTAATTTAGTTGTTTCGTACTTTGGCCGTCAAAAAGTCAAAACTGATAAGCCCTTTGAAGCTGTAGCCCATGGTGCTTTAGCCTTAACACAATTGGCTAGTGTTGACGATTATTTGCGCCATACCTATGCAGTTCGTCTCTGGGAACCTTACGCTAAAGCTTATGCTTATTCGCCAATATTTAGCAAGGAAATGAAGTATCCTTGTCAAAGTTCCGAAGAGTTGACGTTGCAAGTGGCTATGGAAGGGCAAAGAGAAATTCGATTAGATATTGGGGAAGTTGCCGAGGTATCGCAAGCGGAGGTGACTTTTAATGAAAAAGGGCAAATGACGAGCAGTTTGCTCAACAAACAGACGGATTTTCGCTCTTTGGAAAGCCACCACGAGCAGGTTTGTGTGGCGCATTTGAGTCCGCCTGGTGTGTTGGGGGTCGATCGGGTTTCGGTGAGTTTTGAGGTGGATCAGAGGCGGGTTTTGTTGGCGACGGTGCGGGATTTGGTGACGGATCGGGTTTTGGTGGACAGAGGTGCGATCGCCAAACTGCAATAATGGTAAAATGTCAACAAGTGCGATCGGTAATTTTTAGTTAATTTTATGGATTTGAAAAATGTCATATAGTGAATTTACTACGATCGCAAAAGTGCGAACAGCCTTTAACCTCACCATTAATGAAAAAACTGTTTTGTTCGCAGATGTAGAACCAATCGAACCTAGCGACTATCTCAAAACAACTTTAACAGAATACATCCCCCTTGCCAGCGCTATCAATACGGAAAAAGCGCGATCGGAGTTGATTATTGCTCCTGTATTGCTAGAAGTACGGCGCATCTTAAACTTCCAAATCGGCTTTTTTTCCGGCACTGAATTTAACGCTGATCCAGAAAGTGGACTTAATGGGTACTGCGATTATATTCTTACCGCATCTAGCGATTTATATGAAATCCGAACACCAGTTGTCACATTAGTAGAAGCCAAAAATGAAAACATCAAAAACGGATTGGGACAGTGTATTGCTGAAATGCTGGGAGCCCAGCGATTCAATCAACAGCAAGATGATGAAATTGAGGCGATTTACGGAGGAGTTACCACAGGAAATGCTTGGAAGTTTCTCAAATTGGTTAATCAAACAGCTTTTATTGACTTGAATGATTATTATATTAAGGAAGTGGACAAAATTCTCGGAATCTTAACAAAACCTTTACGCAAACATTCAAAAAATGATTAAAACAAAATTTATGCTATGAAGAAACAGCAAAATAAATTCAGCCACCTGACAGCTATTGAAAGAATATACCTATCATTTCCGGCAAAATATTTATTAGATAAAAACCTGCTACAAGGTAAAGTGTTAGACTTTGGGTGCGGCTTCGGGAACGATGTGAAATTATTGCAGCAAAAAGGCTTTGATATTGCAGGTTATGACCCTTATTATTTCCCGGAATATCCCTACAATAAATTCGATACAATAATTTGTTTTTATGTTTTGAATGTTTTGTTTCCAGAAGAACAAGCTAATGTCCTCATGGAAGTCTCGCACCTGTTGAAACCGGGAGGTAAAGCGTATTTCGCAGTCAGAAGGGATCTCAAAAAAGAAGGCTTTCGAGAACATTACGTCCACAAAAAACCTACCTACCAGTGCATTGTCAAACTTCCTTTTAAGTCAGCGCACTCCGATGAGTCTTGCGAAATTTACGAATATGTCCATTATAATCATCAACGAAATTCAGCTAACAATTGCATATTTTGTAACCCGCATAAACATCTAACTTTGCTAACTGAGTCCGCAACAGCCTATGCTATACTTGATGGTTATCCAGCCAGTAAAGGTCATGTTTTAATTATCCCGAAGCGTCATGTTGCCAATTATTTTGAACTACCATTTCGAGAACAATCTGCTTGTTGGTTTATGGCTAATAAAGTGCAGGAAATTTTAAAGAAAGAGTTTCAGCCTGACGGTTTTAATGTGGGAATAAATATTAATAAAGATGCGGGTCAAAGTCGAAGTCACGCTGCTATTCATATTATTCCACGTTACCGAGGTGATGCGACTGGAAATAAAAGCGGGATTAGGTATGTGATTCCAAAGAGTGAAAAATAAAGATTGGTAAATGGCGCAAAAATTGCTAAAATCCAATACTGGACAGCTAAACCTGCGAACAGATGTATCTATCAGGTCAATTCTGCCATCTAAAATCCAAAATCCAAAATCCAAAATCTAAAGAGGAATGGAGAAGAGAGGGATTCATAATTTTTGTAAGGATTGTTATACATGAATTACGCGCTGCGACTAAAGAAACTGGGTTTTTTATTAATTATAGGGCGGGGACGTATTATTTTCGTGAAAAAACCCGGTTTCTCGATACCCGTGCTTAATTTTTGTAAGGATTGTTATATTTGAGCAAAGGGCGAGCAAAATAGCGTTAAAATATACTTACGATGTCTAAAACTACACCTTAGCAGCAGTTTCGCGTTCTGTTTATGTCTAAGCGCAAAAAGCAAGAATGGCTCAAGGAAACCCTAGAGCTCAAAGAGAATCATAACTGGAAATCAAAGCCGGGAACTCGCATCTTTGTCGCAGGAAGAGGTGCTGTCCGTTTTGATGTCCCCGATGATTGGCATTTTGAACCGGATACAAAGTCGTTCCGGTTTACGGACAAAAAGCCGCCGGATGATGATTGTGGTTTAGAAGTTTCGTTTAATTTACTTCCCCCCGGAAACTGGGCAGATTTTCCCTTGGCTCCGCTATTGAAGCAAGTGGCGGAAGAGGACTCCCGAAATCCGTTCGACATGGGAGAAATTATACAACTGAATCGACAAACTGCTCGGATTGTTTGGACGGAATTCAAATTTATTGACCCTCCAGAACAGCGGGCGGCTTATTCGCGAATCTGTGTCGGATTGGGTTCTAATGTTCAGTGTTTGATTACTTTTGATTACTGGGTTGATGATGCAGAGCGTTTGACTCCTGTCTGGGATACGGTGATGGAAACGTTGGTTTTAGGGTTATTTATTAGCGACCCTCGAACTGGATTTGCACGGCCAGATTAGATATGTGCAGAGTTGGAAACGGCGGGTTTTATGGGTCTAAATCCCCGATTTTTTGAAGAAGTCGGGGATCTAAATATCTCAGGTATTTATCGTAAAGCAAATAGCAAGATAAAATTTTTCTCAAAGTTCGATCGCACAAAATACCGTACAATAATCCCACCACCCCGCATCTATTAACCCCCCAGCCCATGCTCTGCGACTACCTAGTACAAATCCTCACCGCCCGCGTCTACGATGTAGCCCAAGAATCCCCCCTAGAAGTTGCGCCCAATCTATCAGCGCGACTCAACAATCAACTGCTGCTGAAGCGAGAAGATATGCAGTCCGTCTTCTCGTTCAAACTGCGGGGTGCGTATAACAAAATGGCGCAACTTTCGCCGGAATTGCTAGCACAAGGCGTCATCGCAGCTTCTGCCGGAAATCACGCCCAAGGAGTCGCCCTCGCCGCCCGCCACCTGGGAACTCGCGCAGTCATAGTCATGCCTGTAACTACGCCCCAGGTGAAGATAAATGCGGTGATAGCCCGTGGTGGAGAGGTGGTTTTGCATGGGGATACTTATGATGATGCTTACGCTTTTGCGCGCCAATTAGAGGCGGAAACAGGCATGACTTTTGTTCACCCTTTTGATGACCCCCATGTGATTGCGGGACAGGGTACGATCGGCATGGAAATTCTACGACAACATCAAAAACCAATTCACGCAATTTTTGTGGCAATTGGCGGCGGTGGATTGATTTCAGGAATTGGGGCTTATGTGAAAAGGTTGCGGCCGGAAATTAAAATTATTGGTGTTGAACCTGTCGATTCCGATGCGATGAATCAGTCTTTGAAAGCGGGGAAACGGGTGCGTTTGTCGCAGGTTAGTTTATTTGCGGATGGTGTGGCGGTGCGGGAAGTGGGGGAGGAAACTTTTCGGCTTTGTCAGCAGTATGTGGATGAAATTATTTTAGTGGATACGGATGATATTTGTGCCGCGATTAAGGATGTTTTTGAGGATACGCGATCGATCTTAGAACCGGCCGGCGCATTGGCGATCGCAGGTGCGAAAGCTTACGTAGAAAGAGAACAAATCGAAGCACAAACGTTAATTGCCGTTGCTTGCGGTGCGAACATGAATTTCGATCGCCTGCGTTTTGTAGCAGAAAGAGCGGAGTTTGGCGAACGCCGCGAAGCTATTTTTGCTGTCACAATTCCCGAACAACCGGGAAGTCTCCGCAGGTTTTGCGAGTGTCTGGGAAAGCGCAATTTAACTGAATTCAGCTATCGAATTGCGGATGAAAAAGCAGCGCATATCTTTATCGGCGTCCAAATTCAAAACCGCGCTGATGCGGTGAAAATAGCCGCCAGTTTTGAAGATTGTGGCTTCAAAACTTTGGATTTAACTGATGATGAATTAACTAAATTGCACTTGCGGCACATGGTGGGCGGTCGTTCGATGCTGGCAGATCATGAATTATTTTATCGCTTTGAATTTCCAGAACGTCCGGGTGCGTTAATGAAGTTTGTCGGTTCGATGAGCCCTAACTGGAATATCAGCGTTTTTCACTATCGGAATAATGGCGCTGATTACGGGCGAATTGTGGTGGGAATTCAGGTGCCGCCGGATGAGATGAAGGAGTGGCAGGCTTTTTTGGATACGCTGGGCTATCAGTATGGGGATGAGAGTCAGAATCCGGCTTATAAGTTGTTTTTGAGGTAGGTTTTATGACTCGGCGGTTGAAACCAGGGCAACCACGGGGGGATTGCCCCTACACAAACTTTCGTCCGCCTGCGCGGGCTAAGAAAATGGACGCGAACAATGTCATGTCTGGTTTTCGACACATCAAACTTCCGATCGCAAATTCTGCACATCCTGAACGCTAAGTCCGGTTATTTGAGCGATGGTTGCGTCATCTAGGCGATCGAGTAACTGCCGTGCGATCGCTAGTTCTTTTTGTTGTAGAGCTTCTTGAACAGCGTCTTCAACGGCTTCTTTCACAGCTTTAATTATAGCTCCTTGTTGGTCGTAAATAAACATTTCTCGCCGTTCCATATCCGCCAATTCATCAACGGTTAAATTCACTTGATCGGCGATGCCAAAGGCTTTATGAATCTCTGGAACGCTATCCATGACTGGCGGGATATCCGTTATTGCTCTAGCATATTTCATGAAATAAATCCATTTATCTGCTAGGGTTTCTAGCTGGTCTACTTTTTTGGTAAATTTCGGGAGTTCTACAAATACTAATTCAATGTTATTATCGGTATATTCAAAATTTGTAGTTGTTTCTTTGTAGACGAATCTCGAAATTAGCCGATCGCTATTTTCAAACATCTCGAAATCAGTCAGTGTCAAGGCAATCACTGGTTTGAGCATTCGGTAGCCTTCTCCTTTCTGCAATTGAAAGGCGTAGGTTTTGGCGGCGTTGTACAAAACTCTCTGCCCGAAAGACTCTACGTTTAATACCTGCATTTCAATAATGACTAGCGTACCATCGGCGAGTTTGGCTTTGACATCTAAATAAGTATCTTTTAAACCTTCGACTTTGGGCGGCAGGTTGGGGTTGATAATTTCTAAGTCTGCAATGGTAGGATTGCCATCGTAAATCATGGCGTTGAGAAAGCTGATCCAAATGTCTTTGCTTTCTGAGGAACCAAATATTCTTTTGAAGGCGTAATCGGTTTTGGGGTTGATGAATGTCATGGTGAAAATCTGGAATTGCGATCGTTATCTCGATCGTATCATCAGGGCGATCGCCCTTGTTGAAATAACTCTCATCGCGATCGCAAATTCTGCACATTCTGAACGGTAAGTCCGGTTATTTGGGCTATGGTTGCGTCATCTAGGCGATCGAGTAACTGCCGGGCGATCGCCTGTTTTTCTGCTTGAACGGCTTGGAGTATAGCTCCTTGTTGGTCATAAATAAACATTTCTCGCCGCTCTAAATCCGCCAATTCGTCTGGGGTTAAATTTACTTGATCGGCGATGCCAAAGGCTTTATGAATCTCTGGAACGCTATCCATTACTGGTGGAATATTCGTGATTGTCACAGCATATTTCATGAAATAAATCCATTTATCTGCCAGAGTTTCTAGCTGGTCTACTTCCTTGGTAAATTTTGGCAATTCTACGAATACTAACTTGATGTCATTGTCAGGATATGCTAAATTAGATGCTTCTTCTTTGTAGACAAATCTCGAAATTAATTTATTGCTATTTTCAAACATCTCGAAATCAGTCAGTGTCAAGGCAATCACTGGTTTGAGCATTCGGTAGCCTTCTCCTTTCTGCAATTGAAAGGCGTAGGTTTTGGCGGCGTTGTACAAAACTCTCTGCCCGAAAGACTCTAC
>ENA-OBIO01000148-OBIO01000148.1-metagenomes-genome-assembly--contig:-NODE-148-length-43139-cov-6.43536_pt1 | contig 43139 bp, 50 predicted proteins | sample MGYA00153383_OBIO01 | MGnify analysis MGYA00153383 | reverse complement strand
TGCCGATGGTGCTGTGGCACTTGCTGCAGCCTGAGCCCAGAACTTTGATTTCCATCTTGACCGCCCTTTGAAGATCAAACGCCAACTGAATCGAAGTGAATCCAGGCGACGTCGCACTGACGGCAGTCGCAAAGATTGGGTTCACGATTGACAGTCAAGAGCAGGACTTGTCGCATTACCGGCGCGACGCCAGTTGCTGGCGCACCACCGTCACGTGCTCGCCGACCTTGGACACTGCATCCTTCAACGCGGCCTCCGTGCAATGGAGTTCCTTGCACCAGTACTGCAACTCGACTGGGTCCATGGAATTGACGCGGCCGGGATCAAGCGGTTCGAGCTTGCTTTGTTGGTCTGACATGCTGTCTCCAATTCGATGAGTGCACCATCCAGTGAAAAACGCGTCGTAGCGCCAGAAAAACGATGCCGAGAGCAGGCGTATCGCAGCTCCTGTGTCGTTTCTGACTCAGAGCATCTCGATCGCCAGCGCAATGCCCTGGCCGCCGCCAATGCACAAGGTGACGATGCCACGCTTGCAGCCGTCGCGCTTCATCGAATGGATCAAGCGCGTGGCCAGCACGGCGCCGCTGGCTCCGATCGGGTGGCCATGCGCAATGGCACCGCCTTCGACGTTGACGATGTCCTCGGCAAAGCCGATCTCGCGCAAGCACGCCAGTGCGATGGCGGCGAAGGCCTCGTTGATCTCGACCCGATCCACTTGCCCCACCGACCACTCGGCGCGAGCCAGCGCCTGCCGCACCGCAGGAACCGGGCCCAGACCAAACATGCCCGGTTCCACCGCACCGATGCCATAGCTCACCAGCCGTGCCATCGGCACCAGGCCGTTCTTCTCGGCCCAGGCGGAATGAGATACCACCATCGCCGCACCTGCCGAATTCAGCCCCGGCGCATTGCCGGCGGTGATGGTGCCTTCCTTGCGGAAGGCGGGCTTGAGCTTGGCCAGCGATTCGGCTGTGGTCTCGGGCCGGTTGTGCTCGTCTTTGTCGAACACGGTCGGGCCCTTGCGGCCGGGCACTTCGATCGCCGCGATCTCGGCGGAAAACTTGCCGGCCGCCTGCGCCGCGCTGAAGCGCTGCTGCGAACGCAGGGCCCAGCGGTCCTGGTCTTCACGGCTGATGCTGTTCTTCAACACCAGGTCCTCGGTGTGCCAGCCCGAATGCTTGCCGCTGAAGGCATCGTTCAGTCCGTCGTACAGCATGCTGTCGAACAGCGTCACGTCGCCCATGCGCGCGCCCCAGCGGCCCTGCGGCAGCAGGTAGGGAGCGCGATCCATGTTCTCCATGCCGCCGGCAATGGCGCAGTCGATCATGCCGGACCAGATTTCGAGCGCTGCGCTTGCCACGCCTTGGGCACCGGAGCCGCAGACGCGATTGACGGTAAGCGCGGGAACTTCTACTGGCAGCCCAGCGGCAATGCCAGCCTGGCGTGCAGGATTCATCTTCACGCCGGCCTGGATCACATTGCCCATCACGAGGGTCTCGATCTTGTCGGCCGCGAGACCCGAGCGCTTGAGTGTTTCGCGGATCGCCGCGGCGCCAAGTTCCGGCGCAGGCATGTCCTTGAGGCTGCCGCCGTAGGTACCGATGGCAGTGCGAACCGGGTGGCACAGAACGACTTGTCGACTGGTCATGAGGTTTTCTCCTGAGAGCTTGTTGGTGGGGTGAGGGGGTCGGGCGCCGACTCAGACGCCATAGGAATCGATGTGCACCCGGCGGCTGTCGACCCCTTGCGCGTTCAGCACCTGAGTCAGGCCGCGCAGCATCGCTGGCGGGCCGGCAATGTAGAGGTCGCGCCCGGTGAGCACGGCAGGATCGCGGGCCAGCGCATCGAGTACGGTGCCGGCCTCGACGGTCATGCGCTCGCTGGCTTGCGCCGCATCGTCGGCCAGTTCGGCGACCAGTCGCACGTGCAGGCCCGGCGCCAGCACCAGCAGTTCACGCAGTGCATCCAAGGCATAGAAGTCGGCGTTGCGACGCATGCCCCACAGCAACACCATGTCGCGCTGTGCATCGAAGCGCACCTGCTGCTCGATCAATGCCAGCACCGGCGCCAGTCCGGTACCGCCAGCAATGAACAGCAGTGGTGTCGTGGCGGGGGTTCGCATCGTGAAGGTTCCCAGCGGCCCGCGTGCCTGCAACTGGTCACCGACCTTCATGCCATCGAAGGCCCAGGCGGTGAATCGTCCGCCATGGCTCTGTCGCAATAAGGAAATTGAAGGTGGTCCATACGCTACCTGTAGCGTTTCAACCCTCATCAAACGCTACAGGTAGCGCCTCATTGAGCAGCAAAATTCTTAATGCGACAGAACCCTTCTGCGATCAATTTCTCGAGACGGGCATCGATGCGGCGTGCGCCGGCGGGCGTGCCTCCCGGGCGTGCCAGCAGTGACGATGTCTGCGGAGTGTCGCGGTAGGCGGCAAGCCATCGGAACACAGTGCGGCGGGAGACCCCGAGTCGAGTCGACGCGCGTGTGACCTGGTCGGAAAGTTCATCGCCGTTCACTAGACCTGCAATGACCGCTTCACGGTGCCGAGCACGCTCCCACTGTGCGTCTGTCGCCTGCACAACGGATAACACCGGGGCGAGTGTCGCGTCCAAGAGTGCCGGCGGCGCCCGGAGCTCTGAAGCAGAGGTCGTAGACAACCCGCCGTTGGCAAGGTCGCGTACGACGACGCTTCCGTCGGTGTCGACACGGACGATCACCACCAGCCGGTCGGCGGCGACTGCTACAGCGTTAGGAATCGTGTGGAGGTGACCCATCTCGGCAAGCCCGTACTCGGCTGCGCAGATAGTGACAGAGTGAAGGGGTCAAATGCAAGGTTGTGCCAAGTGAAAGGAGCAAAACGGCCCGTACCACCGCGATGGCCCTGAATCACGATGTGAGCGTGTGCTATTCCTCCCAGGCCCGAAAAACGTGAGATCTGCTCAATGAGTCGGTGACAGCATGAAAGAGCGAAAGTGACAGCTTGAAGGGAAACCGACACCCGCTGCGACACCAAGCCGATGGCGCCCCACAGCGCCGGTAACGACAGTTCGCGCACATCGATGCCGTCGACGCGCACACTGCCCGAGGTGACATCGAACAGCCGGGGAATCAGGCTGAGCAAGGTCGACTTGCCCGAGCCTGTGGCGCCGATGACGGCGATGGTCTGGCCGGGTTCGATGCGCAGGTTGATGTCGCGCAGCGCTGGCACCGCCGCGCCCGGATACTGGAAGCTGACGCCGTTGAACTGAAGGCCACGCCCAGCCTGGTCCTTGCCGGCCTTCGCTCCGGGCACGGCCCTGGGGACCACCTTGGGCAGGTCTTTCGGTAAGTCCTTTGGTGAAAGCGGCTCGGCGACCGAGGACGGTGTGGCCAAGACCTCTTCGATCCGCCTGGCACAGACCAGTGCGCGTGGCAGGATCGCGAACAACAGCGCCGCCATCATCACCGACATCAGGATCTGCGCGACATACGCAAGAAACGCGATCAACGACCCCACCTGCATCGTGCCCTCACCGATGCGCCCTGCCGCCAACCAGACCAGTGCGATGGTGGACCACTGCATCACCAGAACCGCCATCGGGATCATGGCCGCCATCAATCGACCGGTGTGCAGGGCCGTGTCGGTCAGCGTGTCGTTGGCCACCGCAAAGCGGGCGCGTTCGGACGTATCACGCACGAAGGCCCGGATCACGCGCAGGCCGGTGATCTGCTCGCGCAGGATCTGGTTCAGGCGGTCGATCTGCCCCTGCATCTTATGAAAGTAAGGAATGGTGCGCGACATCAGCAGCGCCACGGCCAGCAGCATCAGCGGCATGCTGACGGCCAGCAGGAGCGACAGGTGTGCGTCCTGCCGCACCGCCATCACCACGCCGCCCACCGCCATCAGAGGCGCGCTGACGATCATCGTCAGGATCATCAGCAGGGCCGTCTGCAACTGCAGCACATCGTTCGTGCTGCGCGTGATCAGCGACGGGGTGCCGAAGCGGTTCATCTCGTGCAGCGAAAAACTCTGCACGTGCGAGAACACCTGTGCCCGAAGGTCACGCCCATAGCGCATGGCCAAGCGCGAGCCGAGCACCGTGGCGCCGATCGCGAAAGCCACCTGCACCAGCGACAGGACCAACATCACGCTGCCCATGCGCATCACGTAGGCGCGGTCACCGCGCGCCACGCCGAGGTCAATCACATCGGCGCTCAGATGGGGCAACAGCAGCGTCGACAGTGCCTGTGCGACCTGCAGCACCAGAAGCAAGGCCACGCCGCGCCACTGCGGTTGAAGGCAACGGGCAACCAGTCCGCTGCCAAGGCTGACGCGCTCCTTCGCAGTTTCACCATTCTTGGCGCCGGCGGTGTCAGCCACAGGAAGGCTGCCGACCGCCAAGGGTGAAAGCGAGCGCCTGGACGGCGTTCAGGCGGTCAGCGCTTCCTTGGTCAGGTTCCAGGCCTGCGCCAGTTTGGCACCGCGTGCGTGGTACGCGCTCTTGACCCGCTTCATGCGGTCTTCGATTCGCGCCTTGACATCGCCCTTGGCCTGGCTCAGTTGCAGCTTCAGCGACTCGGCCTTGGCATCGGCCTCCTGTTTCAGCGTGTCGACCCGCTTCTGTGCGCGATGCACGGCGCCATCCAGGTCAGCTTTCGCGGTAGCGAGCTTGCCCTGCAGCTTGGTCTTGGCGGCACCACTGGCGTGCGACGCCTCTGTTTCCAGTTCCTTGATCTCGGACTTGAAGGCCGCGATGTCGTGGTCGAACTGCGCTTCTGCCACTTCGGTGCGGCTACGCCGAAAGACCTTGCCACCCGCCGCTTCCAATGCCAGGTCAACCGGGATCACCCACTCTTCTTCGATCTCGGCCACCAGCGCCACCTTGCCGGGCTGAAGATGCTGGGTGGCCGCTTCGATGAAGTCCAGGCCCACACCCGCCACCCAGAAGTCGCGGACAGCCCCGGCAGCGGTTCCGGCGACGGCACCGATGGCCACACCGACCGGTCCTCCGAGCAGGCCGATCAAGCTGCCGACAGCCAGACCCGTGACCGTACCGGCGGGGCCGGAGTCCATGGACTTCTTGATGCTGACCGCCCCTTTGGGGTCCCGTGCGAGCACGCCAGTGGCATACAGCGTGATATCGCCTGCAGCGTGCAGGGCACGGAGGGCATTCAGCCCGGCGTCCGCAGCCGTTTCATTGTCGAAGACCGCGACCAGGAGCTTGTTCATGTGAGATCCATTTCAGATTATTTGAGACCGACCACGCGAAGGCACATTGGCTTCAGCCAAGGGCCTTTTCGGTCGACTTGCGGAGTCGGGCCGTGGCAGCACTGACGTCCGCCTCGAATTCCTTCCAGCGAACCGCAGTGGCCTGCTTCATCTCGGACAGCTTGGTCTCGGCCGAATTCACGTCCGATTGCAGGGCGGTGATGTCCGCGTCGATCTTGCTCTTGGCACCGGCGACGGCCACTCCTGCCTTCCTCTCGAGACTCGCGACCGCGGCCTTGCCATCTACGATGTCCTTGTCAGCCGCTGCGACGAAGGCGTCGCGTCTGGTGGTGTCGGTGGTGGCGGTGGCATAAGTGAACGTTGGCATGGCCTTGATCGAGTCCTTGGTCGCGCCTGCCATCACCAGCTTGCCGGCCTTGTCCTGGATCTGGGTCACCGGAATCGCCACGTCGTGGCGTCCGATGCCGACAAAGCCACCGGCACCGACGATGACGTAGGACACGTTCTTGTCGGGCGAGATGATCAGGTCTTCCACCTTGCCCACCTTCACGCCGGCGTCGTTGTAGATGGTCTTGCCCATCAGCGTCTTCTTGACGCTCCAGCCCATGGCCAGCTTGGTGGATTCGGTGACGCTGGCTTCGACGGTGGTCGTGCCTCCGGCAACCTGTGCCGCGACGGGCCCTGCAATGCAAAGCGCGCCGACGACGGTGAGCGCTGCAAGGGCGACGCTGGAAAGGTTCTTCTTCATGATTCGGATCCTCGTGTGGTGTTGCCACCCAGGAATGGATGGCGCATCTCTGGTCACGACGGTTGTAGGGGCACCCGGCCGGCGCGTCTGTTCGACAGCGCACGCGACAGCGCGGTTTGCTGGGCAATTGGCGGCATCGAAATTCGGGTGCACGGGTCTATGCTCGACCGATGAACGATCGAATCAACCACATCCTGAACCAGATGGCTGCACTTGAGGCGGAACTGCGCACCGCAGTGCACGATCAGGAAAGCCGCATGTTCTTCCAGATCAAGGGCAAGCGCGTCGAGTTCGAGCGCTCGGTCAGGGAGGCCCATCGCAAGCTCAAGACCAACTTCTTCCGCTGGCTGGTGACCGATCGGCCGCAGAACCTGATCACCGGCCCGCTCATCTACGGGATGGTGATTCCGCTGCTCTTGCTCGATGCCTGCGTCAGCTTCTACCAGTGGACCTGTTTCCCGATCTACGGCATCACCAAGGTCCGGCGCAGCGATTACCTTGTGTTCGACCGCCGCCACCTCGGCTACCTCAACTTCATCGAGAAGTTCCACTGCACCTATTGCGAATACGGCAACGGACTGATGGGCTACATGGCCGAGGTCCTGGCCCGCACCGAACAGTACTTCTGCCCGATCAAACACGCCCACAAGATCCTCGGCACGCACGCACGCTACAACCGCTTCCTCGACTACGGCGAGGCGGACGCTTACGAGGCCAAGCTGGAGGCGTTCCGCGTGGCGCTTGGCAAGGTCGAATGAAGGCGGTGCCGCAGTGGTTCTTGCCGATCACGGCCGGCGCGAATCAAGGTGCTGGGGTCTGGCATGTAGCTCGAATCGATGCTGGTGTGAACCTGCTCCAGCGTCATGCCCATGGCCTGCCGCCCGTCCGGAAACACGACATCCGCAGCAGCGCCTGGCTGGTCGATGGTGGCCACTATGTAGCCGTGTGAGACCAACTCCTCGACCTGGAAGGTATTCATTTGGCGAAAGCCGGTCACCCCTTCCAGAAACATCAGGACCGGATAGGCGGCCTGAGCCTCGGCCACTGCGGCCGACGGCAGGGCGTTGGTGGTGACGTATTTCAGGTGCCCGAACACAAACGCCGGCTTGTGGTGAATTTGCGCCAAGGCCGAGGTCACGTCGTCGGCGTCTTGCATGTACGGGGCACGTCGTGAAGATGGGTCTGCCTTCGCAGGGTACCAAATCTGCACCATGAGTTCCCGCGGGTCCTGTCGATCCTGCCTCCCCTGGCGATTAGTGCCGAACACCTCCACCCGGGAGGCGTCGATCCAGTGGTACGTCAAGGTGCCGATCGCGTAAGGCCCAGTCGGCGGTGGAAATCGGAACACGGGGAGGACGCTCGGTAGAGCGATGGAGACGGCCATGGCGATTGCGCCCAGCCCAACGGCGGCGCCGGCAACAAGCCGGTGGCTTCGCGCTGGGGTTCGCCCCGTCTGTCCAGTCGCAGCAGTGCGCCACAGCCAGATCAGCAAGAGCAGCCCGGTCAGTGCATACGCCGGCATCATTTGCCAGCGCGGCCCCTCCGTCACGAGTTGCGCGCCGGCGGCCAGCAGCGCAACAGGCGCCGAGAAGAGCATCCACCGGATCGCGCGAGGCAGCGGCAGCACCAGGCCCACAAACGCCAGCAGGTTGGAAAGCAGCAGCAGGGCCTCGAAGGGCCTCATGGCTGCGGCCAGACCACCACGACCGTCGCAGCAATGAGGGCCAGGATCGGGCCGGCGAGACGCAGATCGAAAGACGAGCCGTGGATCGGGAAGAGCATCCAGCTCAGGTTCAGCATGGTGTGGAACAAGGCCGCTGCAAACACGCTCTGGCCCGTGTTGTTGAAGAGCCAGACGATCAGTACGCGCGCCGCGACGGCGTACAGACACCACCAGGCCATCCACGCCACGTGCCGGTGCGCCTGCACCAGCGGCACGATGTGCCACAGGGCTGTGACCATCCCCAGCAGAACGCTGGCCTGCAGGGCGCCCCAACGCGCCTGCATCGGGCCGATGGCGTAGCCCGACCAGCCCAGTTCCTCGCCCAGGGCGGCCGCAAAAAACCCCAGAAACATGAACAGCGTTGCCAACACAGAAAACTGCGGTGCGGGAACCGACATGCCCATCCAGCGCATGAGTCCATACACCAGCACGCTCACGCCGGGCATCAGCAGCACGATGGGGACGTACCACCTCTTGCGGCCTATCCGCCTGAAGTCGAACGACCGCTTCAGAAGCGCCACCACGCCCGCAGTCTTGCGCTCCCCGAAGACGAGCACCAGTGCCGCCAACATGGGGCAGAAGGCCCCAAGCGCACTGAGCGGCAGACCGGGCAACAACTCCACATCCACCGTGGCGCCGAGCAGCCAGACCGGGACGGAAAAGGCGAAGACCAGCAGGAAGAACTTGGGCGGCGACCTGGGCACCTGCGTTTGTGCAGCGCTCATCCGGCCAGCCGCCGCAGCAGCGACCGGTCGATGGCCGCTGCCGCGAGCAGGCCGCTCATGCTCGCCGCCTGGATGCCGGGGCCCGATACGTCCTGCCCGGCCAGCAGCAAGCCCGGCACGGGCGTGCGTACATCGAGCGCGTCCGAGCCCAGCCGTTGCGCACTCATCTCGATGCCATACATCGCGCCATCGGGCGAACGCACGAAGTGATGCTGCGTGACGGGCGTCGACAGCTCATGAAACCGCAGCATCGGTGCCAGCGCCGGGAAGTGGCGAACAAACTGCCCCAGCATCCGCTCTTCGACCCGAGCCTTCAGCGCCAAGTACGCCTGCGGCCTTTGGCCGTCAGCGAAATGCAGCCAGGGTTTGAAGGCCCTGGCGTCGCACAGCGCCACCACCTCGGCAGTGTGCTTGCCCGTGTAGGTGGGATCCTTCAGCGAAGGGAACGAGACGAACAGCCCGGGCGCATCGAGTTCTGCCGGCGCCTGCCAGACACGGCCGACATCGCTACCTTCATAGATCCACACATTGGCTGCCGTTGCTCCGGCAGCGGCGATGTCGCCCTCAAAGCCCAGGTACAGAGCCAGGTATGACAGCCCGGGCCGCAAGGCCTGAACGGTGTCATGCCAGGCGGGCGCAACTTGTGCATCGAGGCAGGCGACGGTGTTGGTGACCCCCATGGCCGAGACGATGCGAACGCCCTGCTCGGTGTGCTCCGCGCCCTGCTGTTCGAACACGACCGCGCTGGCACGGCCGTGCGCGACGACGATCTGCTTGACGTCGGCGCCCAGGCGCACCTGGCCGCCGGCCGCTTCGACCACCGGCAGCAGCGTCTGCGCAAATCGCGCCGGGCCGCCGACGGGATAGTAGGCACCGCTGTCGTAGGCTCCGGTGACGAGTGCATGTTCGAGCAGCGGTGCTGTGTCTGGCGCGGCCCCGTAGTCGCCCCAGCGGGCACCGAGCACGGCACGCAGTTGCGGATCGTCGATGGCGGTCAGGGCCTGCGCGAGCGTCTGCTCAGAGAAACGGCGGACCTCGGCGCCGCGCCACAGGCGCCAACCCCAGGCCAGCCACGCCGGCAGGCCGCGCATCACGAGCAGCGAACGTGCCGACTGGCTCGCCGCATCCAACTGTTCGAACCAGGCCGTGATCACCGCCTGCTTCGCTGGAAAACGCGCCTGCAGTGCCCCGCGGAAAGCGGCCTGCGGATGCTCGATGCCGAACTCGAACCCGGGCAGCCGCACGATGTCGTACGGGTTGCGGCAAGGGACGAACTGCAGGGCGCCGTCGCTCAGCCAATGCAGCATGCGGCCGAACTGGCCGTCGGGGCCGGCAGCGGGGCCGACGCCGCTGACGTAGTGGACGCCGGTGGCGAAGGTCCAATCGTGCCGCTGGAAGGTCTGCGTCAGTCCGCCAGCCACGCTGTGCTGCTCGAGCACCAGCACGCGCTGGCCGCAGCGTGCCAATGCGGCGGCCGCCGTCAGCCCGCCGATGCCCGAGCCCAAAACGATGGTGTCCCACATGGCTGCTGTCTCCGGTTGAACTGAGTTGGAACCTCTCGTCACGGCCTGGCCAGCGGAGCGAGCAACTTGACGATCTCCGCCATCACTTCGTCCTCGTGCCCGACCCACAGGTGCCCGCCTTGCTCGAAGCCAAGGAACTTCGCGCCAATGATTCCACTGGCGGTGTATTGCGCGCCGGCATAGGTGCCGTAGCCGTCGTCACGCGTGCTGATGACGAGCGTCGGAACGTGCACGGACTTGAGTGGCGCCGGCGCCAGTGGCTGGCCCATCGTCGAGTCGTGCGCCATGCCCGCGTAGCGAGCGGACACCGGCAGGATGTTGTCGAGCATCGAAGCGACACGCTCGCGTTCGTGTTGACTGGCGGTTTTCAGCAACTCAGGCGGCGTGCCCAGCACGAACTTGATCACCTGGTCGCGCGCCACGTGAAGTGCGGTCCAGAACACGAAGTCCGATCCGACCAGGCGCTGAATCACTTCCCTGATCCATGCCTGCATCGGCGGGGCGGATTCCCCCTGCGTCGGTGGCTTGTAGGCCAGCGGCACCAGCAGGATCAGCGCGCTGACCCGATCTGGGTGGCGTATCGCCATCTGCAGCGCCGATGGCGCACCGGCCGAGCCGCCCATGACGGCGGCACGCTGGATGCCCAGGGCATCGAGCAGACACACATGCGCATCGGCCTGTGCTTCGGCCGATGCGTCGGCCGGCATCGGCGTGCGCAGGTAGCCGAAGCGCGACATCGCGATGACGCGGATGCCGTGCTGCGCCAGCGTCCCCGCGAACGCCATGCCCTGGTCGTGGCCGCCGCCGCTGCCATGTACCACCAGCAGCGGCATACCGGCCCCGGCCTGCTGGACCTCGATGGGCCCACAGCGCGTGGCGATCAGTGTGCTGCCTTGCGCGCTGCGCGCGCGGGCCAGATGGATGTCCTGCTCGAATCGCCACCAGATCAACAGGGCTGCGACCGCCAAGACCACGCTGACCGCAGTAGCGACCGCAGCGGCATTGGTCAGTTGGCGTGTCACGGCGCGAACTCGTACGTCAAGGCAGTGACAGTGCCAATGAAATACGGCTTGCGCCCTTCAGGCCGCACCCATGCCACTTCGCCGGTGAAGGGCACCTGTATGCCGTCGCGCGTCTGGTAGTTCGACCAGATGCCTTCCCAGGGCGCCATGACCATCTTCTCGCCCACCATGCCGCCCCGCGCCTCGGCGCGGAACGAACCGAGCAGGCTGGCGTCGTTGAACCTGAACAGCAGAGTCAAGGCGAGCGGGCCATCCACCACGGTGGCATTCGCCGAATGGTCGTCGACCGCCTCCCAGCGCACACCCTGGCTGGGCAGCAACGCGGTCGGGTACCAGGCCACTTCAGCGAACCAGCGCATGAATTCACCGCGGGCAATCTCGCCTTCTCCTCGCATCTCGGCAACAGTGAAAAGACCCTGGATCGTCGCGTGCAAAAGGCCCAAGCCAGCGATGTAGCTGTCGACCACACGCACCTTCAGTCCGGGCGCCATCGCGATGCTGGCGTCCCACAGAAAGCCAGGGCGACGCGTGGTGACACGCTGCCGCGACGTGAACGGCTTCCACTGCTCGCCGGTGGCCGACATGTTGAACGTGCCGGCCATGTCGATCGTGACGGCAGTGATGATGGGCTGGCCGTCCTTGAGCACGGCGCGGAAGTAGCGTTGCACCGGCGCCGGCAGGCCCTCAAGTTCGCGCGCGTCGTAGCGCTGCGGCAGCGGCTTCTCGTCACGCTTGCCGTCGATGCGTCCTGCTTCCAGCTTGCCCCACGGCAGCTGCGCGGCATCTGTCCAACGACGATCTCCGTACACAGAGAGGCCGACTGCTGCAACCGTCACCAGGCACAGGATCGAACCGAGCCAGAGCAGCCATGTCATGTGGATTCCTCCTGGACTGCGCACGGGCTTCAGGCCATCACGGACTCGACTGGCCGGCGCAGCGACGGTGGCAGGCTCGGCCCGCGACCGAAGCGCACCACCAGGTCCGGCCGCTGGCCCGTGAGCCCGAGCGCGGCGGCGAACGGCGAGCGCACCGCAGCCACCTCCACCGGTTGATTCAGGAAGGCGTTGCGGATGCCGAGTGCCGTGGCCTGCAGCGCAAAGCGTTCGTAGGCCCGGCCCACTTCCACCCAGTGGGCCTTGTCGGCCACCTCGCCGACGAACACCGCAATGCCCGCAGAGTTGCGGATCTGGCGCACATATTTTTCGTTCTCACCCTTGGGTGTGAAGACCCAGCGAAACGCCAGATCGCCGATCCAGGTTGGTATGGCGGGGTTGCCCGAGGCTGCGCTGTACAAGCCGTCTCCTGTGCGGACGGCCTCGGCGCCGTTGAAGCGGATCCAGGTCCTGAGTTCCTTGACGAACGCCGGGTCGGCCATTTGCGCGGTGTTGCCTTGAATCACGAAGTCCAGCACGCGTTCCATGGCCGGGCGATCGGTCAACAGCAGCATGCGCACACCGTTCGACGTGGCCGCGCGTTCCAGCAGCTTCAGTTCCTCGCTGGACAGCGCCTTGCCGTCGTAATCTCCCCGCGTGCATTGCCGCGCGGCAATGGCCTGGAACAGCGGCGAAGCTTGCGCCGGCGTGGGTGCCAGCGCCACGTGGATGGCGTTGCGCGTGGCATCGAAGCGGGCCTCGGCATGCAGCCCGTGGGCCAGCGCAGCGTGCGCCAGATTCTCGACGGCGCAGCCCAGGGTCACGAAGACGTGATGGTCGTCCGGGTCGACCGCTGGGCAGCGCCGCGACAGGTCGGGCAGGATGGTGATGCCCAGCCCTTGCTGCGCAAACTTCCAGCATTGGGTGTTGTGGCTGGATGGTGCCAAAGTCGCGAACCTCACCAGTTCGCTCACCAACTCACGGGGCAGTTCCTGGCCTATGGCCGCCCCTTCGACGCCGACCGCGACGTCCGCTCGCCGAATTCGCGCGGCGACCGACTCGTAGCTCCCGGGATCCGATGCTTGTGAGCAAGCCGACAGTGTCGACGCGCCAAGCAGCACGGACGGTGCGGCTGCAACGAACGAGCGTCGCCGGATGACTCCGGCTCCGACACGTGAAGAAGGAACGGGTTTGACGGCCATCCTCATGCGGTCAGCGACAAGGGCTCGGCAGGACGTGGCGTCGGCGGGGTCGGCGCTGGTGTCGCGCCCGGGGCCGCCGGCAAAGGCGACCAGGCCGGACGCTCAGCCGCCTGTGAATCGACGATGACCATCTTGCGGCCCGGCCAAGGGATGGTCTGGCGATGCGCTTTGAGTATCCAGAGCTTTTCACCGTTGGCAACGGCTGCTTCGTAGTCGGCGTCGAGCACACCGTGAACGTCCAGGAAGACGTTGAGCGTGGCCGGTATGCGGATGCAGCCTTCCGATGCGACCCGGCCCAGCCGAGGTTCGAGCACCCGGGGATCGGTGGCATGCATCTGCAGCCGCATCTTGCTCGTTCCGCCATTGCCCCAGCCGCGTTCGGCGAGCTGCCAGCCGAAGTCGAACACGCGCTTGCCGCGCAGGCCGTAGCCACGGATGTGGTTCTTGTTGAAGGTGCCCTCGGCACGAAAGTCCGGGTTGTCCAAGGTGTGCGCGAAGACACCCAAGGGCGTGAGGAAGTGTTCGAACGTGCCCGTCTTCCCGGTGGAGACCGCCGTGGCGCCGATCCAGTGCCAGCCGCCAGCCTGTGTTCGCACCAGCACCATGGCGGCCTGAACTTGCGGGCTGCGATCGACAAGGACGAAGGACTGCCCTGCCAGATCGGCGAGCGTGTCGTCGGCCAAAGCCTGCTGCAGCGCAAGGAAGTAGCGTTGCTGATCAACTGGCGGCACGTCGAGCCGATGGTCGACCTCGCGGGCGAACTGTTCGGTCCAACGCGACAGCGCTTGATCGTCGGCATCGGACTGCTCTGCGGCGACGCTGCGTCCGAGCATCGCACCGCCAGCAAACAGGCAGAACGCCCTCCGGCTGCCGCTTGTCGGCGGCCTCACCCGACTTGCGCCGGCTTGATCGCGCCCACCGTCTGCGAGAGCAGCAATTGATGATCAGCCTGCAGCCCCATGGCAAGCGCCAACGCATCGCGGTTGAACCAGGCGCGGATCACCGTGGCCAGGCCTTGCGAAGCGCAGTACAGGTACGCGTTCTGCGCCATCGCGCCGGCCGTCGCGTGGGCGTAGGCCTCGCGCTGGGCCACCGGCACGAGCTTCATGCGCGCATGGTCGGCCACGAAGACCAAGTCCAATGGCGCGGTGTCCACGAAGTCCTGGTTGCCTGTCACCCGCCGCACGTCACTGGCCACGACCAAGCGCAAGGCGTGCGGCTTGGGTTCGTAGAGGAAGAGGCCCTGCGGCATCGCCACGTACAGCAGCACTTCCTGCGCGTTCATCGCACTCGGTGCGGTGCGACCGTCGACATCGTGGCGGTTGATGCCCCCGGCTGCCCACAGCAGGTCGGACAGGATCTGGTCGGGCAAAGGCTCAGGCGCGAACTCACGCAGCGATTGCCGGCTGGACAGCGCCGACATCAACGGCATGCCGCCGCTCAGAGAAGGTGACAGCAGCGCCTGCAATGGCGTCGCATCTCCAACAGGCGGCAAGGGTTTGAATTGCCCGATGAGCCCGAGTGCGAGTTTGGTCAGTGTGTTCATCGTCAAGTGCCTGCTTTGAGCTTGTCTGCGTGGAGCGCCTGAAGCACACGTTCGGGCAGCAGGGGCAATCTGAATAGCTGCACACCCGTGGCGTCGAACAGCGCATTGGCGATCACCGCCCCCGTGGTCGTGATGGCCGGCTCGCCACCGCCTTGCGGCGCCAGCTCATCGTTCTTCACGAGAATGGCCGTGACGCGCGGCACCGAGCCCAAACGTGGGATCTCGTAGGAATCGAAGTTGCGGTCGAGAATCTCGCCCCCGCGAAATCGCAGCTCCTCGCTCAAGGTGTAGCCCAGGCCCATCGTCAGCCCGCCTTCGATCTGCATCCTGGCGCCTTCGGGGTTGACGACGACGCCCATGTCCTGGGCGCAGACGATGCGCAGCACCGTGATCTTTCCGGTCGCAGGATCGACCTGCACTTCAGCCATCGTCGCGACATAGCTCCCGGCGTCGATCACGCAGGCCAGGCCGTGGCCGCGGCCCGCGCCACGCGTTTGCGGCTTGGATGCAGGCGTCCACCCGAACGCACGGGCCACCGCCTGCAGCACCCGGCGCATGCGTGCATCGCCGAGGTTGTGCAGCCGGAACGCCAGCGGGTCCATGCCTGCGGCCGTTGCCATTTGGTCGATCTGCGATTCGATGGCGAACACGTTCATGTTCGCGCCCGGCCCGCGCCACGAGCCGACGGCGAAGGGGTGGACGCTGGTGCCCGCCGCCTGATCGCCGTAGGACGGGCGCCCCGCCGAACGGATGCGCGCGTTCGGCAGGTCATAGAAAGCGGTGGCGGCGCGTTCACCGGCGGCAAAGACCGCGTAGTCCCAGAGTGTGATCTTGCCGCCGGGGCCGATCGCCGACGTGATCTTGACCACGGAGGCCGGGTCGAAGGTGTCGTTGAAGAATTCTTCCTCGCGCGTCCAGGCCACCTGCACCGGTTGACCGGTGATCTGGGCCAGGCGCGCCGCTTCGATGGCCTGGCCGTCCGCGCTCTTGCCACCGAAGCCGCCGCCCAACAGCGGCGTGATCACACGCACCTTCGAGCCGTCGATCCCGAGCACCTTGGCAATCCGGTCGCGGGTGGGAAACGGCGTCTGGGTCGAGGCCCAGACGGTCATGCGGCCGTCCTTCATTTGCGCCAGCGCTGCATGGGTTTCAAGCGCGGCGTGTGCTACGTAGCCCTTCCGGTAGGTCGACTCGAACAGCCGTTGCGAACCGGCAATTGCAGCAGCGCGCGCGGCAGCCAGATCGCCGCGATTCAGCACCTCCTTGGGCGCCGCCGAAAGCGCAACGATGTGCTCAAAGATGGTGTCGGGGCTCAGCGCGCCGGCCGGGCCCGGTTCGGGCAGCTTCCACTGGGCATCGAGCCGGCCAAGCAAGGTCGCCGCCATCTCCGGTTCGGCGTGAAGCACGGCAACCAGGCCCTCACGCTCGACCACCGTGACGCCCGGCCTTTGTGCCACACCCGAGACGTCGAGCTTCAACAGCGCGGCGCCGTGCATCGGGGGGCGCAGGACGCGGGCGTAAAGCATGCCGGGCAACCGCAGATCGGCGGCGTACTTCGCGCTGCCGGTGACCTTCTCGATGGCGTCCAGGCGCTGAACCGACGCGCCCATGACGCTGAAGGCCGCGACCGGGCGTAAACCCGCTGCGGCTGCGCCATCGACCACCTGCGTGATCCGCGCACCCTTCGACAACGCGCCGAAGCTGACGCTGCGTTGCGGCTCGCCCACCACGCTGACGATCCCATTCCTCACCAGCAGCCTGTCGGCCGGAACGCCCAGCTGCCGTGCCGCCAGCGTCGTCAGCACCCCGCGCGCCTTGGCTGCCGCCGTGCGCAATGCCGGGCCGAAGACGCGGGTGGTCATGGAGCCGAAGGTGCCCATGTCCCAGGGGCAGTGATCGGTGTCGCCCAGGACCATGTCGATGGCGGCGAGCTCGACGCCGAGTTCCTCGGCCACCATCTGCGCCTGTGAGGTCATGGCGCCCTGCCCCATCTCGATCTTCCCCGAGAACACCGTGACGCGCCCGTCGACCCCGATCACCAGGTAGGCGTTGAAGTCCTCGGGGTACAGGCGCCCGCCTTGCTGGGCCAGCAAGGCTGCCGGCCCGCTGGAAACCAGCACCACAACACCGCCGCCCACGCGCTTGAAGAAGCTGCGACGGTCCAGGCCGGGCGAAGGCTTCATGCGGTAGCCGCGGCCTTGAGCGCCACCGCCTCAATGGCATCGACGATGCGATGGTGCGCGCCGCAACGGCACAGGTTGCGCGCCATGTGCGACTCGATAGCCGCACGCGAGGCCTTGGGGTTGTCGCGCAGAAACGCGGCAGCCATCATCAGCATCCCCGATGTGCAATAGCCGCACTGGAAAGCGCCGTGATCGATGAAGGCCTGCTGCAGCGGGTGGAGCAATTCGCCTGTTGCGGCCACGGCGGCCAAGCCTTCGATCGTGACGACCTGTTTGCCCGCCACGCCTTTGAGCGATGTCTTGCACGAGCGCACGGCCTTGCCATCGACCATCACCGTGCAGGCGCCGCAGATGCCCTCGCCGCAGCCGTACTTGGACCCGGTCAGCTCCAGCTCCGTGCGCAACACCCACAGCAGCAGTCGGTCGTCGTCGATGTCCAGACTGGCGGGCTTGCCGTTCAGACCGAAATCGATCTTTCGCTTCATGGCTCCGGCGGGTTGAGCCGGTCCATGTCGTGGATCTCGCGCTCGTAAGCCGTCCGCCCGTCGAGGACGATGGTCTTGCGAGCGCCGACGTAGTCGGCGACGACGAACTGGCGGTCCGGCAAGTGCCCGTGGATCGAGGGAAACAGCGCGAAAACCTGGTCACCAGCATGCAGCGCATCCACGGCCGCAGCGACGGGCACCACGACCTCCGGTGTTGCCCAAGCGTTCTTGCCCGTATCCACCTGGCCCCAGAGCACGGCCGTGATACGCCCGCCCGGATCCAGCCCGACCTTGGACACCGCGAAGGTCTTCATGCAGCGACGGGCGAGTAGCCGGCTCGCTTGATTGCGTCGCTGAGTTGCCGTGCTGTCGCGCTGCTGGGTTCGATCTCGACGGTGAACGTCGCCAAGTCAACCCGCACCAATGCAGAATGGTCGACGGCTTTGAGGGCCTTCGTCACGACTCCCGCACAACGCGCAGAAGTCATGTCACTGACCTGGAACGCGATCATGGATGATCAGTCATCAAGGTTGCCCATGTTTGTGACGTTCCGGCCAGGTGACGGCCCACCGTCGAAGGCGATGCACTCCCTGCCATCGTCGTGCTCGACCACAACAAATATGCGTTCTGGAAGCGGGTCTTTGGACGAAAAGACAGCCGTAACCTGGGCGCCGTCGTGAATGGCGTCCACGACCTCAGCTGCCGTTGCTACGACGCGAGCGCCCACCACCCGATCCGAGCCGGCGTCCACTTCACCCCACAGCACATCGCTGACGTGGCCGTCGGGGCCGATGCGCACCTTCGAAACCTCGAAGCATCGCCCGTTTTCGGTGGTCATCGGACGTGCACGTTCACCCTGGTAGGTCATGGCGCTGGCTCCTTGCCAAATGAAGTGGTGCTGCCGATATGGCGCGAGCGGTGATCGGTTTCAAAGGCATGGCGAGTGCATGGCCGTGTCTTCGTCGGCATGCGTACTGGGGAGCGTGGTCTTGATCTTGGCGAGCCGAGGCAGCACCTGACGGGCGGTTCTCGCCAGCGCCGCGAAAATCGACAAGCCCACGCGGCCGCGCTCACGCGACCGGGAAGACAATCGATCTGAATTCAAAGTTGCGCGCGGCACGTTCATGAGCGAGTCTGCGCTGGCGAGCCTCACGACATCTGTTCGTTGGCGCACCGAATGGCCCCTTTCATGGACAGCCTTTCGTGTGCTTCAGGCGCGTGCCCCTTGGGACGGTGTCCAACGACCGCGAAACGTCAGAGGCAGGCCGCATCCGGCAGAACAGACCGATGGCCGAGACAGCCAACAAAGCCGCCAGCCCGAATGCCCAGCGCGGATCGATGGTCCACAAGGCACCAGCCACCAGCGACGCGGGCAGGTAAATCACGCCAGTGACGAAGTTGTAGGCCCCGACCGCAGTCGCGCGCCGCTCAGGTTCGAGGTCGGCGATGAATGCCTTGCTCTGCGACTCGTCGATGGCAAAGAAGACACCGTACAGCGCGAACAGTGCAATCAACTGCCAGCCTTGACTCGCCCAAACAAGCGCGAGATTGATCGCTCCATACAGGCCGTACCCGAGCAACACGATGCGGCTGCGGCCGGTCGCGTCGCCCTGGCGGCCCACCAGCGGTGCGGCGACGACACACACCGCGTTGAACAGCGCGTAGAGCAGCACCGTGTCGGTCACGCTGAAGCCCACCGCGTGCGCCTTCAGCAGCAGAAAGCCCAGGCTGTAGTAGGCCAGTGCGAACACGCCCGCCGGCACGAGGAAGCGCTTGAAGCCGGGGCTCAGCGCGTGCCAGTTGGCGTCGACACCTTCACGCTCGTGAGGCTTGCCGGGCTGGTCCTTCATCCAGGCCAGGACCACGACGCTGAGCACCGCCGGAACGAAGGCCACCCAGAACAAGGTGCGATAGGCCCCGGCCGACTCGCCCAGCCAACGCAGCAGGCCATAGGCCAACAAGGGGCCGAACACCGCGCCGGCCTTGTCCAGTGCCTTGTGCACGCCGAACGAATAGCCCCGGGTGGCGGGGTCGGCCAGCGACGAGAGCCAGGCGTCGCGCGGAGGCCCGCGGAAGCCCTTGCCCAGTCGCTCGATCACGCGGAACGCGCCCAGGCCGGCGATGGACGTGGACACCAGCAGGATGGTCTTGGCCAGCGTCGAGAAGCCGTAGCCCGCCAACGCGAACACCTTGCGCTTGCCGCTGCGATCGGACAGCCAGCCGGCCAGGTAGTTCAGCGATGACGCCGAGAAGTCCGCCAGGCCCTCGACTAGACCCAGCAAGGCACTCGATGCACCGGCGACCGTGGTGAAGAACACCGCGAACACCGAGAAGATGGCTTCCGAACTGAGGTCGGTCAAAAAGCTGACGAGGCCGAGCTTGAGAACTTCGGGGTTCAGCTTCGCAGGCTTCTGCGGTTCTACCTGCACCGCGCCGGCTTGTGCTGCCCGTTGCGCCGCGCGCCTGGATTGCTTCATGAAGGCCCCCGGGCTGGCCGGGGCCGGGCACCCCACACGGGGATCAGGGAAGGTGGTGAAGCCACAGTTTCCTGAACGGACTCTTGCTCAGCCGCGACGGTCACTCGTCCGTCGATCACTTCGATGGTCCTGTCGCAGCGCTCGGACAGGGCCACGTTGTGCGTGACGAACAAGACCGTGGTGCCGTGCTCGGTGTTGAAGCGACGCAGCAGCGCGAACACCTCGTCGGCGCTCTTCGTGTCCAGGTTGCCCGTCGGCTCGTCGGCCAGCAGCAGGGCCGGGCCCATGGCCAAGGCCCTGGCGATGGCCACGCGTTGCTGCTGTCCGCCGCTGAGCTTGCCCGCACCGTTGTCCTTCCACGGCGTGAGGCCCACGCTGGCGATCAAGGCTTCAGCACGGGCACGCATCGCGTCGTTGGCGAATTCCTCCGCCCCCAGCATCGGCATCATCACGTTCTCCAACGCCGTGAAGGCGGTGATGAGGTGGTGGTACTGGAACACGAAGCCGATGCTGTGGCCGCGCAGGCGCGTCAGGGCACGGTCGTCCAGTTCCGTCGTCTGCTCACTGCAAACTTCGACCGTGCCCGACGTCGGCCGGTCGAGCAGGCCGACGATGTTGAGCAGCGTGCTCTTGCCCGAACCCGAAGGGCCGACGACGGCGCAGAACTCACCGTGCCGCACCGTGAGGTCGATGCCGTGCAGCACCTCGGTTTCGAACCCGGTGCCCACGTTGTAGGCCTTGCGCACGCCACGCAACTGCACGACAACGGGATGCGCGACGGGGTCAGCCACGGATCGCCACCACCGGGTCCAGCCGCGCGGCGCGGCGCGCCGGCGCCAACGCTGCCAGCAGCCCGGTCACTGTCGCCAGCGCGAGGGCCAGGGTGAACAGCGACGGCTCAAGCACCAGCGCAAAGAGCGGCGTGCCGTCGGCGCTGCGCGCCGAGCGTTGCCACAGCGCCAGCACGCCCGCGCCGAGGGCGCTGCCCGCCACCGAGCCCGCCAGGGCCAGCAGCCCGCCCTGCAACAGGAACACCCGCATCACCTGCCCCTGCGAGATGCCCATCGCACGCAGGATGCCGATCTCGCGCGACTTCTGCACCACCACCACGGCCAGCACGCTGGCAATGCCGAAGGCCACCGACAAACCGACGAAGAAGCGGATCGCGTTGTTCGACGTGTTCTGCGCCGCAATGGCGGTGAACAGCTCGGCGTTGGTCTTGATCCAGCTGTCGGCTTCGACGCCGGTGGCCGCGGTGATGCGCTGCGCCACGGCCTCGGCGGCATAGACATCGCGCACCGTCACGTCCAGGCTGGTCACGCCGCCGGGAAGCGCCAGCAGGCTCTGCGCGGTGCGCAGCGCCACGAAGGTGCTGCGCTCGTTGGCCGCCTTGTTGCCGAGGTCGAAGATGCCGGCGATCGTCAGCGTGGTGTCGGCACCCGCAGTTGTGGAGCTCGCCGTGGTCAGTCGCAGCTTGTCGCCGACGCTCACGCCCAGATCGGTGGCCAGTTCGGTGCCGACGAGGATGTCGCTGCCTTTCAGGTCGGCACCGCCTTGAACGATCTTGTCCGGCAAGGTGACGATGCGGTAGTACAGCGCCGGGTCGATGCCGGCCACCGTGATGGCCCGGCTGGCGACGCCACGCACCACCAGCGCGGAGCCGCCCGCCAGCGGCGACACCACCACCACCTCGGGAATGGCACGGATCTGCTTGGCCACGGCCTGCCACTGGTCGATCGATTTCAGGCGCTGCAGCGGCACCTGCACGATGGCCGCCTCCACTTCGCCAGCGCTGGCGTACACGCCCAGCCGCAGCGGCCGTGTCACTTCCTTCGGCGGCAGCAGCTGGATGTGGCCCTGCGCCGACAAGACGCGGCGGATGAAGTTCATCTGCAGCCCTGTCATCAGCGCCGACATGAAGACGATCACCGCCACGCCCAGGGCCACGCCGGCGACGATGAACAGGGTCTGCAGGCGACCCTCGCGAAGGAAGCGGATCGCCACGATCCATTCGAAGGGGAGCCAGGTCTTGAACATCGCGCGCGACGCTTCGCCTCACTTGGGCGCTACGGAAGCGTCCGACGCGGCCACCGGCGTGGCCGCCGTTATGGCTCTCACCCGAGCACCCGCCTTGACGGAGGCCGAGCCAGCCAGCACGGCGTCACCTTCGGCCAGACCGCCAAGCACCTCAGCCAGCCCGCCGCTGCGCAGGCCGAGCTGTACCGGCCGGCGTACCGCATGCCGGCCGTCCAGCCGCAACACCCAGGGCGCAGCATCAACGTCGTGAACGGCAGACAGGGGCACGATCAGCGCCTGCGCACGGCGGGCCACTTCGATGTCCACCGACACGGTCATGTCCTGCTTCAGCACTGCAGGCGGCGCCGCAACGTCGAACTTGACCTCGACCGCACCGGTGGTCGCGTTGACGCCGGGGTTGATGTAGGCGAGCGTCGCAGCAAAGCGCTGGGTCGGGTAGGCATCGGCCGAGACCAGTGCCTGCTGCCTCAGCGCCAGCAGCGCGAGGTTCTTCTCGTCGATGGCCACCACCAGTTGCGTTCGGCCCTGGGGTGACAGTGTCATCAGCACCTTGCCCGGCTGCACCACGTCGCCCACCTCCACGTTGCGGGCGATCAGCGTGCCGGCCACGGGCGCCTTGACCGCGGCGTAGCCAGTGCGCGCGCGAGCGGCCTGCGCACTGGCCTGGGCGCCGGCCACGTTGGCCAGGGCCAGCGCGCGGTCGCTGCCGGTCGGCGTCGTGGTCTCGAGTTGCTTCTGTGCCGCCCGCACCTCGGCGTCGGCCAGTTCCGCAGTCTTTCGCACGTCGTCGAGTGCCGCCTGGCCGATGAAGCCCTGGCCGAACAGTTCCTGGCTACGGGCCAGCGCGGCGCGGGCATTCGTCAGGCTGGACTGGGCCTGGCGCAGGGTCTGCGCCGCGACGGGGCCCTGCACTTCCTGGAGCTGCCGCAACTTCGCCTGTGCCTGCACCACGCCCACGTCGGCCTGGCGGCCCGTGGCGTTCAGTTCGGCGGCCTCCAACTCGACCAGCAAGTCGCCCGCGTCGACGACCTGGCCTTCGATGACCGGAACGCGCAGTACCGTGCCTGTGATCTGCACGCCGACATCCAGCCGATGCGGCGCCTCGACATGGCCGCTGGCCACCACGGTCTGCACGAAGTCGCGCCGGATCACGGATTCGGTACCCACCTGGGGCCCCAGCCACCAGCGAACCCCCAGCGTACCGGTGCCGATCAGGACGGCGACAGCTACGAGCGCCTGCCAGCGATGCGATCGAAGGTATGACGGCAGGAACGAGGCCTGGTCCTTGCTCGCTGGCGACCCTAGCGTGGGTGCCGGTGCAGCCTGGGGCGCCTCAGGCAAGGCCCGAGCATCTATAGCTGGTCCCACGACCGCAGCGGCCGGGACGGCCTCTGCGCCGGGGACCGAGTCCCGTTTCACACGTGCGCGGCGACTTCGTGCGCCCGTCGTACGAGCGGAGCCGAGAATTCATCGACCGATTCCAGCGAATGTGCGGCCTGCACGACCGCTTCCAGGTCCGAGTCAAGCCTGTCGGCAGGACTGCGGCCATCCAGTCGCGCATTCGGAGTCGCAAACCAGCTTGCAACATTCCAACCCAACCACACCGCAGGCAGTACCGCCCGAACGCTTTGCGCGCTGGCCTTCAAAACCAGGTCGTTGGCATCGAACTGGAACATCGGTATCCACAGGCTGTCGCGCCATTCGAACCCGAATGCCTGACCTGTGTAGATGAGCTTGGCCAGGCTGATCGCGTTGCCGACCTGATATTCCTCCAACAAGCGGCCCACGATCTCGCCGGGCGCGGTGCCTCCCGTCGCCCGGAAGCCTTCCAGCAGTGCGATGAAGCCGCGGCCGCTGGGCACGTCGAAGTCAGCGCCCAACTCTCGTTGACCTTGTTGGACGAAAGTTCTCATACCGCGCTCTTGTGCGAGCCGTCGCACAGCGGCTGGTTGCGAGTGGCCTTGCAGCCGCAGAAGTACACCGTAGAGGTGACTTCGGCGCTGAACTTGACGGGAGCGAACTCCCCCGCAGCTTTGTGCGAGCCATCGCAGAAGGGCTGGGCCTTGCTCTGGCCGCAGGCGCACCACCAGTAGTCCTTGCCTTGCTCGACGTCGACGGCAAAGGGTGTGTCGGACGCTCGAACGGGTGATGTCATGCTTGACCTCTCAAAGGATCCAGGTGGGGCGGCGACCCGGGAAACAAGGGTTGGCTTACCTTGCGCCCTTGTGATCCTTCTGACCCGTGTTCTTGTGTCGGCCCAACACCTCGATGGGCTCGGCTGGCGGCAACTGCGGGTTCGGTGGTGTCGGAATCGAAGAACGGCCCGGGACGGGCGTCGACACCGGGCTTTGATTCTTTTGAGGCGTCTTTTGGGACATTCGTAACTCCGGTCGGTAAGGGCAACAAGTCGTGCTGAATCGACTGCGCCGAAGCGAATAGCGTACGCACAACGTGACCTTCAGACGGTGCGGCAGCGAACACCCACAACCTGAAATGTTTCCTCGGTGCGGGTTCGCTGTCGCACAGACCGGCTGGCCGCGACAGCGCAGGCTCTGACTTCCTCAACGAACCGGAACCACGACCATGAAGACTGATTCGCAACTGCAGCAAGACGTAATGGCTGAACTGAAGTGGGAACCGGCGGTGCATGCCGAGCAGATCGGCGTCGAGGTGAAGAACGGCGTCGTGACGCTGGCCGGTGAGGTCAGCAGCTACACCGAGAAGTTGAATGCCGAGCGCGCTGCTCAGCGCGTCAACGGCGTCAAAGCCCTAGCCGTCGAGATGAAGATCAAGCTGTCGGAATTCGGCAAGCGCACCGACGCCGACATTGCCGAGTCGGCCAAGAACATCCTGGGCTGGACCAGTTCCCTGCCGGCCGACGCCGTCAAGGTGATGGTCGAAGGCGGCTGGCTGACCTTGTCGGGCGACGTGGAGTGGCAGTACCAGCGCCAGGACGCGGCTGACAGCGTGCGCTACCTATCGGGCGTCACCGGGGTCAGCAACCAGATCGCGATCAAGCCGTCCCTTTCCGCCACGGTCGTCAAGTCGGACATCGAAGCCGCCCTCAAGCGCCGTGCCGCCGCCGACGCGAAGACCATTGCCGTCGAAGTCAAGGGTGCCGATGTGACCTTGACTGGCACCGTGCACAGTTGGTCCGAACGTGACCTGGCGACGCGATCAGCCTGGGGCAGTTCAGGCGTGCGCAACGTCGTGGACAAGATGAACCTCGTCTACTGAGCCGGGAGCAGATCATGAGCAATCCTGACTCCGCCTTCTTCGTCTTCGACACCCACGCCGCCGCCGAGGAAGCCATCCGCACCCTCGGCCAGTCCGGCTTCGACATGAAGAAGCTGTCGCTGGTGGGCAAGGGCTATCACAGCGAAGAAAAGCCGATGGGCTTCTACACCGCGGGCGACCGCATCAAGGCCTGGGGTGGCACCGGCGCGTTCTGGGGCGGCATCTAGGGCCTGCTGCTGGCGCCTGCGGTGTTTGTCTTGCCGGGGCTCGGCGTGGTCGGCATGGCGGGCCCCATCGTGGCAACGCTGGTCAGCGCACTGGAAGGTGCCGTCGTCGTCGGTGGTCTGTCGGCGCTGGGTGCGGCGTTGACGCAGATCGGCGTGCCCAAGGACCAGGTCATCAAGTACGAGGCGGCCTTGAAGGTCGACAAGTACCTGCTGGTCGTGCACGGCGGCGCTGAAGACCAGGAAAAGGCCCGCAGCGTGTTGGCCCAGGTGAAGACGACGGTCGCTGCCTAGAACCAGAGCCGCGCCCGCGCGAACCGCGTCGCCCGAAACGGCGACACGGCGCTTCTCGAATCACACCGGGTGCCAAGCCCGCAAGGACTGGTCATGGACATCACGACGCACCGCGCACGCATCACAGGCCCAGTCTCCTACCTGTCCGGCAGTGGTCGGAAGCAGAACATCCCCATCGGCCCCTGCCTCGTCGAGAGTCTTGGCGGGCGGTCGATCGACATCATCTGGGGGAGCGCGCGGACAGAGTTCCGTGGCACTTCCCGTCGAAGAGATCGAAGCGGCCCAGGATCACGGGCATCTGGTGCTCTTGGACTGAGCCCGGACGCATGGGGCCCGGAAGGCGCCATGCGCCTGGCGAAGGCCCGAGCGCGAATTCGCGCGCGAGGGCTGACGAAGATGCTGATCCTTCACGCCTGCCGCGCGACTGGGCGCAGCAGGTCGAACTGCGCCAGGGTGGCCACATAGACCGCTGTCGCAGCCCGATCCAGGTTCTCCGGACTGAGGGCCTCAGCGGCTGAAGTCTCGTGACAGGCGCGCCCGAGCACATCGCCGGCCAGACCATCCGACGCCACATCGCCGCAGGCGTCGAGCAGGCGGATGTCCAGCGCGGCGCAGGGCCCCTGGCCGACGGCCATGCCATCGACCAACGTCATGTCGATGATGCAGATCAGGCCGCGTTGGCCGACCAGGGCCAGGAAGGTCGACAGCCCGCGTGGCGTTTGCCGAACCTGCGTGTCACTGCCCAGGCCAATGGCCCGGAAGCGGCGGGCCAGATCTTGCGCACATGCCTCGACTTGCGGTCGCACGGCCCGCGTCAGACGCGTGACGGTGATGTCCCACGCGGGCGGGCCGGGTGGTGTGGGGATGGCGTTTGCTTGGGACATGGAAAACACAGTGTCCAGCGCCCGGGCCGAGGCCATGCCCGAAACAGGCCGGTGATTGCCTGCCATCAGCACCCATGTGCATCTGCTGATCTGCCAATACACGTGGCTAAACAGGTCTGTCGGACGTACGCAGACGCACAGACCCGTTGCGCACAACGGGTCAAGCTGGCGGTCCCCACAAACAGTCAGGAACAGCCACCATGAAGACCGACAGCCAACTGCAACAGGACGTCAGCGCAGAACTCAAATGGGAACCTTCGATTCATGCCGCGCGCATAGGCGTCGAGGTGAAGGATGGCGTCGTGACGCTGGCCGGTCAGGTCGATAGCTATTCGGAAAAGTGGAACGCCGAGCGCGCCGCGCAGCGCGTGGCCGGTGTGAAAGCCATGACCACCGAATTGAAGGTGCATCTCACGGGCTTGAGCAAGCGCACGGACGCCGATGTCGCAGAAGCAGTCGAGAACGTGCTGGAGTGGACTTCGTCGCTGCCCGCCGGTGCCATCAAGGTGATGGTCGAGGGCGGCTGGGTCACGCTGTCCGGCGACGTCGACTGGCAATACCAGCGGCAGGCGGCTACAGACAGCGTGCGCTACCTGATGGGCGTGACGGGCGTCAGCGACCGGATCAGCATCAAACCATCGCTGCCCCTGGTCACCGCCACGGCCGTGAAGTCCGACATCGAAGCGGCTCTGAAACGCACGTCGATTGCGGATGCCAAGAAGATCTCGGTCGCAGTGCATGGCAGTGATGTCACGCTGTCTGGCACTGTGCACAGCTGGGACGAGCGCGATACCGCGACCAACTCGGCCTGGGGAACGCCGGGCGTGCGCAACGTGGTCGACATGATGACCTTGGCCTACTGACCCTGACCCACCGGGCCTCGGCTGAATCCCCAGGCTTGGTTTCTGAGCGCCCGTACACCGGAGGAATACATGATGCTGAAGAACAAAGTGGCGCTTGTCACCGGAGCCTCATCGGGCATCGGGCGCGCAGTGGCCCTCGTGTGGGCGCGAGAAGGTGCCCGGGTGGTTGTGTCGGACATGAACCGCATTGGCGGCGAAGAGACTGTGGCACTCGTGCGTGCGAAGGGCGGCGATGCCATCTTCCTGGCGGCCGACGTGGGCCAGCCGAAGGATGCACAGTCACTGGTGGAGCAGACCGTAGCCCACTATGGGCGGCTTGACGTGGCGTGCAACAACGCCGGCATCGGCGGCCCTAGTGCGCCGATTGCCGACTACCCGCTGGACGGTTGGGCGCAGGTCATCAACATCAACCTGTCCGGCGTGTTCTACGGCATGCAGCAGCAGATTGCTGCCATGCTCAAGACCGGCGGGGGCTCCATCGTCAACATGGCATCGGTGCTGGGTGCCGTGGGCTTTGCCACCAACTCGGCCTACACCGCGGCCAAGCACGGCGTGGTGGGGCTGACGCAGGTGGCCGCGCTGGAGTACAGCGCCAAGGGCATCCGCATCAACGCGGTCGGGCCGGGCTTCATCCACACGCCCATGGTCAGCCGACTGGAGGCCGACGTCGCGCGCATGGCGGCGCTTGTGGCGGCGCACCCCCTGGGCCGCCTGGGGAGACCCGAAGAAGTGGCGGAACTTGTCGCGTGGCTTTCGTCGGACAAGGCATCCTTCGTTACCGGCGCGTACTACCCTGTAGACGGAGGGTTCTTGGCGCGGTAGCGCATTCGCGAACGGTCACGCGGTCGCAGCCAAATCAAGATACCCCGAGCAGCGTCGGCGAGACGGCCACCGCGATAGCGAGGTTGGTCTTGGACGCTCGAGTTCTCCTGTCCCCGCCGAAAGCCCGAGCTGCCGAGCGAGTTGCAGCGCAACCTCTCGATTGGGCTCTGTCAGCCGATGCTCATCGTTCGGCCTTGCGATCCAGAACGAGCGCATGGCGATCACAGTCGCCCCACTGGCTGACAGCGACCGTTCCAGCATTCGTTGGGACCTGCCTGTCGCTCCGGCGCCGGCGATCACACCCACGGTGGGTATGCGATCGAGCCTGGCGCGCTTCAGATACCGCAGGGTCGGCAGGTCCGGCGTCCAGAAGTACGTGTTGCTGACAACAACGAGTAGGCGATAGCCTTTGGGCTGATGGGGCGTCGTGCCGGTCAAGGTTTCACGGTCGACGGCGTAGCCGGCAGCCTTCAGGCCTTCCGCCACGGCAAGCGAAAGCTCGTCAGTGAAGTGGGCGTCACGGCTGGGGTGGTACAGGATCAAGGCCTTGGGCTCGCCCTCGCCGCCGAGCGACTGCAGCGTGTAGTCGGCCTCCCGCTCGACGAAGACCGTCACGATCGCCAGCCCGCAGAGCAAGAAGCCCGCTGCCACCAGCAGGATCAGCTTCCACCACCGGAATCTGCGTGTCGCGGCCATCGTGCAAGCGGGCGTGTGTGCCGGCGGGCGGTCAAGGCTGCACGGCCAGGCGCAGCCAGATCTCGTTGCGGCGCATGAACCAAGGCGTAAACGGCGCGTCGTAGCGTGAGTACACCGGAGCACCGTCCCACGCGAGATCGGCTGCGCGCAGCGCCGCCTGCAACTTGACCAGATGCTCGGTGTAGTTCGATTCCGACCAGAAGCCCGAGTAGCGGATCACGGCGACCCGGTCGGGCGGCACATCGCGAAGTTGAACGCGCGCATCGAGAGGCTCCGGTGCGCCAGCCGCTGTCACGCCCTTGGGCAACACGAACTGCACCAGGAATCCGCCGGGCGCGGCCGTCTGGGTGACCGGCGCGGTCATCTCCAACTTCACCGGCACAGCGGCCTGCGTCACCGGCGCCGTCATCGCGAACTTCCGCTCGCCCTTGTTCTTGCCGAAGATGTAGCCCGCCAGGATGGGGAAGGCCTGGTTGCCGGCCTCGCCCGCAGGGCCAGGCACCACGACCTCGGCCACCGCGTAGGCAGCGTACTGCCGCAACTCGATGTCCGCGAGTTGGCGCACGACCTCGTACGCAGGCTCTTCGGTGGCGTGACTGGGCATGTGGAAGGCGGTCAGTACAAGTGTCGAAAACAGGACGGCGCCAAACGCCATGCGGGGGCGGAACGGCTTGAAGCCTTGACGGAATTGCATCGACGGATGGTCTCATCAGCGGCTGCTTTTGTCCGTGCTCTGACGAACATCAGCCGTCGAACAATTGGGCATCGATGTGTGAGGTGTGTGTTGCGATATAGACCTCGGATAGAAAGCCGACGGGCCGGCTGTTCCCCGGCACCATGGAGGCAATGAGTCGCCTCGCGACGTTTTAGGGTGAAAACGTGCGCGGACCGGTGGTTCAAGTCGTGCAGACCGGACAGTTCACGAGCAGAGATGCTGTCCTTGGGCCAGAGTCGCCAGCGGGCACGCGGAAACGCGGCCTAAGGCTTGCCAGCCAGCGACATGGAAACCCCGACCGCCGCCGCACTCGCGTTGGAAATCGGGTCTTCAGCTGGCAACCCCGCTCTGACAACAGCGCAAAGCAGGAGGACCACCGTCGTCGACGCAGCGACCGCCCCACGAACATGAATGCCCGTGCGTTCACGAAGGTCTGCACGTGCCCCGGGAAGGCACACGATGGCCGCCGTCAGGCAGAACACGGCCGCCGGCAGGTCATGCGAGACGAGCAGAAGACTGCAGCCATACAGCAGCGCCGCCGCGAGCCGCCATATCGCAGCGCCGAGGAGCGAGGGGGCCATTGCAGCGCGCTTCAGGGTTGGTGCAGCCATGGACGCGGTTGTACCGAACTCGTCCACAGGCGTCCGTGCGTTTGCGAACTCCCGGCATCGATGAAGCGCGCCATAAGGCGCCCGCGAACTGGATGTGCTTTGGCCTCTATGTTCGCCCGCGCCCGGACGCCCCGTGGCGCCACATGCAAACTTCCCCGACGCTGGCAGGTCAGCGCGCAATACGAGGTGGCAGTCATGTCGGAAAGCACTGAATCCTTCATCAAAGCTGAAGAGGCAGGGTTCACCTGGGAACGCCGCTCGCCGCGTCCCGAGGATGACCATGTGCTGGGCCATACCGACAACTGGCTCAATGCGCTCCCGATAGGCATCCGTCCGGTTCACCTGCAGCAGGACTTTCCGCGCATCGCCAACGATCTGGCACGGCTGTGGGCACAGACGCCAGCCCTCGACCTGTACTTCGAGGAAATGGAGTTCAGCCGTCGCGACGACCGTCGCGGATTCCCGCCGCTCATCAAGGAAGAATTGCTGGCGATGCACCTCTACTCCCTGCGCAACCGACCAGTTTCGTACGAGGAACGAGCTCAGCAACGAATGGCACTGCTGGGTTGACCTGGGAGCCGCCCCTACCGCGGCATTGCCAGAAGCGCAAACGAATCGACCATATCGCGGTACGCCTGCCCGAGCCGCGCCAGCGTACCCTCTTCCCGGTGCAGGTTGCGCAGGCCGTGCAGGTCCCCCATCGAGTACAAGGTGACAGCGCGTCGCCCAGGCGAGATGCCGTCGCAATCCAGGACTTCGGACAGCGTTTGCCACTGCGACAGTTGGCCCGCTGCAAACACGCCGTTCCCGGTGAGAGCGTCGAGTCTGTCGCAATACTCGAGCAGGCCATACAGCTCGCCAACCGTGAGTGGTGGCAGGTCAAAACCGTACCGCACGAGAATGCGGCGCATCGCCACGAAGGACGTCCCCTTGAACGTCAACTCGCTCAGGCAGCCGCCCGCGCCATCGGCCGGGCCAAACTCCCGGACCAAGTCAGAGAAGGCAGGATTCAGGTACTGCGGCTGACCGATTGAATGGGGCGCCGCGTGTTCCGATGAGGCAACGACCAAGACGAAATCTGGCGCGTCTACAAGGATGAAATTCATAGTCTCGAGTTCACCGGGTGGTCATGGTCGTCAACGCCGAACATGGGCAGAAGCCGGCTTCATGGCGTCCTTGGCCAAGCCGGGCCAGCCTGCAGAAATGGGCGCGTGTTTGCAGCAATGGTGCGGCGTTCACTTGGAACCGCTTCAGCACTGCGGTTGACGACCATAGGCGGGAATTCTGCCTCGCTGCTGTGCGCGAGCGCACAGACTGCCGGCGCGTTCCGGCCCGACATTGCTGGATGGTGCTTTCAAATGCCCTCGCGTCAGAGTCGTTCCCTCCTTTCCCCGGCCAGAGAACCTGGGCATGAACGGCTGCTCCCCTTGCACGGCCGGCAAGCCATGATCCCGCCAAATCACGGCCGACCTCTGACGCGCGCAACGAAGCTTCTGATGGTGGCGCACATCGACCTGTTCGTCGCCGTCGGCTGAATGAGCAAGCCGGTCATCACGATCGACGGTACCGGGTTCACCGATCTCGAGGGCTTCTTCGACCACTTTCAGCACCGCGCTCTGCTGGGGACCGAGTGGGGTCACAACCTCGATGCCTTCAACGACGTGCTGCGCGGCGGCTTTGGCACGCCCGAAGGTGGCTTCGTGCTGGTCTGGCAGCACCATGCCTTGTCCCGGCAGCGCCTGGGCTATGCCGAAACCGCGCGCCAATTGCAGCGGACGCTGGCAACCTGCGACTCGCACAACGTGGCGTCTGTCCGCACGGACATTGCTGAGGCCTTGTCCAATAAGGGCAGCACGGTCTACGACTGGTTGCTGGACATCATCCGCGAGCACGGCCCGGGCGGCGCGGAGGCCGAGGACGCCGTCGAGTTGCGGCTCGAGTAGTCCCGCGCAGAAGGTCACGCATTGCCCGGGACGGCGACACGTCAACGCTTAGTCCCGCCTCGCCCCGCGAACAGCTCGCGCCAGCCCGCCTCGTGCAATTCCACGCCGTACAGGCTTGCGGCCGCCTCGATGCGCCGCCAGGCTGCGTCGCGCTCGTCGTCGCTCACGCCCTGCACCTGATCGAAGCGCGCGATGGCGTTGCGAACGTGGCTGGCGTTTTCCAGGGGCTCCTTGCGTTGCGCAGGAAATGCGAACTGACGGGCAGGCAGTGCGTTTCTCTCTTGCGTGGACAGCTTCGGCATGAGCAGTTCCCTTGGTTCAGTAAGGCGGCGAAACAGATTCGGCCATGGCTGGTGAATCGCGTCGGTCTGTCGCCGCACAGACTCGTGCACCTGCGCGCGTTACCTTTCTCGTCTGCTTTCCATTTCGAGTCCATTGGATGCCAACCGCAACCCACCTTTCGCAGGATCAACGTGTCGTGCTGGCCAAGCTGTTGGAATCCCGACTCGTTGAACTGGAGCGCGAGCGCGAATCGCAGCTGCAAGGCCAGTCGCAGGTGGAATCGGCGCGCCAGACGCTGCTTCAGGATGCCGACGACGCGTCCCAGCGGTCTGGCGAGCATGAAGTCGAAGGCATCGTTTCGGACATCGACAGCGATGAGTTCAACGCCATCAGCGACGCCCTGCAACGCGTCCACCACGCTGACTATGGCCTGTGCATCGATTGCCAGCTTGCCATCCCTTTCGATCGGCTGCAGCTGGAACCACAGGCCCTGCGCTGCGCCGCATGCCAGACCCTTAACGAACGGAAATCCTTCCCATGAGCCTGTATCACGCGGTTGCCTTCGTCGATCATCAGTCTGCAGAAGTTCTGCAATTCGCATCCGAACATGTGGTGGAGCACAAGGTGCACCAGCACCTGAAGTTCACCCGCGAACACCACAGCGGCGTGCGCACTGAACACGAATTCTTCGGCCAGGTCTGCGATGCACTCGATGGCATCGCCGAAGTGCTGGTCACAGGCGGGCACACCGGGCTCGCCGACTTCCGTCACTACGTGGACAAGCACCGGCCGCTGACGGCTGCGCGCATCGTGGGCTACGAGGTGGTGGACTACCCGACCGAAAACCAACTCGTCGCGCTGGCCCGCAAGCACTTCGTCAAGTACCACCAGTTCGTTGGCATCCGGGTCCCGACCTGAGCCGACCTGGCTTCATGGAACCAGCACGGCAGCCCCTTCGAATCGGCCGGCACGCAGATCGGCAAGGGCCTGATTGGCCTGCTGCATGGGGTAGCGCGTGGTCTTCGTCACGATGCCCATCTGCGGCACTTGGCGCAGGAAGTCGAGCCCATCCTGGCGCGTGAGGTTGGCGACCGACAGCAACTGGCGTTCTTCCCACAGAAGGCTGTAGGGGAAGCTTGGGATGTCGCTCATGTGGATGCCGGCGCAGACCACTCGGCCGCCCTTGCGCACCGCCTTCAGTGCCATCGGCACGAGGCCACCGACGGTGGCGAAGATGATGGCCGCATCCAGCAACTGCGGCGGCATCTCGTCGGAACCACCGGCCCACACCGCACCCAGGCTGCGCGCGAATTCCTGTGTCGCATGGTCGCCAGGCCGGGTGAAGGCGAACACCGAGCGCCCTTGCCAGCGCGCCACTTGCGCAAGGATGTGAGCGGCGGCACCAAACCCGTACAAGCCGAGGTTCTTCGCGTCGCCCGCGATGCCGAGTGCGCGCCAGCCGATCAGGCCCGCGCAGAGCAAGGGCGCCAGCGATTCGTCGCTGCCCTCCTCACCCAGAGGAAACGCGAAACGCGCATCGGCGACGGTGGCCGTGGCGAAGCCGCCATCGCGCGTGTAGCCTGTGAACAGCGGGCGGTCACACAGGTTTTCTCGCTGCATCTTGCAGTAGGTGCAGACGCCGCAGGTGTGGCCCAGCCACGGGATGCCGACGCGCTGGCCAAGCGTCAGCCCTTCGACGCCAGAACCGATGGCATCGATGCGGCCGACGATCTCATGGCCCGGGATGATGGGAACCTGTGGATGCGGGAGTTCGCCATCGACGACATGCAGATCAGTGCGACACACGCCGCAAGCCGACACCTTGACGCGAATCTCGCCCGGCCCGGGCTGCCTGTCGGGCAGTTCGGTCCACTGCAGAGGACTGCCCACTTGCTTCAACACCATCGCATGCATGGCGCGCCCTCAGTTGGCGTCGTTGAAGCCGGACGAGACATGCGAGCCATCGCAAAACGGCTTGTTGCCCGACGCGCCGCAGCGGCACAGCGCGACGCGGTTTCGAACCTCATAAGCGCTGCCATCGGCGCTGAACACCTCGACGCCGCCGCGCACCCACAGTGGCCCGCTGACGTTCTTGGCGGTGTCTTGCACCAGGCCGATGGAGGGCTCGAAGTGCGGCTCGACGGCGTGGCCGCCAGACTGCGCTTGCGCACGTTGGCGGGCGCGCAGGCGACCGCCGGGGCAATCGCCGATCTGCTGCTCGACGAGAACGGCCGCGGCGGGCTGGTCGCTTTCGAGCACGAGGTGCCACACCTGCCCCTTGGGGTCGCAGAAGCGCGCAAACGCGCACAGCGCCTTCGCGTCGTCGAGTACCAGGGTCGGACCTTCGATGTGCTCGGCCTGGACGTCGTAAGGCTCGCGGCTCGCCACCTCGGTCCCATCGAAGCCGACTCGCTGGTGCGCGCCGTCGCAGAACGGCTTGGTGGCTGACTGGCCGCAGCGACACAAGGCATAACGATCGGTGGCCGGCGCTGCGACGGTCTTGCCTTCACGCCAGGACAGCGACTCGCCCTGCGGATTGGTGACGATGTGCTGGTGGGCCAGCGGCATCGCGCCCTGCACGAGGTAGGGGCCGTTCAAGGTGATGGTGATCTTGTTCATCGGGTGCTTGCGTTCGAATCGTGGGGTGACTGAGTGACCCTGGGAGTCGCATTGCGCACAGCGGCTTCTCTGGCCAGACGGCGAAAGACGGCCGGCAAGCGGTCGGGCAGGTCCTCCGCCAACAGGCCGGGGCCGAAGTGCGCTGCTGCCGCGCCGTGCAGCCACACCGCAGCGGCTGCGGCCAGGAATGGCTCCATCCCCTGCGCCAGCAAGCCCAGCAGCATGCCCGCCAGCACGTCGCCCGCGCCGGCGGTGGCCAGGGTTGGCGGCGCGTTGGCGTTGATGATGGCGCGGCCATCGGGCGCGGCGATCACGGTGTCGCTGCCCTTGAGCACAACGATGACACCGCTGGCACGCGCGGCAGCGCGGGCGCGGGTGAGTTTGTCGCTACGCGTGTCGACGACACCTTCGAACAGCCGGGCAAATTCGCCTTCGTGCGGGGTCAACACACAAGCGCCGGCGCGGCTTTCAGTGACGGCGCTGAACAGCGCACGCGGGTCGTCCTTGAAGGTCGACAGCGCATCGGCATCGAGCACGGTCGCTCGTCCGGTCTTCAGCATCGCGAACACACGCGCACGGGTGTCCGGCCCGAGGCCTGCGCCCGGGCCAATCAGCAGCCCTGTGATGCGGCTGTCAGCCAGCAATTTCTCGAGGTCTTCGGGCCTTCCGACCGGGCTCACCATCACGCTGGTCAGCGCTGCGGCGTAGACCGGCAGCGCAGCCTCGGGCACGGCGACGGTGGTCAGGCCGGCACCCACCCTTGCGGCTGCGCGGGCGGCCATGCGCGCCGCGCCTGTCGTCGGCCATCCGCCCCAGACCAGCGCATGTCCGCGGCTGTATTTGTTGCCATCTGCCTGCAGCGCCGGTAGCGCGTCGAGCCACAGCGCGGGATCGTTCTCGAAGGTGTCGGGCCGGACCTCGTCGAACACCGATGCGGGCGTGCCGATATCAGCCACGATCAGTTCGCCGCACAGGCATCTGCCCGGTTGCAGCAGATGGCCGGGCTTCTTGCGGAAGCAGGTCACTGTCAGCACGCAGGGCACGGCACCCACATTGGCGCCCGTGTCACCCATCAGGCCACTCGGGACATCGACGGCGACGATTGTCATCTTCCGCGCTGCAGCTTCGGCCAGCGTCTGTGCTGCTGCGCCTTCCAGGGCTCTGCTCAGACCCGCGCCGAAGATCGCATCGACGACCACCTGGGCCCCGTCCAGCGCCGCGGAAGTCAACGGCTCGACCGGCCCGCGCCACAGCGCTGCGTGATGCGCCGCTTCGCCTCGCAGGTTCTCGCGCGGCACCAGCAAGGCCACCCGCACCGGCCAGTCGGCTTCCGCCAGGCGGCGCGCCACCACGAAGCCATCGCCGCCGTTGCTGCCAGGGCCGCACAGCACCAGCACCGGGCGCGGCGTCCAACGTTGCATGATGGCCAGCGCCACGGGGCGACCGGCGTTTTCCATCAGCGCGGTGCCGCTGATCCCGGACGCCAAGGTCAATCGATCCGCTTGCGCCATCTGCTTGGCGGTGAGCAGGGCCGTGCGGCAGTCGAGCATGGCCTTCGTCGAGTCAGTCAAGCGAAGCTCCGCTCGGTCATCACTGGCGCTGCCGCCCAACGCATGCCCGTCAAGCTCTCGGAGACCGCCCAGAGCTTGGCGGCCATGGCCTGATCCCGGGCGCCCGGCGCCACCGTGGCTTCGCCAACGGGGCCCTTGAATTCCATGAACCCGGTGGGGCCGTAGTAGCCCGCACGCGCGGCGTCTGGCGAGGTGGCCGCGTACAGCGTGGGCAGCGCGCCATCGCTGGCCGACTGCGCCAGCACCGATGGCATCCAGCTGCTGAAGGTCTCGATCCATCCCGCCTTGCCCTTGTCCTTGCTGTTACCGCCCAGGCGTTGCCCGTTTTGCAGCAGTGCCGTCGCGGCCAGGCCAGGATGTGCGGCCAGGCTGAGCAACCCCCACCCGTGCTCATCGCTGCGGCGCTGCAACTCGAACGTGAACATCAGCATCGCCAGCTTGGACTGGCCGTAGGCCGCGAAGGCTCTGTAGCCGTGCTGCCAGTTCAGATCGTCGAAGTGGATGGCCGCCCCAAAGCGATGGGCCATGCTGCTCAGGTTGACCACCCGCGCGCGCCGGCCCTGCGTCAGCAGCGGCAGGAGTTGCGCGGTCAAGGCGAAGTGGCTGAGGTAGTTCGTGCCGAACTGCAACTCGAAGCCATCGGCCGTCACCCGTCGCGTGGGCGGTGCCATGACGCCACCGTTGTTGACGAGGATGTCCAGTGCGTCGTGCTGGCGCTTGAAGCGCTCGGCGAAGTCCTGGATCGACGCCAGGCTGGCGAGGTCCAGCGTGTCGTAGCGGATGTCAGCGCCGGCGTGAACAGCACGGATGCGCTGCAACGCGGCTGCGCCCTTGGATGGGTTGCGCCCGGTCAGGACGACCCGCGCACCGGCACCCGCCAATGCCAAGGCCGTCTCGTAGCCCAGGCCGCCAGTTGCACCCGTGATGACCGCCAGACGCCCTTGCTGCGAGGCCATCTCCCGAATCGTCCAGTTCTTCATGCAGCCGACTCCAGGCAAGGGCTGCAGGCTCAGGCCAGGGCGGCCGCTTTCGCCTTCGGGAAATCGGCGGCACGCGCAACGGCCTCTCCGGCTGCGAAGTCCTTGCGCAACTCGTCGAGCTTGGCCATCGCGCCGTCGAAGGCGTCGTTGCCAAGCAGCAGGTGGTGCGGCGGGGTGCCCGAAGCCACCGCCTTGACGACCGCCTTGGCCGCTCGAAGCGGGTCGCCGGCCTGCTTGCCGGATACCGCCCGTAGGCCAGCACGAACGTTGCCGGCCGTAGCCATGTAGTCGTCGATCTGACGCGCGCTTTCATTGGCCGAACGCCCGGCCCAGTCGGTGCGGAAGCCGCTGGGCTCGACCAGCGTCACGCGGATGCCCAAGGGCTCGACTTCCTGCCACAAGGCTTCGGACAAGCCTTCCACCGCGAATTTGGTCGCGTTGTAGTGGCCGAGGGCCGGAAAGGCCTTGATGCCGCCGATCGACGAGAAGTTGACGATGCAGCCGCTGCGCCGCTTGCGCATGCCGGGCAGCACGGTCTGGATCATGCGATTCAGACCGAACACGTTGACCTCGAACATCTTGCGCACCTCGGCCTCTTCGCCTTCCTCGATGGCGGCAAAGTAGCCGATGCCGGCGTTGTTCACCAGCACGTCGATGGCACCGAAGCGCGCCTCGGCCGCCTTGACGGCTGCGGCGACCTGATCCGGCTGGGTCACGTCGAGCTTCAGCACGAGAACGTTGTCGGTCGCGCCGTAGCCTTCGAGCTTGGCTGGATCGCGTGCGGTCATCACCGTGCGATAGCCGTGTTCGATGGCCTGCTTGGCCAGTTCCAGGCCGAAGCCGGTGGAGCAGCCGGTGATGAACCAGACCGGCGGTTCGGTAACGATGGAATTGCTGACTTTGGTGTTCATGGAGGTTCCTTGGAATTCAGACCGGCGCAGCGATGTGCCCGGTGCGAACGAGCTTCTTGTTGACGAACTCCTGGATGCCCATGTTGCCCAGTTCGCGGCCGTAGCCCGAGTACTTGATGCCGCCGAAAGGCAGCTCGGCATCGGCCCAGTCGATGTTGTTGACGAACATCATCCCGGCGTCGACCCGGCTGGCCACGCGCTTGCCACGCGCTTCGTCCTTGGTCCACACCGAGCCGCCCAGGCCGAAGTCGGAGTCGTTGGCCAGTGCGATGGCCTCGTCTTCGCTCTTCACGCGGTAGAACGACACCACCGGGCCGAAGAACTCGTCGCGGAAGGCTGGATTGCCCGGCTTGATGTCGGTGAGGATCGTGGTCTGCATGAACGATCCCGGTCGATCGATGCGCTTGCCGCCCATCAGCAGCTTGGCACCGCCCTTCACGGCAGCATCGACTTGCGCGAGAAGCTGAATCAGCGCGGCTTCGGTGGAGAGTGGGCCGTGCGTGGTCTTCTCGTCCATCGGATCGCCTGGCTTCAGGGCTTCCAGCGCAGTCTTGAACTTCGCCAGGAACTTGTCGGCGATCGAATCGAGCACGATGAATCGCTTGGCCGCGCAGCAGGTCTGGCCGCCGTTGAACATGCGGCCCCAGACGGCCCACGGAATGGTCTTTTCGAGGTCGGCATCGTCGAGCACGATGAAGGCGTCGCTGCCGCCGAGTTCCATGGTGGACTTCTTCAGGTTCTGGCCGGCACGGGCCGCCACGCTGCGACCGGCGGCGACGCTGCCGGTCAGGGCCACGCCCTTGATGCGCGGGTCATCGATCACACGGTCGGACTGTTCGTAGGAAATGAGCAGGTTGGTGTATGCACCGACCGGCGCGCCAGCGTCGAGCAACAGCTTCTCGAAGGCGATGGCGCATTGCGGCACGCAGCCGGCGTGCTTGACCACCAGCACGTTGCCCGCCATCAGCTGCGGGCCGGCCACGCGGGCCAGTTGGTAGTACGGGAAGTTCCAGGGCTCGATGCAGAACAGCACGCCGGTGGGTGAGCTTTCCATGTGGGCCTCGCCGACCTTGGGGTGCAGCTTGGCGGGCGCCAGGAAAGACTCGGCATGCCGGGCGTAATAGGCCAGGATGTCGCCGCTGAATCCGACTTCACCCCGCGCCTCATTGATGCGCTTGCCCATCTCCAAGGTTTCAAGTCTGGCGAAATCATCGACATGGGCGTGCAGCAGCGCCGCGGCCTTGTTGACGATGACGGCGCGCTCGGCGTAACTCTTGTGCTTCCAGGTCTGGAAGCAGGTCTCAGCCGCCGTCAGCGCCTGATCGAGTTCGATGTTGCTCATGTGCTCGAAGCTCTTGAGCAGCTTGCCGTCGTTGGGGTTGACGCTTTGATAGGCCATGGTGATGTGTCCTTTGGTGTTCGTGAGTCAGGCCGCAAGAGCGGGATAGTCCGTGTAGCCCTTGGCGCCGGGCACGTAGAAAGTGGCCATGTCCGGCGCGTTCAGCGGCGCGTCCTTGCGCATGCGCGCGACGAGATCCGGGTTGGCCAGGAACGGGCGACCGAAGGCGATCAGGTCGCCGCGCTTCTCAAGCAAGGCCTTCTCCGCGCTCGCATGGTCGAAGCCCCCTGAAAGGATGAACAGACCGTCGAAGGCTGCGCGCAGCTTCAGCTTGAAATCAGCCGGTACCGGCGGTGCACCCATGGCCGAGTGATCGACCAGGTGCAGATAGATCAGGCCGAGCGCCGACAGCTCCTTGGCCAGCGCCAGGTATTGCGTTTGCACCTCGGGAAACTCGCCGGTGCCGTTGAACACGCCGTAGGGAGAGAGCCGGATCCCGACCCGGTCGCGGCCGATGGCCGAAACCGTGGCACGTGCGATCTCCAGCGCCAGGCGGTTGCGGGCGTCGATGCTGCCGCCGTATCCGTCGGTCCGCGTATTGATGAGCGGGTTCAGGAACTGCTCGATCAGGTAGCCGTTGGCGCCGTGCAACTCGACGCCGTCGAATCCGGCATCCAGCGCAAGCTTCGCGGCCGTCACGTGCTCCTTCACGACATGCGCGATGTCGGCATCGAGCATCGCGCGCGGCGGGCTGTAGGGCTGCATGCCCAAGGTGTCGGTGTACATCTCGCCCGGGCATACCGCCGTGCCCGGCCCGAGCACCTCGGCACCCTTCGGCAGATTGGCAACGTGCGCCACGCGGCCGCAGTGCATGAACTGCACGAAGATCTTGCCACCTTGCGCGTGGACAGCCGCGGTCGTGTCCCTCCAGGCGCTGACCTGCGCTGCGTCGTACAGCCCGGGAATGCGTGGGTAGCCCAGGCCGTTGGGGCTGGGCGATGTGCCTTCGGTGATGATCAGACCGGCCGTCGCACGCTGGCCGTAGTAGGTCGCCATCAATGCATCCGGCGTGTGTGCGGGTGTCGCCCGGCTGCGCGTCATTGGCGCCATCACCATGTGGTTGGCCAAGTGCAGCGAGCGGGCAGAGAACTTGTCGAAGAGCATCGGATGGACTCCTGAAATGGATCGGCCCTGCAGGCTGCGATGGACATGCGCAGCCGGCAAGGCCTGGGTTGTCTGGAAGACGCAGCCTGCGCGCTGTGGTTCATCAGGTCTGTTCGATGGCGCACCCTGAGCTGCGCTGACCATGAGATTTCATGTCGCCGTTCCAGTGCCTGCGGCCGGAGTGCGGCAGCGCACCGAACAAAGAGCCAAGCCGTGTCATGGTGCGGTACGCCGGCTGCTCCTCAAAGGCATGGCCGCGCTCGACAAGTCGTTGCGCGCATCCCCCTGCAGGTCTCGCCGTGCTCGCCTTTCTCGATACCGAATTCACCGACCTCGTCATCCGGCCCCGACTGCTCTCCGTCGGCGTGGTGGCTGAACGTGGGATCAGTCGGGAGTTCTATGCAGAAGTCACGGATCCTGATCGTGTCCACGCCACCGGTTGGTTCGGCCTGGGTGCCGTGCTCCCGCAGTTCGGCAAGATCGCTGGTGCCGCATGCAGCTATGCAGAGCTGGGCGGCCGCCTTCTATCGTTCCTGGGCCACTTGGCGGCGGGCCTGGACGCCGGCGAGTTCGTCGAGCTCGCCTACGGCTACGAGCTCGACTGGGAACTCGTGGACATGGCCGTCAAAGACACCGGGGCCATCGGGGCGTCAGGCTGGGAATCGATACGGCGCCGCATCCACCCGGTGAACGTCTACGGAATCACGGGCTTCGATGCCGGCAAACTCGCAGCCGAGGCCTATTACAAGGCTCAGGCTCAAGCGCCGATAGGCCACCACCATGCGCTGTGCGACGCGCGCGCCCTGCGCGTGGCCTTTGAGGCCGCCGAACGCGTGCCCTTAGAGCCGGGCCACCCAATGCTGCCGTCTGACGGACAGACTCAGCGGATCGTCGCCGCATGACCTGCGCGCGGAACACTGCGATGCGCCGTCCGCCACTGCCGCAGGTGAGTGGTCGCCGTGGGCACTGAGGTTCCCCTTCACCCTGGCTTCAAGTCCGGCGCAGGCTCACGACGGGTGCTCTACGTGGCCATCGCAGGTGATGTGGCGATTGCAGTAGCCAAGTTCCTCGTCGCCGCCATCACCGGCAGTTCGGCCATGCTGACCGAGGGCGTGCATTCGCTCGTCGACACCGGCAACGAACTGCTGCTGTTGTATGGCGTGCGAAGCAGCCAACGCGCCGTTGACGAGTGGCATCCCTTCGGCTACGGCAAGACGACCTACGTGTGGTCGCTGATCGTGGCGCTGTCGGTCTTCTCGATCGGCGGTGGTGTCTCCGTCTATGAAGGCATCATCAGCCTGACCGAACCGCCTGTGCTCGCCGATCCGACATGGAACTACACTTGTGCTGGCTGTCGCAGCGGTGTTCCAGGGCTACAGCTGGCGCGTGTCGCAGAAGGAACTCGACAGACATCGGCGTGCCGGTGAAAGTCTGTGGCGTGCCTCGCAGCGCGACATGGACGTTCTGGTGTTCACCGTGTTCGTCGAAGACTCCGCCGCCTTGATCGGCATTGCCATCGCAGCCTTGGGTGTGGGTTTCAGCCATGCCTTTCAGAACCCGTACTTCGACCCTGCGGCCTCGGTTCTGATCGGGCTGGTTCTGATCGCCTCGGCTGGCTTGCTGGCTCGCAAAAGCGTCAGCCTGCTGGTCGGCGCCAGCCTCGACCGGGACCAACTCGCTTTGTTACGCAAGATCCTCGCCGCAGACCCGGCCGTCGAAAGCGTCGGTCACCTGCTGACGATGCGGCTGGGCCCGGACAGGGTGCTCTTGACGGCTGCCGTGCGGTTCCAGCGCCAACTCAATCTGGACCAGGTCGAGCAAGCCATCGAGCGCCTCGAGCGGGCGATCAAGGTGCCCTACCCATCCATCCTGCACCTTTACCTGGAATCGGGAGCGCTGAAGCAGGCAGCGCATTCGGCTGGACAGGTGGTTGCACACGAGCCGGCGCAGGGCGCACCGACAGCCACAGTTCCCTGAGGCCAGGACGGATCGCTGCACGGGTATGTGCGGTGTCGAACGGAATCTTTCGACCCGCGAGCGTAAAAGCACCTCATGCAATGGACGCGTCGTGTCCCTATCTGCCGGCTTCGCGAATCGTCATGAAAGCTCACATTCGATGCTCACCACGGTGCCGACAACGAGCAAACATCCTTCCGGCGCCGGAAAACACGCCGGCTCTGTCGCAATAAGGAAATTGAAGGTGGTCCATACGCTACCTGTAGCGTTTC
>ENA-OBIO01000147-OBIO01000147.1-metagenomes-genome-assembly--contig:-NODE-147-length-43192-cov-5.05374_pt1 | contig 43192 bp, 37 predicted proteins | sample MGYA00153383_OBIO01 | MGnify analysis MGYA00153383 | reverse complement strand
ACGGGCGCCGCAGGTCGCCGTAGAGGTAGTCACCGGTCTGCTGCGTGAAGCCGCCGGCTCCCCCCTCGACCCAGGCGTCGAACGACTCGCCCGGTCCCAGTGCCTGGTTGGCGTCGTACTCGCTGCCGGGGATCAGCATGTCGCGCGGGGCCTCCAGGCCGCCCAGGGTGAACACGTGCCCCTGCTCGCTGCCCGGGGCCACGCTCTCGTGCACCAGCAGACCGTCACCGGCGTACGTCTTCACCACCGGGGTGGCCGGGTCGACCGTGCCGCCGGGGTCGGCGAACGTCGCCGAGGTGTCACCCGCCGGTGCCGCCTGGTAGTTGATGTTGGTGGCCCCCTGCGCCGCGAACGTTGGATAGGGCATGAAGTCCTGCGACATCTGCGGATCGTTGTCGGCGAGCAGCAGGGACACGTCCCGGTAGTCCTGCCGGGCAGGTCCGGCGACCGGGGCGGGCAGGTGCACGTCGACCTGGGCGCCGACCGCCGTCGGCGTGCGGCCCGGCCCGAACGTCGCGCCCTGCGGCGAGACCACGACGGCTCCGTACAGCCCCAGCTTCTGGCTGTCATGGCTGTCGTCGCCGGCCAGGTCGGCAACCGTGGCGCTGCCGAGGAAGGCGTTGTCGGCGTAGGAGGTGTAGACGCGGGTGGCACCCCGCGCCGTCGTCGCGGCCGGGCTGTAGCCGACGGCGACCCCCGACGACCCGGCGCTGCGGTCGAGCTTGCCCACCGCGAACGTCGCCGGCGCCGAGCGGCTGTTGGTGAGGGTGACGACGAGGCAGTCGCCGGCCGCGACGTGCAGCACCAGGGGCTCGGGCTTGACGGTCCCGGCCTGTAGCCCGGCCACTGCCGACGAGGGCGCGAACATCGCGAGATGGCCGAGGTCCAGTGCGGTGACGTCGTAGGCCTTCACCGGCGCGCCGGTTGGGCACGGGCTGGCGTTGTCGGCAGCGCTCGGCGCGGGCGGGCTGCTGCTCGCCGCGGGCCGGACCCAGGTGCCGCCGGGAGCCGCGTTGTCCGGCAGCGGCAGCAGGTCACCGGCGTTGGCCGCCAGCACCCGCACGATGCCCCAGGCGCCCTGGGCGGTGCGCCGCGCGATCCCGTTGGAGTACAGGTAGTCACCGGGCCGGCTGCGGCCCTTCGGCCCGTTGCCTTCCAGTGCCAGCGTGTACTTCTCGCTCATCCCGTAGTGCAGCGTGTCCAGCTGGCTGCCGATGGTCGCGGGGGTGCCGCCACCGGGGTCGCCCTGCACGCTGCCGTCGCCGGCCAAGGTCATCCGGTTGTCGATGTCGAAGCGCTGACCCTGGAAGCGCAGCGTGTCAAGGGTCGGACTGACGTTGATGGTCCGCACGACCAGCGGGTCACCCGGGTAGCCGCGCAGCAGCGGGGTCTTGGGGTCGCCGTAGGCGTAGGAGGAGTAGCGGTTGGCTGCGCTCGGGCGCTCGGTGAAGGGCGCGGCCTTCAGGTTGATCGTGGAGTAGGCACCCTGGTCGTTGTCGTTGATCGTCCACAGGGCCAGCTCGCGGAAGCTGCCGTTGACGTGCCCCGGTAGCAGGTCCTGGTAGCCCGGCGCGGACCGGTTGGCGACGATGTCGGCGATCGTACCCGACTTGATCTCGGTACTGTGGTTGCCGGGGGCGTAGAACTTCGATCCGGCCGGCTCGACGATGAGCTGCCCGACCAGGCCGTGGCCCCAGCCGTGGATGCCGTCGACGTGGTCGTGCCAGAAGATGTTGTCCAGCTGCGTGTCGGCGTACCACTCGTACTGGATGAACTCGAAGCCGGCGCGGTCGGTGACCGGGTGGGCGTTCCTGAGCGGTGCATCCAGGGTGACGGTGCTGCTCGCCGGGTCAACAGCGAGGACCTGCCGTACCTCGATCCCCTCGCCGCCCATGCCGACTCCGATGAACGGGTGTGCGGGTGCGCCGGTCGCCGTGCGGTCCTGGAACTTGGTGACGCTGGTGAGCTGCAGGCTGGTGGCGCCGCGGCCGGTCGCCTTCGCCAGCGTCGGGTCCTCGATCTGGTAGGGCCGGACGGAGTGCTCGTAGGCGAAGCCGGTCGAGACGCCGTCCGAGCCCTGCACGTCGAACTGCACGTGGTGGATGTGCATCGTGGTCTTGGACCAGCCGTCGAAGGTGCTCGCGTCAGGAATCTCATTGGTGAGCGTGACCTTCGCGCAGTCACCGACGTTGACGCGCAAGGCCAGCGGTTGGGAGGTCGGGTCGCTGTAGACCTTGGCTTTGTCCTGGGCGAGCGTGAACAGCTTGCCCTCACGGTCGGTGATGGTGGCGCTGCGCTGCACGGGGGTGGCGATGGCGACGACGTTGAAGTGCCTGGTCGGGGTGGGCGCGCCGGTCCGGGTCCGCGACGGGCAGAGCCCGTCGGGCCGATAGGCGTACGGGTCCACCGTCGGCTGGACGGTCACCGCCGGGTTCGGGTCGGCGCGAAAGCTCGAGTCGATCGGACCGGGTGAATCGGCGCTCTGCGGGTCGGTGGCCTCGGAGTGCTGCGCTCCCGGCGCGGCGTCACCGTGCTCACCGAGCAGCGGCGAGCCGGAGTGGCCCTGCGGGCTGAACGGCGGCCGGCTGCCCAGGTGGGTACGCAGGACCGGGAAGGCCGGTCGGCCGTCGGCGGGGTTGAACAGCTGGGCCGGCCGGCCCTTACCGGTCGCGTCGGTCTCGTAGAACAGTGGCTGCGCCGTCGCCAGATCGAACTGCGGGTTCTGCGCGCTGCCCTGCCGTTTCAGGTCGGTGATCTGCAGACCGGGGTGCGAGGGGATGTCGGACTGGTTGGGCCAGGCACCGCCCTGGGTGCCGGTGGGGGTGGTGTCCTCCGGCTCGGCCAACGCGACCGCAGGGTTGGCTGTCGACCAGGTCCAGTCGTAGACCGAGGGGTCCTGCGTGGAGGCCCGTACGCCCTGCGGCGGCAGCTGCTGGCGTACCAGCGCGGCGAGGCCGGTGGTGTCCTTGATGGTCTGGCTGGCATCGAGCGGGTTGCCGCTGGCGTCCTTCGGGCCGAAGTTCTTGCCGATGAGCTGGTCGGAGGTGACGGCCTCCGGCGCGGCGACCCGGTCGCTGAGCGCAGCGAAGTTGGGCTGCAGGGTGTTATAGACCCGCCAGAAGCTCCACATGCCCGACACGTAGTGCTTGGCGATGTGGCAGTGGAACAACAGGTCGCCAACGGTGTGTTGGACGCCGCCGGCGCCCCCTTCGAGCTCGAGGTTGTAGGACTCGCCCGGTCCGATCGACTGGGCATCGAGCCGGTTGGAGGCCACCTCGTTCTGCGGGTGCTTGTTCAGCCGGGTGTCGGCGTAGTTCCACGACGGGTCGGCGACCGGGTTCATCCGCCAGCGGTCACCACCACCGTGCAGGTGGTAGACGTGGAACTTCTCGCCGCTGGCGTGGCTGATCCGGAACTTGGTGGGGTCACCGGTGTAGCCGCGGGGCATCGGGGTCGATGGGTCGCCGAAGGTGTACGACGAATACGAGTGCGACTTCTCCTTGCCGAAGGCGAGCAACCGGTTGCGGAAGGGCTCCGAGCGGTAGTTGAGCGCGAACTGCCCCGGGCGGTAGCTGCCGGTGGTGGAATCCACCTGCGGGAGCTCCGAGCCGTTGCGGTCGTAGATGACCTCGTTGTCGTTGCCGACCTCGTGGTGCTGGAAGATCGCCTCACGGAAGGACGCCCCGCCGGCCGGTGCCACGACGGCCTCCCAGCCGGACAGCAGCGGGGCGCCGGTGTTGGCGTTGCCGTACGAAGACCCCTTCGGCTCCACGTTCAGCATGCCGAACAGGCCGTGGTCCACCGCGGCGCGAAAGCCCGGCCCGGGGTGCACGTAGTGCGACCCCTCCAGGTTCTTGTTGTCCGGCACGTAGTAGCGAAACGTCGTTGTCTCGCCCTGCGCGACCGCGGAGTCCGCGTTCTTGCCGATCGCGTCCCCGGACGAGGCCGCGGCGAAGGCCAGCCCGTCGATGTGCAGCCCGTACCGGCCGCCGGAGGCCAGGTTGGTGAAGGTGATGGTGACGCAGTCACCCTCGTTGACCCGGACCGACAGGGGTTGGATCGGGTCGTCACGCAGGCCGACCGAGACCTTCTGGCTGGTCTCCTCCTGCCGTACCGCCTGCAGCGCCGTCAGCGCGCCGTGCGGGTCGGGCACACCGATCCCGCTCGCGGCGTCGAGGCGGTAGGTGTTGGCCTGCCCGTCGACGCTGTTGACGACGAGCATCTTGCCGGACCGGTCGTTGTCGCCCGACCTGTTGAGGGGGGTATTCAGGTCGATCGCGGTCACGTCGAAGCTGCGCTGCGGCGCCCCGGGTAGGCAGGGCTGGCCGGGATCCCCGCCCGACGCCGACGCCGGCGCCGCGGGCACCAGCCCGAGTGCGGCGGCGCCCACGGCGCAGATCGCCAGCCTGGCGACGTACCGGTGCAGCCGTGCCGGGGTGCGGCCCGCCGCGGGCTGTGTGAAGAGGTCCGCCCCGACCGGGGGCGACGAGCTGAGCAGGGCGGGCAGCGAGATCGCCACCAGCGCGGTGAGAACGGTGACCGGGAGCAGCAGCACGATGTCGCCGGCGAGGTGGGACAGCGGCGACCCACCCCCTGCAGCGTGCGTGCCGAGCGCGGCGTCGCGCAGCGGCGCGGCGGCGGCGAGGGCGATCGCGGTCCCGGCGCCGGTCAGCACCGCCCGGAGCGCCCCGGCCGTTCGGGCGCCGAGGTCGAGCCGGCCGGCGGCCCAGAAGGTGACCAGCGCCGCGAGCACGACGCTGACCAGGACGAAGGGGAGCGCGAAGCTCGCGTCGCGCAGCGCGGTCACGACCAGGCCCGCCGGGACCGGTCGGCCCGACGACAGGGACTGGGCCTGCACGGACCACGCTGTGCCGCCAATGGCCACGCACACCGCGACGCCGAACAGCGCCCCGGCGCGGGGTCGGGCCCTGTGGCGCCCGGCCGTTGGGTCGGCGCCCCAGGACATCCGGGTCGTGGTGGTCGTCGCGTCCATGACTTCTCCCCCTGCACTGCACGACCTGCTGGCCGTCCGGGCGAGACCTTGTTCCTACGACCTTCGGACACCCTTGGGGAGCGGTGCCCCCCGGACCGGGCCGACCCCCGTCGCAGGACGATCCTGCGGCGCTTGTGCCGGACGCCTGCGACGCCTGTCAAAAGGTGTTACGAAGGTCGTGAGGACACGCTCCGGCTTCGGCAGCGAGCCTGGCGGGAGGTGTCGGGGTGCGGATGTCGGCGCGCTCACGGGCCCTGCGGCCGTTGTCCGGGGTCCGGACCCGCCGCCAGATCGCCCTGTTCGGCCTGGGCGGCGTGGTGCTGGAGCTGGTCATCGCCTACACCGCGCTCGGCGGGCTGGCGCGCGTCGACGCGGAGAATGACAGCGTCGGCCGGATCGAGGTGGCGCAGCGCTTCGTCCAGGACGCCGACCAGCTCCACGACGCGCTGCACGCCGATGTGCTGCAGGCCCTCGTGGTCGGCGACGGCCCGGTCGCGGTGCCGGAGGGCTCGACCGAGACGGTGCGGGCGCATGCCGCCGCGTTCCTGGAGAACCTGCGCCAGGCCCGGACTGTCGCGCTGCCCACCGACCTGTCGGCCGCCGTCTGGGGCCTCTGGGCTGTGCAGGAGCGCTATGCGGCGACCGCGGAACAGCTGGTCGGGCTCGCGGGGCGGGACCCGGCGGCGGCCCGTGCCGGGCTGGTGGCCTTCACCGCAACCTTCACCGAGCTGGAGGGCGCGCAGGCGGACCTGGCGAGCCGGCTCGAGCTCACCGCCAGCGACCTCGAGAGCCGGGCCGGCGATGAGGAGCGCGCCGTGCGTCTGCGCGTCGGGGAGGCCTCGCTGGCCGCGGTGCTCGGTCTGCTGGTCCTGACCTGGAGCCTGCAGCGGCTGGGCCGGGCGCTCTCGGCACTCGCGGCGCGCGAGAGGGGGGTCGCCGAGACGTTGCAGCACAGCCTGCTGCCCGACGACCTGCCCGACCTGCCCGGGGTGGAGCTCGCGGCGCGCTACCTCCCGGGCGGCACCGGTACCGAGGTCGGGGGCGACTGGTATGACGTGATCCCGTTGCGCACCGGAGCTGTCGGGTTGGTCATGGGAGATGTCGCCGGGCACGACCTCAGGGCGGCCGCGGTGATGGGGCAGCTCCGGCACGCCCTTCGGGCCTACGTCGCCGAGGACCTGTCGCCGGGCCAGGTGCTCGAACGGCTCAACCGGCTGACCGTTTCCCAGTCACCCGACGAGATGGTGACCTGCGTCTACGCCGTCCTGGACCCGGTGGCCCGCACCCTGGTGGTGGCCAATGCCGGCCACTACGCGCCGCTGCTGGTGGCGCCTGACGGCACGGTCAGCGCGGTCGAGCAGCCGGCCTGCCCGCCGATCGGGGCGGTACGCGGCACGTCGTACCCGGATGTGCGGCACGACCTGGAGCCCGGCAGCACCCTGCTGCTGTTCACCGACGGCCTCGTCGAACGTCGCGGTGTGCCGGTCGGCGTCGGCATCGAGGAGCTGGCCGCGCTGCTCGCCGCTCCTGCCCGCGACCTCGACACGCTCTGCGATGCACTGATCACCGGGCTGCTCGGGGACAGCCCGCCCACCGACGACGTCGCGCTGCTGGTCGTGCGAGCGGCGCCGCGGCTCGGAGCCCACCTCGCCCTGGAGTGGCCCGCGGAGCCGACCCGGCTGGTCGACCTGCGTCGCACGCTGGAGCGCTGGCTGGTGGAGGCCGGGGCCGATGAGGTCGAGGTGTACGAGGTGGTGGTCGCCTGCTCGGAGGCGGCGACCAACGCGATCGAGCACGCCTATGGTCCGGGCGAAGCGGTCTTCGAGGTGCGGTGCGACTTCGACCCGGACGACGGAGTGGCGACCATTGTCGTGCGCGACCACGGGCACTGGCGCAGCGCCCGGGGCCGCGACCGGGGCCGCGGTCTGCAGCTCGCGGAGGGGCTGATGGACCAGGTGCTGGTGCGCACCTCCGAGGCCGGCACCGAGGTGCAGATGCGCCGCCGACTCGGCGGGCAGCCGGGCTCGGCCACCCGACAGGTGCAGGAGCAGGTGCTGGCATGACGGTCGCCCACGTCCAGGTGCACATCGAGGGCGACCCGCGTTGGCCGGTCGCCCGGCTCGACGGCGAGGTCGACCTGTCCAACGTCGACGGGGTCGCCCGCGCCCTGGAGGCCGGGGTGAGCAACGCGGCCTTCGGGCTGGTGCTAGACCTGACCGGCGTGACCTACCTGGACAGCACCGGGCTACGGCTGCTGTTCAGGCTGGCTCGCAGGCTGCGCGACCGGCAGCAGGCGCTGCGACTCGTCGTGCCTGTGGACGCCCTGATCTGGCGGGTCCTCGAGCTCAGCGGCGTACCGGACGTCGTCCCGGTGTCGCGGTCCCGCGCCAAGGCGCTGCTGGCCACGTCGACACCGTCCCCCGCGTGATGGACGCGCCGAGGGCGGTCGCGCACGTCCACGAGCAGGGCGACCTGGACGCCCAGGCGGCGCCGGCCCTGCGGCGCCGTCTCGAGGAGGCGGTCGGTACAGGTGCGGCGCTGGTGCTCATCGACATGGGCGACGTGCGCTTCCTCGACTCGGCTGCGCTCGCGGCCATCGTGGGGACGAACCGTCAGCTGCCGATCGGACAGCGCCTCGCGCTGACCCAGGTCCCGCTGCGGATGCAGCGGGTGCTGCGGGTAGCCGCAATCGCCAGCCTGCTCCCGGTGCACGAGCAGGGCCAGCCGTGGCCGTGGGGCGATGTCGCCCCCGAGCCGGGCCCCCCTGACTGACGCCGTCAGGGCAGCCGCCGGGCGTCAGCGGGCGGCTGCTGTGGCGGGGTGCGGGGGCAGGCCGGTGCGGTCGCGGCACAGGCCGGCAAGCACGTCGTACGCCTCGCTGCCCAGCAGGGCGGTGAGCTCGGCGGCGTACGACACCCACAGCGGCTCGGCGCCGACGTGCGCCTCCGGCGCCCCGGTGCACCACCAGTGCAGGTCGGCGCCGCCCGGACCCCAGCCGCGCCGGTCGAACTCACCGACGGAGGTCGCGAGGACAACGACGTCGTCGGGTCGGGTGACTCGCTCCTGCGAGAAGCGGACCGGGAGCTGCCAGCAGACGTCGGGCTTGGTCTGCAGAGGGTGCAAGCCGCCGCGTAGCGCCAGGGCGTGCAGCGCGCAGCCCTGGCCGCCGGCGAAGCCCGGCCGGTTGAGGAACACGCACGCACCGTCCACGGTGCGGGTCCGTCGGGCCGGCTCGCCATCGAGCTCGTCGAGCTCGCTGACGCCGAGCGCCCGGCCGGTGTCCGCGTGCTGCCAGTCGCGCCTGCGCAGCTGCCTGGCGGCGCGGGTGACCCGCTGCTCGTCGTCGTCGTCGGACCAGAACGCGCCGTGCGTACAGCAGCCGTCGTCGGGCCGGCCCGGGACGATGCCGCGGCACCCCGAGCCGTAGATGCAGGTCCAGGACGACAGCAGCCAGGTCAGGTCGGCGCGTACGACGTGCCCGTCGTCGGCGGGGTCGGCGAACTCCACCCAGTCGCGCGGGTGGTCCGGGTCGACCTCGCGGCGCCGCGGGAGCCCCAGGTCCGTGCTCGTCACCGCCCGCGTGCTCCGGTCACAGGACGCGGACCACGAGCAGGGCAGTTCCGCCCGCCCACCTCGCTGAAGGGGTAGCCCGTCGGGCGCTCGAAGGCCGGGTTCACGGACACCAGCGGGTCGTCGTCGGGTCCTCCCGCGGCTTCATGGCCGTGATCGTAGGAGGGCGGCGCGATCCGCGGGCTACTTGCCTTGGGTAGCGTTCGGCGCATGCGGCTGGGCGTGCTCGACGTGGGGTCCAACACTGTTCACCTGCTGGTCGTGGATGCGCACCGAGGTGGCCACCCGGACCCGGTCCGGTCGCACAAGACCGAGCTGCACCTCGCCGAGCTGCTGCACCCCGACGGCTCGCTCGGCGCGGACGGCGCCGCGGCCCTGTGCGACGCCGTCGCCGTGGCCCGGGCGGCCGCCGATGCCGACGGTGCGCAGGACCTGGTCGCGTTCGCCACGTCGGCGGTGCGTGACGCCACCGACAGCGCCGCGGTGCTGGCGACGGTCCTGGCGCGCACCGGCGTCGAGCTGCAGGTGCTGCCGGGCGCCGACGAGGCGCGGCTGACGTTCCTGGCAGTGCGCCGCTGGTTCGGCTGGAGCTCCGGCCGCCTGCTGTGCCTGGACATCGGAGGCGGTTCGCTCGAGCTGGCCACCGGTGTGGACGAGGACCCGGACGCAGCGCTGTCGGTGCCGCTCGGCGCCGGCCGGCTGACCCGGGAGGTCCTGACCAGGGACGACCCGCCGAAGAAGCGTGACATCACCGCCCTGCGAGAGCACGTGCGCACCGTGCTCGCGGGCGCCGTCCCGGTGCTGCTCGCCGCCGGCCGAGCCGACCGCAGCGTCGTCACCAGCAAGACGTTCCGCTCGCTGGCCCGACTGGATGGCGCGGCGCCCTACAGCGAGGGGCCACGGGTGCCGCGGTCACTCAGCCTGGCCGGGCTCGACCGGACGGTGGAGCTGCTGTCGGCGATGCGGATCGCCGACCGGGCCCGGCTACCGGGCGTCTCGCCGAGCCGGGCCGGACAGCTGCTGGCCGGTGCCGTGGTCGCGCAGGAGTCGCTGCGCATGTTCGGCCTCACGTCGGTCGAGGTGTGCCCGTGGGCGCTGCGCGAGGGGCTGATCCTGCGGCGCCTCGACTGGCTGTCGGGAGCCTGAGTCCCCGTACGCTGACCGGGTCATGACCGCTGCCACCCCGCCGGAGCTCCCCGTCGTCCCCCGGGCGCGGATCGCGATGTCGACAGCCAGCGCCTACCCCGAGTCGACGGCCAGCGCTTTTGAGATGGCGGCCAGGCTGGGTTACGACGGCGTCGAGGTGATGGTCTGGACCGACCCGGTCAGCCAGGACGTGACGGCGCTGCGCCGGCTCTCGGACTTCCACCAGGTGCCGATCCTCGCGCTGCACGCCCCCTGCCTGGTGATCACGCAACGCGTCTGGGGCACCGACCCGTGGGTCAAGCTGGTGCGCGCCAAGGCCGCTGCCGAACAGGTCGGTGCGGAGACCGTCGTGGTGCACCCGCCGTTCCGGTGGCAGCGCGACTACGTACGGCAGTTCGTCGGTGGGATCGCGCAGATGGCCGAGGAGACCGAGGTGCGCTTCGCGGTCGAGAACATGTTTCCGCTGCGGGCCCGCGGCCGGGAGGTGTCGCCGTACGCGCCGGACTGGGACCCGACACTGGAGGACTTCCGGCACTTCACCTTGGACCTGTCGCACACCTCGGTCAGCCGCAGCGACGCGCTGGCGATGCGTGAGGTGATGGGCGACCGGCTCGCCCACGTGCACATCGCCGACGGCACGGGCAGCGCCCGTGACGAGCACCTGGTGCCCGGCCGCGGCGACCAGCCGTGTGCGGAGCTGCTCGAGGGGCTGGCCGCCAGTGACTTCGGTGGCCTGGTGGTCTGCGAGGTCAGCACCCGCAAGGTCGAGGACCGCGCCGAGCGGGAGGCCGACCTGGCCGAGGCGCTGGCCTTCACGCGGCTCAACCTGGTCGCCCCGGCGCATGGCGAGCGCCCGTCCCGGACGTAGATTGCGGGCATGCTCCGAGCGGCGATCCTGGCGGCCTCCCGAGACCCACGCATCCGTGCGCTGGTGGCGGGGGCGCCGATCTCGCGCGGGGTGGTCCGCCGCTTCGTGTCCGGTGAGGCGGTCGAGGACGCTGTACGCACGACGCAGGCGCTGCACGCGACCGGGCTGCAGGTCAGCCTGGACCACCTCGGCGAGGACACCCTGGACGTCGGGCAGGCCGAGTCGACCGTCAAGGCCTACCTGGTGCTGCTCGAGCGGCTTGCGGACGCCGGCCTGAGCGCCGGCGGCCGCACCGAGGTGAGCGTCAAGCTCAGCGCCGTGGGCCGCTCGCTGGACGCCGGCCTCGCCCTAGACAACGCGCGCACGATCTGCGAGGCCGCCCGGGTGGTGGGGACCACGGTCACCCTCGACATGGAGGACCACACCACCACCGACGCCACACTGGAGGTGCTTGCCGTGCTGCGCAAGGACTTTCCTGGCACCGGCGCGGTGCTGCAGGCCTACCTGCACCGTACGGAGGCGGACTGCCGTGACCTGGCCGGCGCCGGCAGCCGGGTGCGGCTGTGCAAGGGGGCCTACCGCGAGCCGGCGTCTGTGGCCTACCAGAGCCGGGGAGATGTCGACCGGTCCTACGTACGGTGCCTGAAGGTGCTGCTCGCCGGCGAGGGGCACCCGATGGTCGCCACCCACGACCCGCGGCTGGTGGCGATCACCGGTGCGCTGGCTGCCGGCCGACCGCAGGGGTCGTATGAGTACCAGATGCTGTTCGGCATCCGGCCGCTGGAGCAGCAGCGGCTCGCGGCCGCCGGCGAGACCGTGCGGGTCTATGTGCCGTACGGCGACGAGTGGTACGGCTACCTGATGCGCCGCCTCGCCGAACGCCCCGCCAACCTGGTGTTCTTCCTGCGCGCGCTGGCGAGCCGCTCGTGAGCGCCGGCCCGGTGGGTGCCGATGCGGTGGGTGCCGGTTCGACGGGTGTCGCGCCAGTGATCGCGCTGCTGGGGGTCGGAAAGCTCGGCGAGGCGCTGCTGTCGGGGTTGTTGCGCGCCGGCCAACCGGTCGACCGGTTGCTCGGCGCGGAGCGGCACCCCGAGCGGGCCGCCGAGATCGCCGCTCGCTACGGCGTCGCGACACCCGACCCGGTCGACGCCGTGGCGCTGGCCGACGTGGTGCTGCTGGCCGTCAAGCCCCAGGACATGCGCGGCCTGCTGACCGAGATCGCCCCCGCGTTGCGCCCGGGCACGCTCGTCGTCAGCGTCGCGGCCGGGATCCCCACCCGGGTCATCGAGCGGGAGCTGGCGGCCGGCACGGCGGTCGTCCGGGTGATGACCAACACGCCGGTCTTCGTGGACCAGGCGATGTCGGCGGTGTCGGCGGGCAGCCACGCCAACTCCGACCAGCTCGCCTACGTCGAGGAGCTGCTCGGCCACGTCGGCAAGGTCGTCCGCGTCCCGGAGTCCCAGCAGGACGCCGTGACCGCGCTGTCCGGCAGCGGCCCGGCGTACTTCTTCTTCCTCGTCGAGGCGATGATCGACGGCGGGATCCTGCTGGGCCTGCCGCGCGCGGTCGCGCACGCGCTGATCGTGCAGACCCTGGTCGGATCCGCGGCGATGCTCGCGCAGTCCGGCGAGCACCCGGTCCTGTTGCGCGAGGCCGTCACCAGCCCGGGCGGGACGACGATCGCAGCGATCCGCACGATGGAGGACCACGGCGTGCGCGCCGCGATGCTGTCCGCCATCGAGGCGGCCCGCGACCGCAGCCGCGAGCTCGCCGGCGACTGACCGCCCGCTTGCTCCCCGGGCTCGCACCTTCGCCGCGAGAGCCCACAGGTCGGACGTGCTGATGCTGCATCCCCTGGCGGCTGTCAGTGTGCAATGGCTTGTCAGGACCGAAAGGTGCACGATCAGAGCGACGAGCCGGCCGGTCGGCCGGGACTGCGGCCACGGGAGAGCGACCGGATGGGACCAGGCGCGGCGGGCAAGGTCGGCCGCGTCGTCCACCGCGTCCGTGGCGGGAACGCCCCGGGGGAGGTCCGCGTCGTCCATGACGGGATGACCCACGACTACATCGCCTACTCCGCCGGGCCGGTGCCCATGGGGGCGCAGGTGCTTGTCGTCAACGACCGCGGCTCCCGTCAGATCGACGTCGAACCGTGGGATCTTCCGGGACTGGACCCCTCCGGTACCGCCGGCAACACAGAAGGAACCTGATGTTCGGCTATCGCGTACCCGCGCCCAACGAGGCTCTGATCATCACCGGCCGGAGGCAGCGACAGGACGACGTCCAGTTCAAGGTCGTCGTCGGCCACGGGACCTTCGTGGTTCCCATCGTCTCACGGGCGTCCGTCCTGGACCTGTCCATGCAGGAGGCGGGCGTCGAGGAGGACTGCTACACCCAGCAGGGCCTCACCCTCGGCGTGAAGGCCCTGATCGCCTTCAAGGTCGGGGACGACCTGCAGAGCATCAACGCGGCGGCCCGACGGTTCCAGGCAGACCAGTCACAGATGGCCACGCTCGTCGGCCGGATCTTCGCCGGGCACCTGCGCAGCATCATCGGCTCGATGACGGTGGAGAGCATCATCCGCGACCAGCAGCGGCTCTCCGACAACATCCTGGACGCCAGCAAGGTCGAGATGGCCCGGATCGGGCTGGCCGTCGACAGCCTGCAGATCAGCCAGATCGACGACAAGGGCAGCGGCTACATCGCCGCGCTCGCCGCCCCGCACCAGGCGACCGTCAACCAGGCAGCGAAGATCGCGCAGGCGGCGGCCGACCAGGCCAGTGCGATGGCGCAGCAGGAGTCCGACCGCAACCAGGCGGAGTACGCCCGGCAGACCGCCATCGCCCGGTCGCAGTACCAGGCCGAGATCGACCACGCGTCGCGGACCGCCGCCGCCGCCGGCCCGCTCGCCGAAGCCAAGGCGCAGCAGGCGGTGCTGGCCGAGCAGGCGCTCGTCGCGGCCCGCAACGCCGAGCTGCGCGAGGCCGAGCTCGTCGCCGAGGTCATCAAGCCCGCTCAGGCCGAGGCCGAGAAGGTCCGGATCGCCGCGGATGCGGCTGCCCACGCGACGAAGGTGTCGGCGGAGGCAGCGGCCGCCGAGGACCGCATCGCGCTGGACCAGCGCATCATCGACCAGCTCCCCGAGCTGGTGCGGGCCGCCGCCGAGGGGCTGCAGGGCGCTCAGGTCACCGTCTTCAACGGTGCAGCCGGCGTCAACGACGTGATGACCCAGCTCGTCGGGCAGGGCCTGTCGATCCTGGACACCGTGCGGGCCAACCTGCGGCAGATCGAGCCGCCCGCCAGCCCGGGGCTCGCCCCGGCCGACGTCATCGCTGCGCAGCAGCGCCGGGCCGGCGCCCAGGGCTGAGGGGGATCGGGCAGGGGAAGCAGCAGCCGGACCCGCGCATGCTCACCTGAATCCGCTCGGCGCTGATCGCGTCCGGCCGGCGCCGGCTGCACCGTCCTCCCCTGGTGGGTGTGCCGTACGTCTCAGCCGGATGGGCGTGACCTGGCCGGGAGCGCCGCGTGGTGCTGGGAGCGTGAGCCGTCGGGTGGCGGCGCAGGGACCGGCTGTTATTGTCATCATCGGCGCCGATGCGCTTCCGGTCGTTCTCATCCTTGACCCTGGAGGGCCTGAAACGTGCCGCCAGCGCTTCTGGAAGGTCATTCCCCGTGAGCACATACCCAGGCCCTGCCGCCCAGCCGCCCGTGAAAAGGCGTCGTAAGACGCTGGCCCGATTGACGATCGCCCTCGGCGTGGTGCTGGTCCTGATGGCGGGTGGGGTCTTCGGCGCCTATCGCTACTACACCTCGCGGTTGACGCGCGTGTCGATCCGGCTGCCCGGGGCCGCGGCGTCCACAGTCGGCGGGGTGGCAGCCGCAGGGGCTCCTGCCGACGAGCAGAACTTCGTCATTGCGGGGTCGGACACCCGCGCTTTCGTCGGCGGGTCGGCATTCCAGGCTCCGGCGGGTAGCCCCGACGTCGTCACCGGTCAGCGGTCGGACACCGTCATGCTGGTCCACCTGCCGGCCGGCGACGGCCGACCGACCGTCGTGTCCTTTCCCCGGGACGCCCTGGTGCAGATTCCCGAATACACCGATGCCAGCCGCGTCGTGCACACGAGCTACTCGGCGAAGCTCAACGAGGCGTTCTCGGTCGGCGGTCCCGCCTTGCTGGTCCAACTCGTGGAGAAAATGTCGGGAATGCACATCGATCACTACGTTCAGGTCGACTTCTCCGGGTTCCGGCAGATCGTCGATGCACTCGGTGGTGTGACGCTGTGTGTGAACTCCAACAGGTACGACCAGGACAGTGGCGACATGCTCAGGGCAGGTACGCACCCCGATGTCAGCGGTCAGACAGCGCTCGGGTTCGTCCGGGACCGCAAGGGCCTACCTCGCGGTGACCTCGACCGCATCACCGACCAGCAGTACTTCCTCGGTCAGGTGCTGCACAAGGCGACCTCAGCCGGGGTGCTGTCGAACCCGCTGAAGGTCAACAGCTTCCTGCAGGCCGCCTCCGCCGACGTCACCGTCGACGACGCCTTCGGTCTGCCGCAGCTCACGGCACTCGCTGGTCGCCTGCGGCACCTCGACGCCGCGCACGTCAACTTCGCCACCATCCCGATCACCAACCCGGACGCCACGCAGCCGATACATGGCGTCAACCAGAGCGTCGTCCTGCTCGACCCGGCCGCCGACGCTGCCTTCTGGGGCGCCATCAAGAGCCCTCACGCCGGACCGGCCGCGCCAGGGGGGACACCCGCCCCCACCCGCGCGGCCATGACAGCGGCCGACGTGACGCTGTCGGTGTCCAACGGCACCCGCCAGCCGGACCTGGCGGGCCGGGTGAGCACGCAGCTCCGCGCGGCGGGTTTCACCGTCAGCCACATCGGCAACGCACCGGGCGGTAGCCAGACGGTCATCCGCTACCCCCCGGGGCTGCAGGCCGCGGCGCAGACCGTTGCTCAGGCTGTACCCGTGGCTGCGCTGATCCCCGACGCGACCGTCGGCGCCGTCCAGCTCATTGTCGGGGACAATTTCAGCAACGTGACCACCACGTCGCCGGGGCCGGTCCTGGCCACCACGCCGGCGCCCACTGCCAGCCCGACCTGCGCACCCTGACGGTCTGCGCCACTGCGGTCCTCGACGAACAGGGTCTGCGCGGACTCCAGCGGGCCCGCTAGCCCGCGACGCTGTCGGCCTTGACAGCCTGCCGCTGGCCCATCGGCAGCTCGGGGCCCATGGTGGTGTCGCGTGCGGTCTGCTGCTCGGACTCGCTGTTGATCTCCGCGCCCAGTAGGACGATGAACGCGGTGATGTACAGCCAGAGCAGCAGTACGACGACGCCCGCCAGGGCGCCGTAGGTCTTGCCGTACGAGCCGAAGTGGCTCACATAGAGCGACAGGCCGGCGGAGGCCACGATCCACAGGACGGTGGCAACGACCGCGCCGAGGCCGACCCAGCGCAGCTTGGGGGCGTCCCGGTCGGGAGCCAGCCGGTACAGCACGCCGAGTGCGACGGTCATCCCGACCACCAGACCGACCCAGCGCAGCACGAACGCGACCGCTGTGCCCACGGCGCCCAATCCGATGCTCTTGACCACGACGGGCAGCACCGCGATCAGGCCGATCGCGACAACGACGAACAGCACGGCGCCGACAGTGAGCAGCAGAGCCAGGCTGCGGAGCTTGACGAAGCCGCGGGTCTCCTGCTCGTCGTACGCGATGTTGATGGCCTTGATGAGGCTGCCGACACCGCCGCTGGCGCTGAACAGCGCACCGAGCACGCCGACGACCAGACCGACCCCGAGGGCGCCCGAGGACCCGTTGGCGATCGTGGTCAGCTGACCGGTGATCAGGGTCTTGGCGTCCTGCGGAAGCGAGCTTGTCAGGCTGCTGGTCTGCTCGACGACCTGCGCCGGGTCGGCGACCAGGCCGTACAGCGTGACGGCGGCGATCAGCGCCGGGAACAGCGCGGTGAAGGCGTAGTAGGCGATTCCCGCGGCGATCAGCCCGACGTTGTCCTTCTGCTGCTCGGCCCAGGCCCGCCGCAGGATCTGCCACCAGCCAGCTCTCGGGATCTGCAGAGGCGATTGCGCGTCGATGCCAGGCATGCTCGGCCCACCCGCGCGGCCGCTCGGGGAGCGGCGTCGGGCAGCCTCCCGGCTGGTCATCAGCTCACGGACCGACGGGCGTGGGGTGGCAGCGCCGTTGCCGGTGCGCCTGCCGGCGACGTACGCCGCGAAGGTCAGGGTCGCCACGGTCCAGGCACCTGGTCGTCTGTCCACGGACGGCAGCGTTCCACGCGGCGGCGGACGGCGCGGCAGGCACCGTCGGTACCGCCTCCGTAGGCTGTGGCGGTGAGGCGCCTGCCCGTCCTGCCTGCTGTCGTTCTGCCTGTCGTCGTCCTGCTCACCGCGGGCTGCACGGGCAGCAGCGCGGCGCGCGTGCAGACCGACGAGGTCGTCCGGGCCACGGTCACCGAGGTGGTCAACGCACCCGGCCGGATCACCGCGAAGGCGACCAGCACGGTCACCGCGCCGGCTGACGGCACGGTGGCCGCCCTGCTGGTCCCGGACGGGGCGACCGTCACCAAGGGCACCATCCTGCTGCGTCTGGACAGCCCCGCGGCGCAGCAGCGGCTGGCCCAGGCGCGCAGCGCGAAGGCTGCCGCCGCCACCCGGCCGCGGGTGCCGCAGGCCGACCTCTCGCCGCTGCAGGACCAGCTCGACGCGGCCGCTGACGGCGCGTTCGCGGCGGCCCGGGCCGCGGCAGCGCAGGTGCCCGACCCCACCGCGCGCCAGGGTGTGCTCGATGCCGTCGCCGCCGCTGAGGCCCGCTACCGGGGTGCGGCGACCGCGGCGCGCAGCATCACCGGCTCGGTCTCCGCGGGCGCCAGCGGGCTCGGCTCCGCGCTGGACGCCCTCGGCAGCAGCCAGCGTCTGCAGGCCGACGCGCTGCTGCAGGCCGCGCAGACCACCGTCGAGGCCCTGACGGTGACCGCTCCCCAGGACGGCGTCGTGACCTACGGCGCCGGTGGCGGCGCCGCGCCCGCCGCACCGGGTGGGTTGTCCGGTCTGCTCGGTCAGCTGCCGGCCGGGCTCGCCGGCGCGCTCCCCTCGACCGGCAGCCCACCGGCGACCTCGGCGGCGCTGGCCGTCGGCGGGCCCGTCGCGTCCGGCGCCCCGATGCTGACCGTCACCGACGTCTCCGGCCTCGGGGTGACGGCGGACGTCGACGAGACCGACATCCTGCTGGTCCGGCCGGGGGTGCCCGCCGGGGTACAGCTCGACGCGGTGCCCGGCGCCGCGTACGACGCCGCCGTGGCCTCGGTGGACGTCACGCCTTCGCCCGCCGCCGGCGGCGGAGTCACCTACCGGGTGCGGCTCACGCTGACCCCCGGCAGCACCGCCGACGGCGCTCCCTCCCCGCAGCCGCGGCCCGGCATGAGCGCGGTCGTCGACCTGCGGGTGCGCGAGGCCGTCAACGCGGTCTCGGTCCCCAGCTCCGCCGTCCTGCGCGACGGGGCCAAGGCTGCGGTCTTCATCCAGGACGGCACCGGCGGCGGGGCGGTGTTGCGGCGGCGCGAGGTCGTCCTCGGCGCGCAGGGCTCCGACCGGGTCGAGGTCGTCAGCGGGCTCGAGGTGGGCCAGCGCATCGTGAGTCGCGACGCCGATCGACTCCGTGACGGCCAGCAGGCGTGACGCCCGCCCTGGAGGCCATCGACGTCACCCGGTCCTACCGACTGGACGACGTGACCGTGGACGCGCTGCGCGGGGTCAGCCTCACCATCGACCGCGGCGACTACGTCGCCGTGGTCGGCCCGTCCGGCTCGGGCAAGTCGACCCTCATGCACCTGCTCGGCGGTCTGGACCGGCCGACCAGCGGCACCCTGCGGGTGGGCGGCCGGGACGTGTCGCAGATGTCCGGTGACGAGCTCGCGCAGGTCCGCAACGCCACCATCGGGTTCGTCTTCCAGGCCTTCCAGCTGCTCGCGCGTACCAGCGCGCTGGACAACGTCGGCATGCCGCTGGTCTACCGGGGCGTACGAAGAGCCGAGCGCCGCCGGCGGGCCCGCGAGGCGCTCGACCGGGTAGGCATGGGGCACCGGCTCGGCCACACCCCCAACCAGCTGTCCGGCGGGGAGCAGCAGCGCGTGGCGATCGCGCGGGCCCTGGTCGGCGAGCCGCAGGTGCTGCTCGCCGACGAGCCGACCGGCAACCTGGACAGCCGGACCGGCGAGGAGGTGATGGCGCTGCTCGAGGCGCTGAACGCCGGGGGTGTCGCCGTCGTGGTGGTCACCCACGACCGCGAGCTCGCGGCCAGGGCCCGTCGCCGGGTCTTCGTACGGGACGGGCTGCTCGAGGTATGAGGCTGGCCGAGGCGTGGCGGGTCGCGGTGACCGCGCTGCGCGCCAACCGGCTGCGCTCGCTGCTGACGATGCTCGGTGTCGTGATCGGGGTCGCCGCGGTCGTCGTACTCGTCGCGATCGGCACCGGCGCCAAGCAGGAGGTCCAGGCGCAGGTCGAGGGGCTCGGCTCCAACCTGGTGCTGATCGTCCCGGGTCGGCTGGAGCTGGGCTCGGCCCCCACCCGCAGCCGGCTGCAGCTCGCCGACGCCACCGCCGTCGGCCGGGCGGTCGGCCAGCCGGACGCCGTCGGCGTCACGTTGTCGAGCGGCGAGCAGGTGCGCAACGGCCTCCGGGAATCCTTCGCCACGCTGACGGGGGCCAACCCCGCACTGCCGCAGGTCATCACCCGCGACCTGGCCCGCGGCGCGTACTTCCGGCAGAGCGACGTCGACACCCGGCGCCGCGTCGCGGTGCTGGGCAGTGCGCTGGCTGCGTCGCTGTTCGACGGCGCCGATCCGCTCGGCCAGAGCGTGACCATCAGCGGCGCCCGGTTCCGGGTCGTGGGCGTGTTCGCCCCCCTCGGGGCGAGCCTGGGCACCAACCGCGACAACGAGGTGCATATACCGATCACGACCGCGCAGCGCCTGCTCGGCGCTGAGCGCGTCGACGCGTTCGCCGTCAAGGCGCCAACGCCGGGAGCGGTGGAGCGGGTCCGGGCGCAGGCGCTCGCGGTGCTCAAGGGCCGCTATCCGAACGAGGAGTTCAGCGCGGTCACGCAGGACCAGATCCTGGGCACCGTCGGCCGGATCCTGGGGCTGCTCACCACCGTGCTGGCGGCGATCGCGGCGATCAGCCTGCTGGTCGGCGGCGTGGGCGTCAGCAACATCATGCTGGTCTCGGTACGTGAGCGGACCCGCGAGATCGGGCTGCGCAAGGCCGTCGGTGCGCGCCAGCGCGACGTGCTGCTGCAGTTCCTGATCGAAGCTGTCCTGCTGACCAGCATCGGCGGGGTGCTGGGCATCGCCCTCGGGGTCGGTGGTGCGCTCGGCCTGTCGGCGGCGATCGACTCGCTGCCCGCGGTCATCACCTGGGAGTCGCCGGCGCTCGCTTTCGGGGTGAGCGCCGCAGTGGGACTGTTCTTCGGAGTCGTCCCGGCGCGCCGCGCGGGAAGGCTCGATCCGGTGGTCGCCTTGAGGTCGGAGTGATGCGCACATGAGCGAGTCCACGCTGGTCGTCTGGGACGACGTCTTCTGCTCGTACGACTTCGGGGCCGCGCACCCGATGCGGCCGATGCGGCTGGAGCTCACGATGGCGCTGGCCGGGCAGCTCGGCGTGCTCGACCGGCCCGGCGTGCGGATCGGGGCCCCGGTGCCGGCCGGCGACGACCTGCTCGAGCTGGTGCACGACCCGATGTACGTCGCGTCGGTCAGGCGCGCCCCCGACGACCTGCTCGGCCGGCTGTCACTGCGGTGGGGCCTCGGTTCCGGCGACGTACCGGTGTTCGCCGGCATGCACGAGGCGTCCGCCCTGGTGACCGGGGCCAGTGTCACGGCCGCAGAGGCCGTCTGGCGGGGTACCGCACAGCACGCCGTCAACATCTCCGGCGGCCTGCACCACGCGATGAGGGACCGCGCGTCGGGCTTCTGCGTGTACGACGACCCGGCGGTCGCCATCGCCTGGCTGCTCGCGCAGGGCGCCCAGCGGGTGGCGTACGTCGATGTCGACGTGCACCACGGCGACGGTGTCGAGGCGGCTTTCTACAACGACCCGCGGGTGCTGACCGTGTCGATGCACGAGAGCGGCCGGACGCTGTTCCCCGGCACCGGCTGGCCGGACCAGGCCGGCGAGGGCGCTGCGCTGGGCACCAACGTCAACCTCGCGCTGCCCGCCGGCACCGGCGACGCCGGCTGGCTACGGGCCTTCGACGCGGTCGTGCCGCCGGTGCTGCGGGCCTTTGCGCCACAGGTCATGGTCACCCAGCACGGCTGCGACACGCATGCGCTGGACCCGCTGGCGCACCTGCTGATGAGCGTCGACGGCCAGCGCGTGGCGTACGCAGCGCTGCACCGGCTGGCGCACGAGCTGTGCGGCGGCCGCTGGGTGGTCCTGGGTGGTGGTGGCTACGAGCCGGTGCAGGTCGTGCCGCGGGCCTGGACGCACCTGCTGGCCGAGGTTTCGGGAGGCGAGCCCGGCAGCGGCTGGGTCGACGGGGCGACCCCCGACGACTGGCGTGCCGAGGCCACCGAGAAAGGGCACGAAGCCGCACCCACCTCGCTTACCGACGGCGTCGAACCGCTGTGGACCCCGTGGGAGGGCGGTGCCGGCTCGTCCGCCGACGGCGCCGACCGCGCGGTCGTCGCGACCCGCGAGGCGGTCTTCCCGCACCTGGGCCTGGACCCGATGGCGGCCCAGGGATGACCTCAGGAATGAAGCCGAGCCCGACAGACCGCGGCGCGCTGCGCCAACACCTGTTGCAGGCCCGGATCGCCGGGAACGTCGCGACCTCCCGCGAGGACAATCTGCGCAAGGCGACCCGGATGGCGCAGGGCCGCCCCGGCTACGACTTCGGGCTCGAGCCGGCCCGGTCCTGGAGCCCCGACGAGGTGCTCGACGTGATGGTCCGGCGCTGCGGCGTACGGCCCGACCCGACCTACCTCGAGGGCCCCGACACCATCGACGTCGAGCTCACCCTGGCCGCGCTGGACGCGGTACGCGACCGGCTCGCCGTCGCGGGGGCCCGCCGGGAACGGGTGCTGGTCGCGACCGGCCACCCCACCGGCATCCTCGCGCTGCACCTGGCCGCAGCGCAGGCCCTACGCGCCGCCGGTGCCACCGTGCTGGTTCCCGACCTGTCGTGGTCCTGGCCCTGGGAGCGCGAGGGCGACTGGTCCGCGGCCCGGCCCCGCCACCTGCGCTCGATCGGGGGCGTACACATGCTCGCCAGCGGCGGCGAACTGCTGCACACCCACGCCGCCGAACCCGGCCGGGCCCTGCTCGACGCCCTCGACAGCCAGCCCGACCTGGTCGTCGCCGACCACGGGTGGGCGGGGGTGGCCGCGCAGTCGGGCCTGGAGGTCCTGTCGTACGCCGACTGCAACGATCCGGCGTTGTTCGTGGCACAGGAGGAGGGCCTCGACATCACCGTCGTGCCCCTCGACGACAACGTGCTGCCGCACCTGTACGACCCGGTCTCGGCGTACCTGACGTCGTGGGCGGTCTGAGGCTGCTGTCCCGGTTGCCCTACCGGTCGGCCCCGGCGGCCGATACGCTCGTTGCGGCACGCGCGTGTCCAGTGCCTGCGGTGGGGAAGCCGCGGACCGCGACGCGTGCCGACGGTGGTCGCCACATGTCCAGCCCGACGCCAGAGCCGGTGCCCGGTCCGACCGGCCCGCACCCGGCCAGGCCCGATCTGGTCGCGGACGGCGCCCGGCCTCGGCCGCGAGCGCTCGAGGACCTCGCGACCGTGCGCTTCCTGACCGTCGCGGAGGTCGCCGCGGTCATGCGGGTCTCCAGGATGACGGTGTACCGCCTCGTGCACGCCGAGGAGCTCGCCTGCGTCCGGGTCGGCCGGTCCTTCCGCGTGCCGGAGCGCGCCGTCCACGACTACCTGCGGGCGGCCTATACCGAAGCCGGTTGAGCGCCGAGTAGCCTGTGGTTTTCCGTCCAGCAGCCGAGAAGGTCGTGTCGTGGGTTCCGTCATCAAGAAGCGCCGCAAGCGGATGGCCAAGAAGAAGCACCGCAAGCTGCTGAAGAAGACCCGCGTCCAGCGCCGCAACAAGAAGTAGGCGTAAACGGCAGGCGCCGGGGTGATCCCGGTGGCCGAGCAGTGGCTCACCTTCCTGTCGGACTTCGGCTTCGAGGACGCGTTCCTCGGCGTGTGCAAGGGCGTCATCGCGCGCATCGCGCCGCAGGTGCGGGTGCTGGACGTGCTGCACCTGGTGGCGGCGCAGGACGTCGCACAGGGCGCGTCGGTGCTCGCCTCGGCAATCGGCTACCTCCCGGCTCCTGCCGTGCACCTCGCCGTCGTCGACCCGTTCCGGGCCAGCCCGGTGCGCGGGGTCGCGGTGCGCACGGCCGACGGCTCGACCTTCGTCTCGCCGGACAATGGTCTGACCAGCCAGGCCTGGGCAGCCGCCGGCGGTGCGTCTGAGGCGGTTGCGCTCGACAACGTCTCGCTCTGGTTGCCCAAGCCGGCCCGTACCTTCCGCGGGCGCGACGTCTTCGCCCCCGTCGCGGCCCGGCTCGCCGCCGGGCTGGCGCTGGCCGAGGTGGGGAACCCGGTGCCGCTCGAGCAGCTCGAGCGGCTGCCGGTGCGGCCACCCACGGTCGACGACGACCATGTGCACGGCGAGGTCGTGCAGGTCGACCACTTCGGCAACCTCACGCTCAACTGCTGCCGGGCGGATCTGGAGGCGGCCGGGATGGCCCTGGGCGACACCGTCGAGCTGCGCTGCGGGGGCCGATCCCTGGCTGTCCCCTTCGCGGTGACCTACGGCGAGGTCTCGCCGGGTCGGCTCGCGGTGTGCGAGGACTCCTTCCGCACCATCACCCTGGCGGTCAACCAGGGCAGCGCAGCCAGGTCGCTGCGGGCGGGTCGCGGCCAGCCGATGGTGATCGCCCGGCGACGCGGCCCGGCTGGCGGCTGACGCCCGCCCTGCCCGGCCGGGCGTCCCGGTCGCGCGGTTAGGCTGGCTGGGCCAGCGATGACCAGGAGGACTGCCATGCCCGCCCGCGTGGTGCTCGTGACCGGCGCCAGCCGCTACCTCGGCAGCCGGCTCGCCGGAGTGCTGGCGGCAGACCCGTCGATCGACCGGGTTATCGGCGTCGACACCGTCGCCCCGCGGCCCGAGCTGTCACCTCTGCTCGGCCGCACGGAGTTTCTCCGCGTCGACATCCGCAACCCGCTGATCGCCAAGGTCATCGCGCAGGCCGACGTCGACACCGTCGTGCACATGAACGTCATCGCCACGCCGCTCGACGCGGGAGGTCGGACGGCGATGAAGGAGATCAACGTCATCGGGACGATGCAGCTGCTGGCCGCGTGCCAGAAGGCGCCGTCGATCCGCAAGCTCGTCGTGAAGAGCACGACGGCGATCTATGGCTCCTCGCCGCGTGACCCGGCGCTGTTCACCGAGGACGCCGAGCCGCGGGCGCTGCCCAGGAGCGGCTACGGCAAGGACGCCGTCGAGGTCGAGGGCTACGTACGCGGATTCGGTCGTCGGCGGCCCGACGTGACGCTCACGCTCCTGCGCTTCACCAACTTCATCGGTCCGCAGATCGAGACGCCGCTGACCCGCTTCCTGTCGCTACCGGTGGTGCCCACCGTGCTCGGCTTCGACCCGCGGATCCAGCTGTGCCACGAGGACGACGGCGTCGAGGTCCTGCGCCGGTCGACCTTGGAGCAGCACCCCGGCCTGTTCAACGCCGGCGGCGCCGGTGTGCTGCTGCTGTCACAGGCCCTGCGCCGGCTGGGCCGACCGTCCTTCCCGGTGCCCTCTCCAGCAGTCGACATCCTTGCGCGGCTGTTCCGCAGCACCGGCCTGCTGGACTTCTCGCCCGAGCAGATGCGCTACCTCGAGCATGGCCGGGCCGTCGACGTCAGCCGGCTGGCCCGCGAGTTCGGGCAGGTGCCCCGCTCGAGCTCGGCGGCCTTCGCGGAGTTCGCGCAGGTGCGCGCCTCCTCGCGGCTCGCGGACGTCGCCCGCGCCACCGAGGCGCGCGCTGTAGAGCTGCTCGCCCACCTCCCGACGGGAGCTGTCCGTGCCTGAGGCCAAGGTGTTGCCGTTCGACCCCCGTGACGACGCGGCCCGGCGGGCCGCCGCCGCGGCGGCACCCACCGGGCCGCCACCTACCGAGTCACCCCGCGTCGAGCCGGAGCCGGGTGACCGGGCCGGCCCCGAGTGGGAGCGCCGGCTCGCCGGTGGTCTGGCGTTCCTGCGCCGCCGCATCACCGGCGACTACGAGGTCGACGACTTCGGCTTCGACGCCGACCTCACCGAGCATGTCCTGCTGCCGCCGCTGCGCCCGCTGTACAACCGGTGGTTCCGTGTCGAGACCCGCGGTCTGGAGCACGTACCCGACACCGGCGGCGCACTGCTCGTCGCCAACCACTCGGGCACGTTGCCGATCGACGCCGCGATGGCGACGATCGCGATGCTCGATCACCACCCCGCCCACCGGCACCTGCGCCTGCTGGGGGCCGACCTCGTCTTCATCCTGCCGCTGATCGCACCGCTGGCTCGCAAGGCCGGCAACACGTTGGCCTGCAGCGTCGACGCTGAGCGTCTCCTGAGTTCGGGCGAGCTGGTCGGCGTGTTCCCCGAGGGCTTCAAGGGCATCGGCAAACCCTTCAGGGAGCGCTACAAGCTGCAGCGCTTCGGCCGGGGAGGCTTTGTCTCCGCGGCGCTGCGGACCGGTGTGCCGATCATCCCGTGCTCGATCGTGGGCGCCGAGGAGATCTACCCGATGATCGGCAACGTGAAGTCCCTAGCGCGGCTGCTCGGACTGCCCTACGCCCCGGTGACGCCGACCTTCCCGCTGCTCGGGCCGCTGGGCGTCATCCCGCTGCCATCAAAGTGGATCATTGAGTTCGGCGAACCGATCTCGACCGCGGATCTCGGTGGGCCGGCTGCCGCCGAGGACCCGATGCTGGTGTTCAATCTGACCGACCAGGTTCGCGAGACCATCCAGTCCACGCTGTACACGCTGCTCATGCAGCGCCGCTCAGTCTTCTTCTGACCCGCGGCCTCTCCGCATGTCCGATGGGCGCGGAGACGGCGGACGCCGGTCAGCGCAGGGCGGCGGAGTAGCGCCGGACCCGGCGGAACAACGACTCCTGCCGGTATCGCCGCCGCAGCGCGAGCCCCCCGACGACGCCGCCGGCGGCTGCCCCCAGCCCGGCGGCCGCGGGCACCCCGATCTTGGCGGCCTTGCGACCGGTCCGGAAGTCACGCACCTCCCAGCCACTGGCCCGGGCCTGCTCGCGCAGCCCGGTATCGGGGTTGACCGCCACGGCGTGTCCGACGAGCGTCAGCATCGGTACGTCATTGAAGGAGTCGCTGTACGCGGTGCAGCGGGACAGGTCCAGCCCCTCCCGTTCGGCGAGCGCGCGAACGGCCTCCGCCTTCGCCGGGCCGTGCAGCGGCTCACCGACCAGCCGACCGGTGTAACGCCCGTCCTCGACCTCGCTCACGGTCCCGAGCGCGCCGGTCAGCCCGAGCCGTCGGCTGATGATGCGGGCCAGCTCGACCGGCGTGGCCGTCACCAGGAACACCCGCTGGCCGGCGTCGAGGTGCTGTTGAGCGAGCTCCCGGGTGCCTGCCCAGATGCGCCGCTCCATGAGCTCGTCGTAGATCTCCTCGCCGTACCTGACGATGTCCTCGACGCTCTTGCCGGCAACCAGGCCGAGCGCCTTCTCGCGAATCCCGGCAACCGTGTCGGGGTCCTCCTTGCCGCGGACCCGGAAGCGCAGCTGCTCCCATCCGAAGTTGAGCAGGTCCCGGGTGGTGACCAGCCCGCGACCAGCCATGCCCTTGCCGAAGAAGTAGATCGAGGCGCCTCGGATCATCGTGTTGTCGACGTCGAAGAAGGCCGCCGCCGCTGGATCCGGGGGTGGCGCGGCCGGCACCTCGACGGCCGCGGCCGAGGCGGCCCCCGCCAGGACGGCGGCAACTCCGTCGTCACGTCGCGACCTGCGCAGCACGCGCGTCACGCAGACCTCCTGGGCATCGGGGTGAGCGAACGCCGCAACCCTAGCCAGTGGGGGCACGGGCGCCGGCGACCCTGCCCACGTTTCAGGGGCCCGGCGGGACCGCGCTGGGTGCGCCCGCGGCGACCGGGACAGCCGGCGTCGGCAGCGTTGGTGGCAGCCCTGACGGGTTGGCAGGTCGGGGTGACGTCGGTGGGGCCGGGGGGACAGCCGGCGCCCTGCTCGGGGCGACCGTCAGCGACAGCTGCGATGGGGGCAGCCCCGGCGACGGCAGCCCCCCCGTCGGCGCGCCCCCGGCGGGCACGTTCGGCGGCGCGACACCCGCCGGACTGACCGGACCCGGGATCGTGCCGACCGGACCGGGAACCTTGCCGGTCGAACCGCTACCGCCGGGAGTGCTGCTACTCGGTACCGGCAGCGCAGGAGAGCCGTTGGGCGCGGCAGGTACCGGTACCGGTACCGGAGCCAGCGGACCACGACCGGTGTGACTCCCGGTGAAGCCCTTGGGGCCAGGACCAACCGCTGAAGGGCACCCGCCGGGCCCGGGTGGGCAGCTGACCAGAGCTGAGGTGGCGTCCGCCCCGACCGCAGCGATTACCGACAGCGAGGCCTGTGCGCGCTCGCGCTCGGCACCCGGCAGGGCCGGCACCACGGTGCGCAGGCGGTCGGCCTGCTCGCTGGACCACTGCTGCAACACCAGGAACAGGGCGCTGCCGTCGGAGTCCCGCGCAGCCTGCCGGACCAGATCACTGCCGGTGCGGGTCTGGAAGTCCATGTCGGCCAAGGCCCAGCCGATCGGGCCGGCGCCGGCCCCCGAAGCCAGGAGTCTGCTGTGTGACGACGCGTTCGGCAGCGCCAGCGAACCCCGGCCCGACGCCAGTGCGGAAACCTCGCGCAACCGCGTCTCTGCGAATTGCAGGTGACGGTTGCCCCGCTCGAGAGAGTCGCCCGCCCCGTACAGCTGCAGCGCCTCTGTCGCGCGCTTCGCTGCGTACAGCGGCTGGCCCGGTAGCGAGCGGGTCGCGCCGACGGCGATCCCGGTCAGCGCAACAGCGAAGGCGAGCGCACCGGCAAGCACGGAAATGCGGCGCGGACTGCGTAGCCCGTGCAGGCGGGCCAGGCTGCGTAGCCCGTGCAGGCGGGACCCGGCGCCGGCGACCGGCCCGGTCCCGGGCGCCGGCGCCATGGCGGCCACGGCGAGCAGCCGGTTTCGCTGCGCCGACCGCCACTGCGGGCTCGGGCTGCCCACGTCATCGAGATCGCTGCGCAGGGTCGACAGCGCGGTCAGCAGGGCGCCCTCATCGCCGGCCCAGGCAGGAGCGGCTCGGGCGTCGGAGCTGCGCGCGTCGAGGGCTCGGGCGAAGGCGTCGGCGCGGGATCGGGTGGTCATCCGCAGCCCCCTCGACCTCTAGCCGCCGTCACGTTGTGTAACGAACCTTCGTATGACACTGGCTGATGGCCCGTTCTGTGGTGCGACCTTGAGCAGCGGACCGTAACTGGGTGCAACGACGATGCCCGCCAGGAGGTGACGGCTGTCCTGTCGCGGATACCCACCGGCCGGTCCCGGACGACCAACAGGCTCACGGCTCGACCCCGTCAGGGAGCAGGCGGGCAAGACTGCGTACCGCGCGGTACTGCAGGGCCTTGACCGCGCCGTCGTTCTTGCCCATCACCTGCGCAGTCTCCGAGACCGACATGCCCTGCAGGAAGCGCAGCGAGATGCACTCCTGCTGCTCGGGCTTGAGCCGGCGCACGGCCTCGAGCACGTCCGCGCTCTGCAGTCGGGCCAGGACGACATCCTCCGGGCCTGGCTCGATGGGGACCGGGGCCGACGTCGCGACGTCTTCGGTGGTCAGCTCGAGCCGGTAGCGCCCACTCTTGTAATGGTCGGCCACGAGGTTGCGGGCGATCGTGACGAACCAGGCGCCGATGTCGCGCCCCTGCCAGGTGAAGGTGCCGATCCGTCGCAAGGCACGCAGGAACGTCTCAGCAGTGAGGTCCTGGGCGAGCTCGGGGTTCGCGACGCGGTGCCTGACGTAGCGGTAGACCATGCCGACATAGAGGTCGTACAAGGCGCCGAAGGCGTCCGCGTCGCCGGCTTGTGCACGGTGCACGAGCGCCAGGGACCGGGCCGCCTCGCCGTCCGGGTGGGTGGGACCACCGTCCGGCGCCGCGGGGCCCGACGGGTCGGGGTCGTCAGGCGTACGGGCGGGCGGCACGCTCCCGGGTGCGAGCCGGCCGCCGCGGGAGGAGACCCGACCGGGCGGTCGCCGCCCAGCGTCCGTCGGGTCGCGGCTGACCAGCCCCGCGCGGGCCGCCCGGGCCAGCTCATCGCGCCGAGCCGCGATGACGGCTTCGCCCAGGGCCGGCAGCCCGGGGATGCCGCGCCGGCTCAACGCAGCTACCCCCGCCGACCGCACGGGAGCCCCGCGCAGGTGGACGGCGCTCGCATCGGGCCTCCTTGCACAGCGGGCAGGTGACGGCACGGGTCGGGTGGGGGTGCCGGGCACCGTCCGCGTGGCCACGGCCGGGTCCTGCCGGATGGTAGGACGACCGCAGCCGCCGTTGTGCCCCGATCCACCTATCGGCAGGTTTGCGTGCTTTCTGCACCGCCTGTCCGGGCGCATCCCTGAGGCGTCGCGCCGTAGCCTCGGAGGGTGACCGGCCGCGTTCCCGCCCCGACGCACGGCCGGCCGCTGTCGCGACGGGCCCGCCGGCTGCGCCGTGGGCGTCGGGTGGTGCGCGGCGCCCTGGTGCTCCTGCTCGGGGTGCTGATCGGCTCCGGCGCGTTCGTCGGCGGGCTGCTCGCCGCTCCTGCCTCCTTCGACCTGCCGCCCGCCCCCCGCCCGGCCCTGCTGTATGCCGGTGACGCCCGCACCCAGATCGCCACCATCCTGCCGGCCGAGCGACGCGAGCCGGTGCCCGCCGCGGCGGTGCCGTTGGCCATGCGTCAGGCCATCATCTCCGCCGAGGATGGGCGCTTCCTGGACCACAACGGCGTCGACCCGGTGGCCACGTTGCGAGCGGCTTTCCGCGATCTGACGGGGGGCAGCACTCAGGGCGGGTCGACCCTGACCCAGCAGTACGTCAAGAACGCCTACGTCGGGGATGACCGGACGCTGCTGCGCAAGCTGCGCGAGGCCGCCCTCGCCGTGCGCCTGGAGCACCGGCTCTCCAAGGACGAGATCATCGTCGACTACCTGAACGCGCTCTACCTGGGCAACGGGACGTACGGCGTGCAGGCTGCGGCCAAGTACTACTTCGGTGTACCGGTCAAGGACCTCGCACTGGACCCCGGTACGGGGGACCGCAGCCCGGTGCGCGAGCTCGCCAGGGCGGCGATGCTCGCGGGCATCGCCCCCGCACCGTCATCCTGGAACCCGGTCGCCGACCTCCCGACGGCCAAGGCCAGGCAGCGCTACACCCTCAACCGGATGGTCGCGGGCGGCCTGATCAGCCCGGCGCAGGCCAGTGCGGCCTTCGAGCTGGCGATCGTGCTGGTCCGCGCCACCCCACCCGAGCCGCCGTCGACGGCCCCGGAGTTCAGTGACCTGCTCAAGGCGCAGCTCAAGGAGACGTACGCGGCCACGTCGCGCGAGGACGAGCTGTTCCGGGGCGGCCTGCGGGTCACCAGCACGCTCGACGCGGGGCTGCAGAAGGCCCTGGCGCAGGCCGCAGCCGAGGTGCTGCCCGGCGCCGGGGACCCGCAGCTCGCAGCGGTGGCGATCGACATCGGCAGCGGCGACGTCAAGGCGCTGACGACGCTGCGTCGGGTCCCGGAGCGCACCCTGGCCGATGGTTCGGTACGGCCGGCAGCACAGGGCTACCAGCGCGGTGGGTACGACCTCGCGACGGATCTGCACCGCTCCACCGGCTCGACCATCAAGCCATTCACGTTAGCCGTAGCCCTGCAGGAGGGGCACTCGCTGGACGAGCTGCGGCCGGCGCCCGGCTGCGCAGACATCCCGGATCCGGGCAGCCCCGGCGGCGTGTACCACTACTGCAACGCCGGCGAGAGCGGTAGCAGCGGCAGCGTCACGCTGCGCGCCGGGCTGGCCCGCTCGATCAACACCGTCTTCGTCCCGTTGGCCATCCAGGTCGGCCGGGACAAGGTCCGCCGGCTGATGCTGGACGCCGGCGTGCAGGTGCCGGCCGTCAGCGGCACCGATCCGGACCCCTTCTCCGTCGCGCCCAAGTCCTTCGGCCTGGGCAGCACCGCCGAGGTCACACCGCTGTCGCTGGCCAACGCGTACGCCACGCTGATGAACCACGGCGTACGGCTGCCGCCCCGGCTGTACACCGAGATCCGGGCCGGTGGCTCGGGCATCGACCCCGGTCAGGTCATGCAACGCGCCCCCGAGGTGCCGGAAGGCACCCGGGTGCTCGACGCCGGGGTTGCCGACCAGGTCGTCGAGGCGATGAGCAAGGTGGCAACAGCGCAGGGGACCGCGCCGGCCGCAGCCCAGCCGTTCACCGTCTACGGCAAGACCGGCACGACGAACGACAGCACCAACGCCTGGTTCGTCGGCTGCTCGAAGGAGCCGCAGAACATCTGCGTGGCGATCTGGATGGGCTACGAGGAGCAGGCCTGCAAGGGCGTGAAGGGCTCCTCCTGCGGTGGCATGGTGGACGTACACGGCGTCAAGCAGGTGTATGGCGGCACGCTGCCGGCGCGCATCTACGCGCGGGCCTTCGAGATCCTGCGCGCGGACCAGGCGGCCGCGGCGGCTGCCGCCGGGCCCGGGCCCCCGGCGGTCGGGCCGGCCCCGCGCCCGACGGTCAGCCCGCTGCGTCCCAGACCCACGACGACCACGCGGGCGGTCACCCCACCGCCGGCCCGCCCCACCGTACCGGCCTCCACCATCGGGCCGACCACAGCTGCGCCGCCCACGACCGCCCCACCGCCGGCGGCGCCACCCACCACCCGCCCGGCTCCTACGACGCCACCGCCCACCCCGCCCTAGCTGCCTTGACGGGCCGTCGTTCCGGGGCGCCGGGCCGGCCGTCGTGACAAACTGTCCGGGCCCCGTCCGAGGGCCCGCCCAGCCCGAGGGAGCCAGGCCGTGACCAGCCAGGCCGAGCAAGCCCATCCCACCGCCGCCTCGCTGGATGAGCTCGTCCGCGACGCGGCCAGGGCGCTGCCCGACAAGGCCGCCTTCAGATCCCCGGCCGGCTCGCTGAGCTGGGCGCAGACCGACGCCGCCGTCGACGCGACCGCGCGCGGGCTCCTGGCTCTCGGCCTGACCGCCGGGGATCGGGTCGCCATGCAGGTCGGCAACACCCTGGACTTCCCGGTCGTCTACTTCGGCATCCTGCGCGCCGGGCTCGTCGCCGTGCCGGTCAACACCGAGTACACCGCGGCCGAGGTCGAGCAGGTGGTCCGCGCCAGCGGCGCCCGGCTGCTCATGACCGAGCGCCGCGGTGCGCAGACCGGGCACACCCTGCTGGCGCAGCTGCCGGAGCTGCAGCACGTCGTGGTCATCGGCGCGGACGGGCCGGGCTCGCTGTCGACTCTGCAGTCCGGCGTCGGCAGCCCGGTGACGTCCGGGCGCGGCGGCGAGGACCTCGCCGTGGTGCTGTTCACCTCCGGTACGAGCGGGCGCCCCCGTGGCGCGATGCTCAGCCACCGGGCCCTGTCGGCCAACCTGGAGCAGACCAGCCGGATCGAGCCGCAGGTCATGTCGACCGACGACGTCGTGCTGCTGGTGGTGCCGCTGTTCCATGTCTACGGGCTCAATGGCGCACTCGGCCTGATTGCCCGGCAACATGCCACCGGCGTCCTCGTCGAGCGGTTCGACCCCGTCGAAACCCTCGCGGACCTGCGGCGGTACGCCGTCACCTGCGTGGTCGGGGCGCCCCCGATGTATGTCGCGTGGTCGATGCTGCCCGACGTCGGCGACGCCTTCACCACCGTCCGGCTCGCGCTGTGCGGCGCGGCGCCGCTGCCCAGCACCGTGCTGCACCGGGTGCTCGAGGTCACCGGCCAGCACGTCTTCGAGGGTTACGGGCTCACCGAGACCGCCCCGGTGCTGACCAGCACGCTGATGAGCACGGTCGCGAAGCCCGACTCCATCGGCCGGCCACTGCCGGGCATCGAGCTGCGGCTGCTGGACGGGGACGGCCACGACGTCGAGGAGGGCGACCCCGGCGAGATCGTCGTACGCGGCGACAACCTGTTCTCCGGATACTGGCCGGACGGCGCCGAGGGCCCCGACGCGCAGGGCTGGTGGGCGACCGGGGATGTGGCGTACGCCGATGTGGACGGCGACCTGCACCTGGTGGACCGGCGGCGCGAGCTGATCCTGGTCAGCGGTTTCAACGTCTACCCGAGGGAGGTGGAGGAGGTGCTGCTGACCCACCCGGACGTGGTCGAGGCTGCGGTCCTGGGCATCCCGCACCCGTACACGGGCGAGTCGGTGAAGGCCCTGGTCGTGCTGCGCGAGCGGGCCCAGCCTTCGAGCGAGGAGCTGGTCGCGCACTGCGCCCGCTCGCTGGCCCGGTTCAAGTGCCCGACGGCGATCGAGGTCGTCGCCGAGCTCCCGCACTCCGCCACCGGCAAGGTCAGCAAGGGCCGGCTGCGCGAGCTGGCGGGTTAGTGCTGCGCAGGCGGGGCCGGGTCGGCGAGGTCGTCCTCGTCACGCGCGCGGGCTGCCACCTCTGCGAGCAGGCTGCGCCGGTTGTGGCCCGCGAGGCCGCCCGCGCCGGGGCCGCGTACGCCGAGCGCGACGTCGACGCCGACCCGATTGACCTTGCCGCGTACGGCGAGCAGGTGCCGGTCGTGCTCCTGGACGGAGTTCCGCACGCCTACTGGCAGGTGGACCCGAAGGCCCTGCGGGCGGCGCTGCGGGCCGGCGTGTGATGCCTCCCACGGACTTCGTGCACGCGTTCACAAGCGCGTAACCTTGAGCACGACAGCGCTTGGAGTCCCCTCGCGCCCCCGGGCAGGAGTCGCCGCCATGACGCAGCAGGGCACCGCTCGGCGCCGTCCCGGGGTGCCCGAGGCGACGGTCGCGCGGCTGGCGGTCTACCTGCGCGTCCTGCACGCCCTCGCCGAGGGCGGCCGCAGCACGGTCAGCTCGAGCGAGTTGTCCCGGCTGGTCGGCGGCGGCGGCGACGGGTCGGCCAAGGTACGCAAGGACCTGTCGCACCTGGGCTCGTACGGCATCCGAGGGGTCGGTTACGAGGTCCGGGAGCTGGTGCTGCACATCAGCCGAGAGCTCGGGCTCACCAAGGGCTGGGCGGTGGTGCTGGTCGGGGTCGGCAACCTCGGGCACGCGCTGGCCGGCTACGGCGGCTTCGTCTCCCGCGGGTTCCGGGTCGCTGCGCTGCTCGACGCCGACCCGCGTCGCGTCGGCGAGATCATCGACGGCCGCGTGGTCCGCCCGGTCAGCGACCTCGACTCAGTCGTGGCCGAGACCGGCGTGAGCATCGGCGTCATCGCCACGCCGGGCCATGCCGCGCAGCAGGTCTGCGACGCGCTGGTCGCCGCTGGCATCACCAGCATCCTGAACTTCGCGCCGGTCGTCCTGCAGGTGCCCGACGGCGTCGACGTGCGCAAGGTCGACCTGGCGGTGGAGCTGCAGATCCTCTCCTTTCACCAGGCCCGCCGCGACGCGCAGCTCGAGCACGGCGTGTCGGCGTGAGCGTCCTGGTCGTCGGCGTCTCGCACCGCACCGCGCCGGTGCCACTGCTGGAGAAGGTCACGGTCGGCCTGCACGACAGCGGCGCCGTCGCGCAGCGGCTCACCGATGGCGCCGTCGCGGAGGCCGTCGTGCTGGCCACCTGCAACCGGGTCGAGATCTACGCCGACACCGATGCCTTCCACGCCGCGGTCGACGCGGTCAGCGACCTGTTGGCCCGCAGCTCCGGCGTACCGCTGTCCACGCTGACCGATCACCTGTACGTGCACTGGGAGGGCCAGGCGGTCACCCATCTGTTCCAGGTCGCGTGCGGGCTGGACTCGATGGTCATCGGTGAGTCCCAGATCCTCGGGCAGCTGCGCCGGGCGTACGCCGCCAGCCGCGCGGGCGCCGGTCGCACGCTGCACGAGCTGTTCCAGAGCGCGCTACGGGTCGGTAAGCGCGTGCACGCCGAGACCGGCATCGACGAGGCTGGTCGCTCCCTGGTCTCCGTCGGTCTGGAGCGCGCCGTGACAGCCGTCGGCCCGCTCGAGGGCCGGGACGTCCTGGTGATCGGCGCCGGTTCGATGGGTGCGCTTGCGGGCAGCACGCTGCGCCGGGCCGGCGTCGCGTCGATCACCGTCGCCAACCGCACCGCGGCCAACGCGCGCCGCCTCGCCACCTCGCTGGAGGGCGTCGGTATCGGTCTGGAGGACCTGGAGTCCGCGCTGGTCAAGGCCGATGTCGTGGTGTCCTCGACCGGCGCCACCGGGGTCGTCGTGCCACTGGAGCTGGTGAGTCGCGCGGTGCACGACCGCGGCGGCCGGCCGGTCGCCTTCCTGGACCTGGCGCTGCCGCGCGACATCGACCCGGCGGTCCGGAACCTGCCCGGGGTCACCCTGGTCGACCTCGAGACGCTGCAGTCGGTGCTCGCCGCGACCGAAGCCGGCGCCGAGGTCGAGGCCGCCCGCTCCATCGTCATGGCCGAGGTCGGCGGGTTCCTGGCCTGGCAGCGCGCCAGCCGGGTCGCGCCCACCGTTGCGGCGCTGCGCAGCCGGGCGGCCCAGGTCGCCGAGGCCGAGCTGGCCCGGCTCGACGCCCGGCTGCCCGAGCTCGACGAGCACACCCGGGCCGAGCTCGCGGCGACCGTGCGACGCGTGGTCGGAACCCTGCTGCACACCCCGACGGTGCGGGTGAAGGAGCTCGCCGAGGCGCCGGCCGCCGGCTCCTATGCCGAGGCCCTGCGCGAGCTGTTCGGGCTCGACCGCGCGGCGCCGGCCGCCGTCGCGGTCGCCCCGGTCGCGTTCGAGGACGGCCCGCTGTGAACGGGGGGTGGCTGTGAGCGCGCCGCTGCGCCTGGGCACCCGAGGCAGCGCGCTCGCGCTCGCCCAGTCCGGGCAGGTCGCGAGCACGCTGACCGCGGCGACCGGTCGCGAGGTCGAGCTGGTCCGGGTCGTCACCCGCGGCGACACGACGTCGGTGGAGATCGCGCAGCTGGGCGGCACCGGGGTTTTCGTCACCGCGCTGCGCGACGCGCTGTTGGCCGGGAAGGTCGACCTCGCCGTCCACTCGTACAAGGACCTGCCGACGGCGCCCGCCGAGGGCCTGGTCATCGCCGCGGTCCCGCGCCGCGAGGACCCGCGCGACGCCCTCGTCGCCCGGGACGGCCTCACCCTGGGTGAGCTGCCGGCCGGTGCGCGGATCGGTACCGGCGCCCCGCGCCGGATCGCGCAGCTCCGGGCGCTCGGGTTGGGTCATGCGGTCGAGCCGGTCCGGGGCAATGTCGACACCCGGATCGGCTACGTGACCGGCGGCTCGCTGGACGCCGTCGTGCTCGCTCGCGCGGGCCTGGCCCGGCTCGGCCGGCTCGGCCAGGCCACCGAGGTGCTCGACCCGCTGCAGGTGCTGCCGGCCCCCGCCCAGGGCGCGCTCGCGATCGAGTGCCGCGAAGGGGAGCTGGTGGCGACACTCGCGGTGCTCGACGACGAGCTGTCCCGGTGCGCGGTGGCGGCCGAGCGCGCCCTGCTCGCGGCCCTGGAAGCCGGCTGCTCCGCACCGGTCGCCGCCCTGGCCGAGGTGGCCGAGGGCGATGACGGGCCTGAGATCTACCTGCGCGGCCTGGTGGCCGCCCTCGACGGCAGTTCGTCGGTACGCCTGTCGGCGACCGGCCCGACGTCCGACCCGGCGGGGGTGGGACGCCGGCTCGCCGCCGAGCTGCTCGACCTCGGCGCGGCGGACCTGATGGGAGAACGATGACCACCACGAAGAAGTCGGCCAAGAAGCCGGCCGGCCGGGTCGCCCTGGTCGGGGCCGGTGCCGGCGACCCCGGGCTGCTGGCTGTACGAGCGGTGGAGCTGTTGGCCGGGGCCGACCTGGTCCTCGCGGACGTCCGCTGCGGGGACGCCATCCTGGCCGGGCTGCCCGCGACGGCCGAGGTGCTGCTCACCGAGCCCGGCGAGCTGGCCGGGCCAGCGATCGTGGCTGCCGCCCGGCTGGGCCGCAGCGTTGTCCGGCTGCTGCCCGGCGACCCGTACCTCGGCGAGCAGGGCGTGAAGGACGCCGAGGCCGTGGTCAGGGCCAAGCTGCGCCTGGAGGTCGTACCCGGGATTCCGGCTGCGGTGGCCGTGCCGGCCTCGGCCGGGATACCCGTCGGGCTGCCGCGCACCGTAGCCCGCGTGCACGACCGGCTCGACTGGCGCTCGCTCGCCGCTGCCCCCGGCACGCTGGTGCTGCTGCTGCCGGCCGCCGACGTCGCCAAGGCCGCGAGCGCGCTGGTCGAGCACGGCCGGCGCGCCACGGCCGATGTCGCCGTGACGGTCGGCGGCACCACCGCCGAGCAGCGCACGGTCGTCACGACGCTGGATGCCGCGGACCGCGACGTCAGCGCTGCGGGCCTGACCGGTGAGGCCGTGCTGGTCGTCGGCGACGCGGTCAAGAAGGCCGCGAAGCTGGGCTGGTTCGAGTCCCGGGCGCTGTACGGCTGGCAGGTCCTCGTACCGCGTACGAGGGACCAGGCCGGCGCCCTGTCGGTGCAGCTGCGGTCCTACGGTGCGAACCCGGTCGAGGTGCCGACCATTGCGGTGGAGCCGCCGCGTACCCCCGCGCCGATGGAGCGGGCCGTCAAGGGCCTGGTCACCGGCCGTTACCTGTGGGCGGCGTTCACCTCGACCAACGCGGTCAAGGCGGTCCGCGAGAAGCTCGAGGAGTTCGGTCTGGACGCCCGCGCGTTCGCCGGCGTCAAGGTTGCAGCCGTCGGTGAGGCGACCGCCGCGGCGCTGGTCGAGTTCGGGATTGCGCCCGACCTGGTGCCGAGCGGTCAGCAGTCCAGCGAGGGGTTGCTCGCCGACTGGGCGCCGTACGACGAGGTCTTCGACCCGATCGACCGGGTGCTGCTGCCGCGCGCCGACATCGCCACCGACACGCTTCTCGCTGGCCTCAAGGGGCTCGGCTGGGCGGTGGACGACGTCACGGCGTACCGCACGGTCCGAGCCGCGCCACCGCCCGCGGAGACCCGCGATGCGCTCAAGGGTGGCGGTTTCGATGCGGTGCTGTTCACCTCCTCGAGCACCGTCCGCAACCTGGTCGGCATCGCCGGCAAGCCGCACGACAGCACGATCCTGGCCTGCATCGGCCCGCAGACCGCGCAGACCGCGCAGGAGCTCGGGCTTCGGGTCGACGTGCTCGCCGAGCGCCCCGACATCGTGACGCTGGTCGACGCGCTCGCCGATCACGCCCTCGCCCGCCGCGCTGCCGGCCTGGAGCTGCCCGGTGCCGCCCGGCGCAAGCGGGTGGCGCGCGCGGCGGCGCGTTCGTGAGCGCTGTCGGCGCCATCCGCCCGCGCCGGCTACGTCGTACGCCGGCGCTGCGGCGGCTGGTCGCGGACGTCCGGCTGTCGGCTGCCGATCTGGTGCTGCCCGTCTTCGTCAAGGAGGGCATCACCGAGCCGGCGCCGATCTCGTCAATGCCGGGCGTCGTGCAGCACACCCGCGACTCGCTGAAGAAGTCCGCCTTGCTCGCGGCGCAGGCCGGGGTCGGCGGGCTGATCGTGTTCGGCATCCCAGCGGTCAAGGACGCCCGGGGCAGCGGCGCCGACGACCCGGCGGGCATCGTCCAGAAGGCGCTCGCGGACCTGGTCAGCGAGGTCGGTGACGCCCTGGTCGTGATGAGCGACCTGTGCCTGGACGAGTACACCGACCACGGCCACTGCGGACTGCTCACCGCCACCGGGGAGGTCGACAACGACGCGACGCTGGCGCGGTACGCGTCCGCGGCGCTGGCCCAGGCACGTGCCGGCAGCCACGTCGTCGCCCCCAGCGGCATGATGGACGGGCAGGTGCGGGCGATCCGCGCGGCGCTCGATGATGACGGCTTCAGCTCGCTGCCGGTGTGGTCCTACTCCACGAAGTACGCCTCGGCGTTCTACGGGCCGTTCCGGGAGGCCGCCGAGTGCGCCCCTGCCTTCGGTGACCGGGCGGGGTACCAGCAGGACGGCGCCCGCTCGGCCGACGAGGGTGTCCGCGAGGCGCTGCTCGACGTCGCAGAGGGCGCCGACGCGGTGATGGTCAAGCCGGCGCTGGCCTACCTCGATGTGCTGCGCGCCGTTGTTGACGCGGTGGACGTGCCGGTGGCCGCGTACCAGGTCAGCGGGGAGTACGCCATGCTCGAAGCGGCCGCGGCGCAGGGCTGGATCGACCGCCGTCGAACCGTGCTGGAGACGCTGACGTCGATCAAGCGGGCCGGCGCCGGCACGGTGCTGACCTACTGGGCGACCGAGGTCGCCGGTTGGCTCGACTGAGGCTGCCTCCATGACCTCGGGGCTCGTCGTCGCGGTGCTGCTTCTGACCGGGCTGCTCGGGGTGTGGGGCGTCGTCGCAGCCGTTGCCGACCGGCCACCGCCCCGCAGGTTCCTGCAGGGGCTGCTGGGACTGCAGCTGGTCGCGCTCGGCCAGCTCGCAGTCGTCGGCTACCGACTGTCACAGGGCGACCGGCCCGTGGAGACCGGCGCCTTTGCGGGGTACAGCGTCCTGTCGCTGCTGATGCTTCCCGGCGGCCTCGCGCTGTCGGCGGACGAGCAGACCCGCTGGGGCACCCTGGTGCTGGCGATCGCCTGCGTCGTGCTGGCCGTCGTCGAGCTGCGGATGGCCGCGACGTGGCGGTGAGGCTGTCCGCGGGTCCGGGCCGCGCCCTGACGGCGGTGTACGCGGTCTTCGCCCTCGCCGCTTCGGCCCGGGCCGGGCTGCAGCTCGCCACGAAGTACTCCGATGCGCCGGTCGCGTACCTGCTGTCGGCGCTCGCCGCCGGCGTGTACGTCGTCGCGACGCTCGGGCTGCTCCGGGACCGGCGGCTGGTGGCGTTGGCCGCCGTGTTGGTCGAGCTGTTCGGCGTACTCGTCGTCGGCACGCTGTCCTACGCCGACTCGAGCGCTTTCCCGGACCAGACGGTCTGGTCCGGCTACGGCTCGGGCTACGGCTACGTCCCCCTCGTGCTGCCGGTGCTGGGCCTGCTCTGGCTGCGGCGCTCGGCGCGGGAGCGGCTGCGCTGATCTCTGCGGGTCGGCGCCGTCCGTCCGTCGCGTGCGCCCGCCGGTCGCTGGACGGGGATCTCCTTCTAACGATGGGTGTGCTGCCGGTGCTGCTTTCTCTGGTCTGACCTGGCAAAATGCTTGACTCTCGATACTCCGGGGGGTAGCCTCGCTCGTATGTTCGAGGAGGCCATCGCAGACGTAGACATTGCTGCCCTGCAGGCTGCGGAGCGGGCGTCCGGCGAGGCCTTCCTGAGTCAATGCGAGGCACTGCTCACGGTGTGGGACAGCAGTCCGGAGGACTGCCGGACGGGCCGTCGGCCGCACGTGCTGGCCGAGGCCGGTGTGGCGCTCGGGCTGCACGCGCAGTCCGTCGAGGCACGGCTCGGGATCGCGATGGCGCTGCGCGACCAGCCGCTGCTGCACGGCCTGCTGCGCGACGGTCGGCTCGGCGTCGCCCATGTGATGGTCTGCGTGGACGAGACCGGGGCGCTCGGGGACGACGACCTGGCGACCCGGGTGCTGCAGGAGGTGCTGGCTTCCGGCGGACGGCTCGGTTGGGAGGGCACGCCGGCAGAGCTGCGCCGAGCTCTGGTTCGCGCCGCGGTCAGGCTCGACCCGGCAGCGGCGGCTCGTAGGCGCGCAGAGGAACAGCAGCGCCGCACCGGTGTCCGACTCCGTCCGCTGCCGGACGGGCTGGCAGCGTGGATTGCCACGGGTGCCGCGGAGCAGCTACTGGCCGCCGACCGCCTCCTCGATGCGGCGTCCCAGCGGCACGGGCCCGACGACGACCGCAGCCGCGGCCAGCGCCAGCTCGACGCCCTGCTCGGGGCCCTCGTCGCCAAGGTCGGCCATGCCGTACCGATTGAGGTCCAGATCGAGGTCCCGGTGTCGGTCGACGAGTCTGTGCCGGTCGCTCAGGCAGGCGGGCCGACCCTGCCGGAGCCCATCGCCATCTCCGTGGCCCTGTCCGCTGAGCTCCTGGCACTGCTGGACCCCGCCACGCCGGACGACCTGGCCCGTGACGGCATCGCCTTGGCGGACGCCGAACCGCCGGACGCCACACCGGAGGACGCCGAGCCACATCACATGGCGCCGGAAGCGCGGAAACCCCCGCGCGCGGAGCCCGAGTTGCATGGCATAGGCGCTGTCGACCCCGGGCTGCTCCGCGACCTGCTCCACCCCACGCTTCCCGTCGGCCTGTCCGGCGTTCGCGTACGGCGGGTCTTCGTCGACGCGACGGGTCAGGTCGTCGCGGTCGACGCCCGGACGGTCGCCCTCGAGCGGCTGCTGGCGCGCGAGGGCCCGGCTCTGCTCGACCGCCTCACCAGCGACCTGCCGGCTCCGCCGCCCACGACGGAGAGCTACGAGCCGACGGTTGCCCAGACAAGGGTGGTCCGGGCGCGGGACCGCAGGTGTCGCTTCCCCGGCTGCTTCCGGGCCGCCGCGAGGAGCGAGCTCGACCACCGCGACCCCCATCCGCGCGGTCCGACCAGCGTTGCGAACCTGCACCCGCTCTGCCGCCATCACCACCGGCTCAAGCACGACGGGTGGACCTGCGTGCGAGGCCGCTCGGGCGAGACGACCTGGACAAGTCCGCGCGGCCAGCAGCACACCGTCGACCTCGTCTGACCGCGCAGTTCGCGGCTGGCCGGCGGCCGCGCGTCCGGCAGGCGAGGACTGGGCAGCTGCCTGACCGACCTGCGCCGGGTGCACCCCACCGCTGCTTCGGGCAGCGCCTAGCCGCATCCCGCTGAGCGACAGCGGGCCACGACTGGAGCGTCGGGGTCAGTCGGAGCAGTCGACGGCGACGGCGAGGGCGGCACACACCTCGTGCATGCGGGTGTCGCGCAGACGTCCCAGGCGGTGGACCAGCACGGAGACCGAGACGCTCTCGACCGAGTCGAGGTTCACAGCCGAACGACGAGGCACGGGGTCCTCACCGGGCTCCAGGACGACCTCACTGACGAGCCCGCGAATCGTCGTCGTACACGGCGCCACACGTGCGCGTCGGTGGCGCGGGATCACGGCGTCGCGTGACAGGACGACCACAGGTCGGCGACCGACGGCGGCCAGCCGTGCCACAAACATGCCACCTGCGCGGCACCGCACGGGACGCGGCAACGGCAGGTCCCAAGCCGCCAACCGTAGGGCGGTCCGGCAGGATGAGACCATGACCGACCAGCTGGGCAGTTACCCGTACGACGCGCCCGCCTCGGAGGCGCTGTTTGCGCGAGCGCAGGCGGTCATCCCCGGCGGCGTCAACTCTCCCGTACGCGCCTTTCGCGCCGTCGGTGGGACGCCGCGCTTCATGGTCAGCGGCACCGGGCCCTACCTCACCGACGCCGACGGCCGGACCTACGTCGACCTGGTCTGTTCCTGGGGCCCGATGATCCTGGGCCATGCACACCCGGCCGTTGTCGAGGCGCTGCGCACCGCCGCGACCAAGGGCACGTCGTACGGCACACCGAGCCCCGGCGAGGTCGAGCTTGCCGAACAGATCGTCCGCCGGGTAGCCCCCGTCGAGCAGGTCCGCCTGGTCAACAGCGGCACCGAGGCCACGATGAGCGCCGTCCGGCTCGCCCGCGGGTTTACCGGGCGCAGCAAGATCGTCAAGTTCGCCGGCTGTTACCACGGCCATGTCGACGCGCTGCTGGCCAGCGCCGGCAGCGGCGTGGTGACGTTCGGACTACCGGACTCCAGTGGCGTCACCGGCGCGATGACCGCCGACACGGTCGTCCTGCCGTACAACGACCTCGCTCTGGTGCGCGCCGCCTTCGAGGAGATCGGCGAGCAGATCGCCTGCGTCATCACCGAGGCCGCCGCGGCCAACATGGGCGTCGTCCCGCCGCTGCCCGGGTTCAACCAGGGGCTGAAGGACCTGTGCCAGCAGTACGGCGCACTGCTGATCAGCGACGAGGTGATGACCGGCTTCCGGGTCAGCGCGGCCGGCTGGCACGGCCTGGACGGCGTGGCCGCTGACCTGTTCACCTTCGGCAAGGTGATGGGCGGCGGGCTGCCGGCGGCGGCGTTCGGCGGCCGGGCCGACGTGATGGGGCACCTCGCCCCGGCCGGGCCGGTCTACCAGGCTGGGACGCTGTCGGGCAATCCGATCGCGGTTGCCGCCGGGCTCACCACGCTGCGGCACTGCACGGCGGAGGTCTACCAGCACGTCGATGCCACTGCGGCGACCATCGCCCGGCTGACCTCAGAGGCACTCTCGGCCGCCGGCGTCGCGCACCGGATCAACACCGCCGGCAGCCTGTTCAGCGTGTTCTTCTGCGATCACGCCGTCGTGGACTACGCGACGGCGACCCGGCAGGCCACCGCCCGCTACACCGCCTTCTTCCACAGCATGCTGAGCCAAGGGGTCTACCTGCCGCCGTCGGCGTACGAGGCGTGGTTCGTCAGCGCC